>JACCDT010672037.1_pt1 | contig 27203 bp, 28 predicted proteins | sample 7446291 | NCBI WGS metagenome assembly JACCDT01 (sample SAMN15323446, study PRJNA562643) | freshwater metagenome | isolation source: river surface water | place: USA:Blue River Watershed | collected 2017-08-17 | reverse complement strand
ACTTCGGTCACGAATAGTGGTATGAAAAAAGGAGCCGTACCCGTGGGGTCGTGCTCCTTGCTCGTGCGCCTTCCGGCGCAGAGACTTTACTTGTACGTCTTTGCGAACGCGTCGGCGTCGATCAGGTAGGGTTCGCCTCCCATGTTCGAGCCGTCTTCGTCGCAGGTGTTGGCGATCATGCAGTCGGCGCCACCGGTCTGCGGCGAACCCCACGAGGCCATGATCTCGATCGGCTTCCCGAACGGATTCACGATGGCTCTGCATGAGCCTTTGGCCTTGTAGACGCCGTCCTCGTTGGTTGCCTCGTAGCAAGCGAAGAACTTCTTCTCGGAGATGATGTACTGCTCGCCGGAAGGGTTCGTCATGATCCAGTCGCCCGCCTGTGCGGTGTTAACCGTCTCCTTCGCGCCGCCTTCGAGAGTCGTGGTGATCTCTTCGCCGACAACTGCTGGGCGAGCCTTCACCTGACCCTGCTTCTTGAACACGGTCGCGTTCGCGAGCGCGCTCATGATTTCAGGTGCCTTGCGGTCGATCTTTTCGAGTGTCATTGTGTTGTCCTCCTGGTTGAGGTTTGGAATGTGCCGATTTTGAGCCGCATTAGCTCTAATCTATTACCATTCTAGAATATCTAGTATTATCTGTTCTGTCAAGAGCAAAAAGCCGGCTATTTATTAAGGTTTTTCTCCTCTTTTGGGCTATGTGAGACAATGAATTTTGCTCGCTCATATAACTCATCGTAAGTAAGAATTTCAATATTACGTGAATCTCTACGAAATAACTCAAAAGTCCGGAGTTTAATCTGTTTTATTTTCTCCGTTCCGCCGAATTGACTATCCGAGCCGATTATCAAAATACTTTTTGGATCAAGCGTTTTTTGCTGTATAAGTTCGCCTTCATCACTAAAATTATTATTTGCATTAACTTCGCCTTTAATCTGCCAGCTCGCTTTTTGTTCCAAAATTTGTGACAAGGACTCAATCAACTCATCAGATAATTTCCAACTGTTCGCTCGATTTTTACTATTTTCAAATAAAGGAGTACTTGGTTTTTTAATTTCAACTAACACAGTAAATTTATTACACTCCAAGAGTGAATCGCTGATAGCCCCATCTCTCCCAGCTATATCTGCGGTTCCGACATGAGCTTCATTTTGTAAAATTCCTAGAAATCGATAATCAAGGCCGTAACCAAAAATCCATTCATTGTTTTTGAAAAAGTGTTGCCACACTTTTTCCGGTTTGGTGTCCTTAATATTGTTTTCCGATCGGTATTTTTCGAGATAGTTACTTTCATGTAGTAACTTGTTAAAATTTCCAACTGCTTTTTCCGATAGCCAACGTTGATTATGTCTCGCGAAGTGATAATTCCGCTGAGGAATATCGCGAAGCTAAAAGCGCTTTGGTCAGTCAAAAACAGCTTCTCAAAAAGAAATTATCGACTTTTGAGCAAAAAGCGAATAATCGGTTCGAACTTACGGAAAAGTTTTTGAAATACAATATAGAATTGGCAAACGAGGAAGTAAACGGAGAAAAAATCCGTTTACTTAAAAAAGTCGGTTCGAACTTTCAAATTAAGGATCGAACCGTACTTTTTGATCCACGCGGAGCGTGGAAAATCCTTGCGGGGTTTGGGTTCAACGGGGATTCAGCCCATTCCTCGGCGCTTCGCGCCGAGCGCATTTCCGGCGGGAATTTGAATTTCGATTTATGGCGGAGGATAGGAGATTCGAACTCCTGAGGGGATTTCTCCCCTACCCGCTTTCCAAGCGAGCGCACTAGACCACTATGCGAATCCTCCGTAAAACCCCAAATAACTAATCAATGAACATTTAAAAGAAAGCTGGCTTTCCCTGGTCTTTTACAATCGAATTGGCACTAGAACCACAATGTCGATCCTCCGTAAAACCCCAAATAACTAATCAATAAACATTTAAAAGAAAGCTGGCTTTCCCTGGTCTTTTACAATCGAATTGGCACTAGAACCACCAATACAACCCAATATAACAAAATCATTATATCAAATACAAATCAAATTATAGAATATTTAAAAAAAACAGCACTAGTGTGCTGGAACTCCATACGACAAAATATATTTAGGTCTTTCTTCTTGAATAAAGACATTTAAAAAATATTTTCCACTGAAAAGAAAATAATTTTTTCTATTTTTTTCCCAAAATAAAATTTTTCTGAAACCTCTTTTTTTTCCAACCAATGAAAATATTATCTGCAAATCATATATACCATCTGGACTTATATTCCAAGTCTTTAATTTATCAAAAGATTCTCTGAAATAAACACAATTATTTGCCCTGAATTCATCTGTTGTGTCTTCTACAATATTTTTGATTTTTCCATTCCAAACATATATTTTATATTTACAGGACTGACTTAATCCAATTTTTCTAGCAAAATCTGGATAAGTTATTCTCTCAACCATATCCAAAGATTGACCATAAATATTTACAAATGATAAAAACAAAAGAGTAATTATTCTCTTCATATTCATACCTTCTTTGATTATATATTTATGTCTTATTTAAAGTCAATTTAAAATTGAAAAATTACATTTGTTTTATTATATAAAATATGGTATAATCCGAAAAGAATGAGATACTTGCAAAAATTGCTATTATCTTTGTTTTCATTTTTTTATTTTGTAAATTATGTAAATGCTGAAATAGTAACAGAAGCAAATAAAATAGAATATCCGGAAATTGCAAGGGAGCAATTGAGAGATAATATTGTCAGATTAACAATGAAAGTGGAAAGTGGAAAAATTGTATCAATATATTTTTATGAACCTTTTTATCTAGGTTTCAAGGAAGAAGTTGAAAAGAAAATAAAAGATTGGAAATATTCAGAAGATGGAGTGTATAACATATGGGTTGATTTTCGTATAATAAAGACTCGTTGCAGTTATTTTAAAATAAAGAGAAAAAAGTGGATTTTCTTTACTAAAAATTTCGAAATAGAGAGTTGTGGTGTTGGAAGTAAATTAAATGATGGTTATGCTATTTATGAAAAAACAGAAAAATTTATAGATAAAGGGATATTTTTTATCAAAATAGATATTGTAGTAGAAGATCCTAGGGCCCAAAAATAGGCCTTTTTGTTTTATCTAATTTTTTTTATTTTCAAACGAAGTGAGCGAAATAAGAAAGAATACTTTCTTATTTCCGAGCGTAGTGTAGAAAACAAAATACTCCACAGCTTGCTACGGATATAAACCGTGAGCAAAGCGAACACCCTTTGGATCGAGAGCTCTGCCTTGAGGTTTAATACCTTTTATTTTTACCTTTTATTTTACCATCTACTAGATGATCCTCCTCCACCAGAAGAGCCACCACCAAAACCGCCAAAACCCCCGCCGGAACTAAAACCTCCACCTCCAAAGCCACCAAATCCTCCACCAGAACCACCACCTTTTTTAGATGCTAAAAATCCAGCACGTAAACCTAAGATTATAAATAACAAAGTAACAATACTTGAAGTTAAAATAGCTAAAGAAAAAAAGATTGATAGTCCTACACCTAAAACACCACCAAAAACTCCCCCAAGCCACCACGACTTTGATCTACCTAAAACAGAAATTACTCTCAAAAAAATCATAAGAGATAAAAATATATATATTTGAGAATCACCTATCATACCATCTACATATTCAGAATCATTATTATTTTTCCTTTCCACTGATACAGTAGATTCTTTCCCTGACAAAATATTTATAACTTCATCTACAGCAAAAGAGGTTCCTTCAAAAAACTTACCCTCTTTAAACTCTGGTATCATAATATCTGTCTGTATCTTGTAAGTTAAAAGATCAGGCAAAAAACTTTCCAAACCATAACCTGTTTGAATCCTCATCTCTCTATCCGAAACAGCAATAAGGATCAAAAGTCCATTATCTTTACCTTTTTTTCCAATTTTCCATTTATCAAATATGCTCTGTGCAACATTTTCAACAGTATCGCCATCTAGAGATTTTATAGTTACAATAGCTATTTCATTTCCAGTATTTCTTTCAAATTCAGAAATCTTATTTTCCAAAAGACCTTTTTGATCATCTGAAAAAACGGATGCAAAGTCAGATACAAAAGAAGTCGGCTTGTCTGAAATAGAAAAAGCAAAGATAAATATAGGTAGGAATAAAACAACTATTAGTGCAAAAAATTTTTGCATTTTATTGTTTAGTTAGAGAAATCAACCTTTGGAACTTCTTTTGCACCATCTGAAACTTCAAAATATGTTTTATCTGAAAATCCAAATATTTTAGCTAATATATTTGACGGAAATCTTTTAACTTTGACATTAAAATCTTTTACTAAATCATTGTATCTCATTCTTTCAACAGCAACTCTATTTTCTGTTCCTTCAAGTTGAACCATAAGATTGTTATATGAATCAGATGATTTTAAAGTTGGATAATTTTCTGCTATAACCAAAAGACGAGAAAGTGAAGATTCAAACTGTGAAGCATAAAGTGCTTTGTCATTTACAGTTGAGGCACCAGAATATCTTGTCCTAGCTTCTGCAATATCACCAAACACTTTTTGTTCTTGACCAGATACACCCTTTACTGTTGCAACAAGATTTGGGATAAGATCAAATCTCCTTTGAAGTTGGTTTTCTACTTGTGACCATTGTCCTGAAACCTTCTCGTTTGTGGAAACAAAAGAGTTATAAGAAGAGACCAAGTAGACACCTAAAACACCAACAACAATCAAAACTATTATCAGTGTTTTGTGTTTTTGAAAAAAAGTTTGTTCCATATTTTTAATTATTTTTTATTATTTTAATGATGATATTATAACACAAAAACAAAAAACAAGGTATGCCCTGTTTTTTGTTTTTTAAATTCAGAAGTTTTTAAATTTAGTAAGCCATAGGTGGCATATTATTCTCCTTCTCTTCTTTCGGTTCATCTGTAATCAAAACTTCTGTTGTCAAAAAGACACCAGCTGCAGATGAAGCATTTATCAGTGCAGTTTTTGTTACTTTTACAGGATCTATAATACCTTTTGAAAACATATCTGTTACATATTCATCATTTAAAGCATCATAACCACCATTTCCTTTCATAGACAAAACTTTATCTAAGACAATAGAACCATCACCTTTTCCACAATTTATAGCAATTTGTCTAAGTGGCATAAGACAAGCATTTAAAATAATGTCATAACCAACAGAAAATTCATTATTTTTTGCTTTAATTTCTTTTTGTTTTTCTAAAACCCTTGCAGATGCCCTAACTAGTGCAGAACCACCACCCATAACTATACCCTCTGATATAGCTGCCTTTGTTGCATTAACAGCATCCTCTATTTTAAGTTTAAGATATTTCATTTCTGTTTCAGTGGCAGCTCCCACTCTTATAACAGCAACACCACCAGAAAGTTTTGCGATTCTTTCATCAAGTTTTTCTATATCGTATTTAGCAGTAGTATTTTGTCTTTGGGCTTTTATAGAAGCTATTCTTTCCTCTATTGCAGATTTTTTACCTTTACCACCAACAAAAACAGTATTGTCTTTTGTTGAAACAACTTTTGAAACTTTTCCAAGAGCTGTTAATTCAAGATTTTCAAATCTTATACCAAGCTCATCTGAAACAACTGTCCCTCCGCAAACAGTTGCAATATCCAAAAGCATCTCTTTTTTTCTATCACCATAACCCGGAGCTTTTACAGCTAAAACATTAAAACCCCCTCTTAGCTTGTTTATAACAAAAGTGGTCAAAGCCTCACCATCTACATCTTCTGCAATTATAACCAAATCTTTTTTACCAGTTGTAGCCACTTTTTCAAGCACAGGTAAAATATCTTTAATAGCTGATATTTTTTTATCTGTAACTAAAACATAAACATCTTTATATTCAGCTTCCATTCTTTCTGGGTTTGTAACCATATAGGGAGATATGTAACCTTTGTCTATTTCAAGTCCTTCAACAACCTCTGATTCAACTCCAAAAGACTGCGACTCTTCGACAGTAACAACACCATCTTTTCCAACTTTATCAATAGTTTCTGCAATAATAGAACCGAGCTCTTCGGATTCTGCTGAAATAATCGCAACTTGTTTTATTTCTTCTTTTGTCTTGATAGGTTTTGAAATTTCTTTTAAGGCATTTAGAACATCTTTTGTTGCTGTATCAATACCTTTTTTAAGACCTATAACACCTAGTCCCATATTTAGATGCTTCATACCCTCAGAGATTATAGCCGAAGTTAAAACAACAGATGTTGTAGTTCCATCTCCAGCAATATCATTTGTCTTTGTTGCAACCTCTTTTACAATTTCAGCTCCCATATTTTCAAACTTATCTTTTAGTGTTATATCTTTTGCAATAGAAACACCGTCGTTTGTAACAGTTGGAGATCCATAACCTTTATCTAAAACAACATTTCTACCTTTTGGACCAATAGTTATCTTGACAGCATCACAAACAACATCAACACCTGCTTTTAAAGCATTTCTAGCTTTTTCATTGAAAAGTAATTGTTTTGCCATATTTTTTATTTGATTATTGCCAATAAATTATCTTCTTTTATAAGATAGTATTCTACACTATCTATTTTTATACTTTCATAACCATATTTTGAAAATGCCACTTTATCACCAACCTTTACAGAAAGTGGAACTACTTTTCCATCTACCATTTTAGAAGAAGAAACAGCAACCACAACACCCTGCTCACCATTTTCTTTTTCTTGATCTGGTAAGATAATACCGAAAGAGTTTTTAGTCTCCAACTGTTCCTTTGTAAAAGGTTTTATTAAAACCCTATCTCCAAGAGGAACAATACTTACATCCTTTTTGATTTGAGAATTGCTATTTTTAGCCATTTTTAAGTAAATTAAAACTTATAATTTATGCCAATTTTAGCTGGCAAAGCTATTATAATTTTAAATAGTTAACAAGTCAACTAAAAATAAGAAAAATAAAAGACTTGCTTTTTCTAGGCAATTTGATATTATTATTTCCAATATGAATTGGTCTGAAATTATTCCGTATATCCAAATAGTATTATCTGTAATACTTGTAGGATCTATACTTTTACAACAATCAGAGGCGAGTTTGGGAAGTGCTTTTGGAGTAGATGGTTTTTCTCAAAACAAACACATAAGGAGAGGTGTTGAAAAAGTGATTTTTATTTTTACAATTGCAGTAGCATTGCTTTTTATTGCACTTTCTATATTTGCACTAATAATAAAATAAATATCCCTTACCTATACTTACCTATATTAGTTTGATTTGGCCTTAACCCTTTTCAGAAAGTTTTATAAATTATTTATTAAAATAATATCGTGAATAAAGAAAAAATTTACAGCTTATTTAATAAAAGCTGGAATATACCAAAGTCAGATAAAATCAAAGAAGTTATTGATTCTTTTCGATTTGGAGAAAAAATAATATTTTTCTCTTTGTGTTTTATATTTATATTTTCAGGATTATCACTTTTATATAAAGTAAATAAAAATTTTTCAATGGAAGTTCCAGCAAAAGGTGGCGAAGTAGTTGAAGGTATAGTTGGAATACCTAGATTTTTAAATCCAGTTTTAGCAATCACAGATGCAGACAGAGATATAAATAGTTTGGTTTACTCTGGACTTTTAAAGTTTGATCAAGATGGCAATCTTGTCCCTGACTTAGCAGAATCATATAAGATATCAGATGATGGAACAGTTTATACTTTTTTCTTGAAATCAAACATATACTTTCATGACAATAAAAAAGTAACATCTGATGATATAGAATTTACAGTTTCAGAAATAAAAAATCCAAATATTAAAAGTCCAAAAAGGAGTGGTTGGGAAAATGTTACTGTTGAAAAAATAGATGACAAGACTATTAAATTTATACTAAAAAAACCATATTCACCTTTTATCCTAAACACAACTATTGGAATACTACCAAAACATATATGGAAAAATGTATCTGATGATAGTTTTCTTTTTAGCAATTTTAACTTAAAACCAGTCGGATCTGGCCCATACAAAATAGATACTTTAACAGAAAACGATTCAGGATTACCATTAGAATATTCACTGACTCCATTTAAAAAATATGTTTTTAAAGAAGCTTTTATACAAAAAATTACTCTGAAATTTTATCAAAATGAACAAAAACTAATTGAGGCATTTAAAAATGGAGAAGTTAAAAACATAAACAGTATTTCACCTGAAATCGTAAAAAAATTGGATTTAAAAGATTATAGTTTACACACAAGCACATTACCTAGAATCTTTGGAGTATTTTTCAACCAAAACAATAATGCAATATTTGTCCATAAAGAAGTTAGAGAGGCTTTGAGTCTTGCAACACCGAGAGACCAAATAGTTTCTGAAATACTTCAAGGATACGGAAGTTCAATATATGGGCCACTTCCAAAAGATACAGAAAATATTATTGAATACAACCAAGAAAAAGCCAGATCTCTTTTAGAGAAAAATGGCTGGAAGATGAACGAGTTTGGAATATATGAAAAGAAGAACGAAAAAGGTCTTTTGGAGAAATTGAACTTTACAATATCAACAAGTGATGCACCTGAACTGAAAAATACTGCTTATATAATCCAAAATAGTTGGCAAAAAATGGGAGCAAATGTAGAAGTTAAAATATTTGAAATAGGAGATCTAAATCAAAATATAATAAGACCAAGAAAATACGATGCTCTTTTGTTTGGTAAAATAATAGGAAAAGATATGGATCTATTCCCTTTCTGGCACTCATCTGAGAGAAACGATCCTGGATTAAATGTCTCTATGTATGCAAATGTTAAAGTGGATAAAATATTAGAAGACATAAGAAAAACTTACCAAAAGGATGATATGGACAAACTATTAAAACAGTTTGAAGAAGAAATAAACAAAGACACTCCGGCAGTATTTGTGTATTCACCCCAGTTTATATACATTCAAGATAAAAATTTAAAAAATGTTAGTTTATCAAATATAACCATACCAGCAGATAGATTTCAAAATGTAGACAAATGGTATAAAGATACAAACAATATTTGGAAAATATTTAATAGATAATTAAAAAATAAAATGAACGAACAAGATAGACCAAAAAGAATATTTGGACAAAAGACAGCTAAACCTAGAAGATCGTATTCTAGAAATGAATTTCCTTTAAAACACACAAGAAGAGTTCATTCTGATATACCATCTGCTGGTGATAATATAAGAATCATACCACTTGGAGGAGTTGAGGAGATTGGTAAAAATATGACTCTGATTGAATACAAAGACGATATTATAGTTATTGATATGGGATTTCAATTTAGAGACGATGAAACTCCCGGTGTTGATTATATTTTACCTAACACAAAATATCTAGAAGACAGAAAAGATAAAATAAGAGCGGTTTTTATAACACACGGACATCTAGACCATATAGGAGGAATACCTTATATAATGGATCGTATAGGAAATCCCCCTATGTATACAAGAGCATTAACTAGTGTAATGATTAAAAAAAGACAAGAAGAATTCCCTCACCTACCAAACCTAGATCTGAGAATCGTTGAAAAAGAAGACACTGTTAGAATAGGAGATTTAAAAGTTAAATTCTTTGCAGTAACTCACACAATACCAGACTCAATGGGTATTATCATTGAAACACCTTATGGAAGTTTAGTAACACCGGGAGATATTAAACTAGATCACAATGATGGAAAACCAACAGAAGCAGAAGAGAAAGAATTTTCTAGATTTGATAAAGAAAATGTTTTATTTTTAATGATGGATTCTACAAATGTTGATAATCCTGGTTTCTCAACATCAGAAAAATTAGTTCACAAAAACCTTGAAGATATAATAAAAAATACTTCTGGCAGATTAGTTATTGGAACTTTTGCATCTCAAATAGAAAGAATCATAAGTATAATAGAAGTTTCTGAAAAATATGGCAAAAAAGTCGTAGTTGAAGGTAGAAGTATGAAAAACAATATAGAAATTGTTGCTCATATGGGTATGCTTAAAGTCAGAAGAGAAACTTTGATAACATCAGAAGAAATGGAAAAATATCCTCCTGATAAAATAATAGTTCTTGCAACAGGAGCACAGGGAGATGAGTTCGCAGCTCTTATGAGAATGTCTAATAAAACTCATAAATATTTTAAAATCACACCGAGAGATACAATCCTTTTGTCATCTTCTATTATTCCAGGAAATGAAAAAGCTGTTCAAAAACTTAAAGACAATCTAGCAAGACAAGGGGCTAAAATAATACATTATAGAACATCCGATGTTTATATACACTCAACAGGACACGGAAACAGAGGAGAGTTAGAATGGTTGCACAAGAAAATAAAACCAAAATTCTTTATGCCAGTTCATGGAAGTCACTATATGCTGAGAGTTCATGAAGAATTAGCAAAAAATACTGGTATGTCACCTGAAAATATTATTGTTCCAGACAATGGTGCAATAATTGAAATACAAGATTCTGGAAAAAAGATTGTTAGATTAAAAGAAAGTGCTCCGTCAAATGTTGTGATGGTTGATGGTTTTTCAATTGGAGATGCACAAGAGCTTGTTATGAGAGACAGAAAGATGTTAGCACAAGATGGTATGTTTGTTATCATAGCCAGTGTAAATGTAAAAACAGGTAAACTGAAAAAATCTCCTGATATAATATCTCGTGGTTTCGTATACCTTAGAGAATCTCAGGATTTACTAAATCAAGCCAGACTTATAATCAAAAAAACAGTAGAAGATTCTACACACGGAATGAATCCTATAAACTTTGATTATGTAAAAGCAAATGTTTCAGATTCTGTTGGAAGATTTCTATTTCAAAAAACTGCAAAAAAACCGATAGTCATACCTGTTATACTTGGAGTCTAAATTTTGGGAATAAAAAATAATTATTTATAAAAAATTATGATAATATAATTGTATGGATTTTATATTGTCAAAAATTTCAAACTCAATAGGCCAAAATAAACAATTGGTATCTGTGTATATATCAAACATACTACTTTCGATTCATTATTATCTTTTGGTTTATATAAACTCATCATTTCTAAATATCTGGTTTACAGATAGCCAGATCAGTAGTTTATATATAATAGGATCGATATTAAATTTACTCCTTATAATAAATGTATCAAAAATTCTAAACAAGATAGGAAATTACAAATTGATCATATATGCATCCCTCATAGAAATGCTTGCTATTTCTGGACTTTTTGTTGGACAATCAAAAGAAACTATTGGTATATATTTTGTCATACATCATATATTTGTTCCTATAATAATTTTCAGTTTGGATGTCTTTTTGGAAAACTTATCCGTAGATGAGCAAAAGACTGGAAGTATTAGAGGTGCATATTTGACAGCTTCAAACATAACACTGGTTCTAGCTCCCCTTTTAGTTAGTTTTATATTAAATGACAACCAAAATTACAGACACATATATCTTACTTCTTTGATAATCATTATTCCTCTTTTGATTTTTGTTCAAAAATATTTTAAAAATTTTACACATCTTCCTGTTAGTCATTTAAAAATAAAAGAAACTATATCTTATTATATAAAAAACAAAAAAGTTTTAGATGTCTCTATTTGTAACTTTATACTTCAAATATTTTATGCTTTTATGATTATATATTCCCCTATATATTTACATAAATACATAGGATTTAATTGGAGTGAGATAGGAATAATGTTTACCATAATGCTATTACCATTTGTCTTATTTGAACTGCCAATAGGTGAAATATCTGATAAAAAATATGGTGAAAAAGAAATAATGACAATAGGATTTATTATAACAGGAATATCCACTATAATAATTTCATTTGTTACAGCAAAATTATTTTTAATCTGGACAATAATACTATTCTTGACTAGAACAGGAGCTAGTTTTATAGAAATCACAACCGAAAGTTACTTCTTTAAACAAGTAAAATCAAATCAAACAGATGTAATATCTTTTTTTAGAATAAACAGACCTCTTTCATTTATAATAGCACCAATAATAGCAACAGTTATGCTTGAACTTATTCCTTATAATTATATGTTTTTAATAATTGGAATATTTACAATAATAATCGGAACAAAATACAGCTTGGCAATAAAAGATACCCTTTAACAACTATTGATAATTTATTTAAAATAAATTATCATTTTAAATAAGAAGTCCTCGAGACTCAATTAAAACTTGAATAAAAAACTGAGTAAAGAAAATAACAAAGAGATTCGTTGTTCTAATTGCAATAAAATGCTCGCAAATGAAAAAACTATTTCTAATATCTTTGAGATCAAATGCTCTCGTTGTGGAATAATAAATTCAATATTTAAAACCACAACAGATCAGGTGATTATAACTGATGTAGATGGAAATATTTTATATGTAAATTCTATGCTAGAACAAACAACAGGTTATTCTTTACAAGAAGTAATTGGGCAAAAACCATCTCTTTGGGGAAATCAAATGTCTAAACAATTTTATAAAAAAATGTGGCATAAAATAAAAGATGTTAAACAACCAATTGATGTTGTTATAAAAAATAAAAAGAAAAATGGTGATTTATATGAAGCAAGATTGGTTATATCCCCGGTATTTGATTCAAATGGTAATATCAAGTTTTTTGTTGGCACAGAATCTATTATAAATTAAAAATAAAAATATGAATGCACCCATTCCTAAAAATGAACAGCTAAGGCAGTGTGCTGTTCTCGATTTAAAAATATTAGACACAGAAACAGAAGAGAGATTTGATAAGATTACAAAAAAAGCCATTGAAATATTTAATGTTCCAATATCTACAATTTCAATAATAGATAATGATCGTGAGTGGTATAAATCTAAACAAGGAATTACAAAACAAGAAGGACCAAGAGATATATCCTTTTGTGGACATGCCCTACTAAAACAAGATATTTTGATTATAGAGGACACTTTTAATGATCCTTTATTTAAAGATAATCCATATGTGAGTAGTCCAAACGGAATAAGATTTTATGCTGGAAAATCACTTTTTAAAACACCGGAAAATTTAGCTGTTGGGGTTTTTTGTATAAAAGATTATACACCCAAAAAGATGAATATAAATGATATAGAAAAATTTCTTGAATTAGCAGAAGAAGCTGAAAAAGAACTGAATAATATTAGAATTTTCTAGAATCATAAGCCCAATGAAGTAGTGCTTGTCTCTGCCTCCTTCTGCAAAATAAATCTCCTAAATTACAATTATTTGTAATTTGAGCAATATGTCTTCTCATTTTTTTCCACCTATCTATTTGTCTTTTATCTTCATCTGGTATTCTCCTTCCCATAAAATACCTACAATACCACTGGAACCACCCCCTAGGATCATCTCTGTATATCCAACCTTTCTGCCTCCAAACTTTTAAAGGTTGGCTGGCCTTTATCTTAAAAAGATTACAATTTATATCATAAAAATTAGGAGAGAGTTTAGCATCTTTAAACCAGTCTTTTGGAAACTCTTTTTTACAGTCATTCATATACTTTCCACCAAAAACACCTAAATCAAGCATTTCTTTTGGTGTTAAATCTGGCTTAAAAGATGGGTCAAAATTTTGCCCCATTTTTTCAGTCAAAATGTAACTGTAATTTTTTTGCATCAAATCATTAACAAAAACTTTTTTTGTTTTCATAAATACATTTTAACACAATAATTTATTTCTGATCTTTTAGATAACTTTTTATAGGGTTCCAATAAAAATCTATCCAACCTTTTTTTATAGACAAAACCTCTTCATCTGGAATATTTTTTTGAGAAAATACAAGTCTTGTTCCTCCTTTTATTTTCTTTATTTCAAATGTAATAGTTGAAAAATGATTCTCCTGCCAATTTGATGCTCTCCAACTCTGAACTATTATTTTATTTTCAACCAATTTAATATTTTTCCCAGTAGCATAACCATCGTAAACACTAAACTTGCCACCCTCTTTTTGACTAACGGATGCCTTACCTCCTGTTATTTTGGAATGTAATTTTGAGTCCATTATAATTTTATATAAAATATCTGGACTGCAATTAAAAGATACTTGTTGTTTTATATTTTTCATTTAATTTATTTTTCAAAAAATCCCCTCTCGGAGATTTTTTGTTTCTTTAATTATGATAGATGTTTTGCAACAAGCTTGTTCATCTCAAACATAGAGACAACAGCTTTTCCTCCAAACACTTTCTTCAATTTATCATCCGCATTGATGTTTCTTTTGTTTTTACTATCTTGAAGATTGTTTTTCTTAATATATTCCCAAAGTTTTTTAACAACTTCAGATCTAGGTATAGGACCTTTACCTATAACAGCTTGTAGGTCTTCACTTAGATTAAGAGGTTTCATAAAAGCACTATTTTTCTTTTTTTCCATAATTTATTTTTTTATCAATTCCTTTTTATTGGAATCGAAAGTTATTGTAATACTAAACCTAATAAGATACCCCTATATTATATCAATAAATCAAAAATAATGGAAGTCTTTATATAAAACATTAAAAAGACACCTTTATTAAAATAACCTCCTGTTACTTTAAAGAAACTAAAATAACACCTACAACAACAAATAATAAACCTAAAATTGTCTGAAAACTTAACTTTTCTGACAGAATTATAAATGCTAAAACCGCAGTAAATAAAATAGATAATTTATCTATAACAGTAACTGAAACTGCTGACCCAAAAGAAAGAGCTTTAAAGAAAAATATCCAAGAAAAAGCTCCTCCAAGTGCAGATAAAAAAATAAATAACCATTCTTTATTTGAAATATTTACAAAATTCATACCACTAAAACCACCAAAGAAGAAAGTAAATGTGCAAACAAAAATAGCCATTATTATTGCCCTTATTGAAGTTAAAATATTTGAATCAATGTTTTTCAAGCCAATCTTTGCAAATATTGTACTTAAACTTGCAAAAATAGCTCCAAAAATAGCATAAATTAGATACATAATTATATTATAACAGAAAATATAAATGTTTAAAGAAATCAAAGTGATTTATCTTTCTTCATTTCCATCTCGGTTATCACAGCGCCACTTTTGAACCTACTCGATTCATTTTTTATCCTATTACCAGTATCAACAAAACCAATCTTTTTGTAAAAATTTATTGCATTTTCTGTATAATCCGCAACTTGAACCAAAGTATCTTTTGTTTGATCCAAAAATTTATTTGCTTCATTCCATAGCATTACCCCTATGCCATTACCTTGAAATTCTGGTAGGACATAAAGTGTTCTGAGATAATTATTTTTTTCATCTTTAGTTACAACACAAACACCAACGACAAGATCTCCGACCTTGGCAACCAATCTTTTCTTATTCTTATGCGATTCTCTTATTAATTTTTTAAAATTATTTATTTTAGCATCTGAAAATTCATCCTTATAACTATCTTCTATATCATCAATAGTTATACCTTTTTCTTTATTTGGATATGTAGAAAGCCAAGTTTTATACAGAACATTTGTTATACCAATAGCATCATCAGGACCAGCATCAGTAATTTTAACTTCATTCATAATCTTAATATTTTACACTATTAATACTAAAACTTTAAATATAAACAGAAATATATAATAGTAAAAATTATTATTTGAATAAAAACTGTTAGATATAATTTAGGTATTTCTTTGATTTTTATAACATTATTTAATAAATATTTATATAATCCATTGGATATAAAATAACCAACAAGAGCAAATATCGTCACTATCAAAAGGTTTGAACCTTCGGGATCTTTAAAAAAGAAAAACATCAACCTAGAAAAAATAAAAGATGAGATAATGGAAATTATAGTTGTGTATTTTAAGCTAGAGTGCATCTGTTTTTAATTTTTTGTATTCCATCCAACGATCCACTGGTAAAGCAGTTGTATAAGTAATTTTTTTATATGATAAATTATATCATAACTCAAAGTTAAGGAATCAATAACCACACAATAAACCATATATAAAAATTTATATAAACTCTAATTACAAATCAAAATTTACAAAAAGCTAAGGCTCACCTCTAAAGGTGAGCCAAAAAACAAGCTACGATCGACGACAAGCCTTCCTTTTTCCATACTTTATTTTCCATTGACACTGCCTTTCAAGCAGGTAGGAAATAAAGTATTTGGTGTTTGGGTGCTGAGAAACCACCACCGATGGCCCGTTTATCTCAGCAACAGTGGCAATACCGCCACAATTTTTTCCACCATCACCAAATGATCCTGGAACGTAGATACTGCCACCAATACTGATCTGCATGAAAACTCCTTTCTTCCTAAGCTATACCAAATATATAAAATATTGTCAATATATAAGCATGAATATTCTAAAATATAAATAAAAAATTTTATATAAAGACAAAGCGGACAGGGAACCTCGAAAGGTTTTACCTGTCCGCCACAGATTGCGGCAGTGTGGCCCTAAAGAGAAAACAAGAGCACACCTCAACCGCAAGAAGAACAAAAACACTACACTACACCAACAATGTCAGGCGCGAATGATCTCTAAAGATTCCATCCGCCGACCTGCGAGAGGTAAGCCATTAGAGACAAGCCCTTAGAAAGCAAAACCCTCTCGTCTCTTTACGGACGAGAAATCCTTTGAGAAGACTCCCCGTCCGTCAAACAAACACAGGGGTTGTTCCCTACCGTGGGAAGACCCCCCAATACCCCTACCCCACACATGTTCTCGAGAACACTGAGGTCTTTCAGAACAAGAAGCTTGCGCTTGGTTTTTTGGGCGGATACATTGGTGATCAACACCTCCCTAAACCACTTCCCATTCTATAGAACCGGTGATACCACGCCGGCATGAAACTCACTAAACCTTACTCTTGCAGGCTAGTGTTCCTCAAAATGAAACCCGTCAAATAACTGACGCGGCTGAAAGGCTATTTAACCCGATACCCTGAAGACTTAGGCATCGAACAACCTTACATATACAATTATATCAAATATATAAAATATTGTCAATACCCAATATTCTTCCATAAAAGATGAGGTTCATCTACTGATATTGTACTTACAATATATTTCGAAGAGATGGGGTAGATAAAAATTAACTAAAGAAGCCTTCTTGTACCACATAAAAGTGACCAATCAATAAGTTGTAGAAATATACTACAGGCTATTTTTTATTTTTATTCACCTCCCCGTACTCTTTATGTAATTTAAGTTTTTTTGGAGTTCTTGGATATGTATGAAAATTAGTGAAATCTTTTTTAATATATAAATTGTTAAAATACTTTTTAAATAAATTTATTGAAAATTCGCATATCTTTAGCTTCCTAAAGAGTACAGTATGTATTTGGAATTAAACAATGCTAGTTGTCTTGGGTAGTATTCGAACTAGTATAGTTATATACCAAGTAAAGCTAAACCGCTTCTTTCGAAGCGGTTAAGATCAAGTCTGATTCTAGTGCCTAGACAGAAGCAGCTTCTTTAGTTTCGATTCCTCCTCCAGCCCCTCTCCCTAATTCCTCGAGCACTCTTTCAACTATTGATTCATCTGGTTTCCTAGGATGAGGTCGATTATTTGCTTGTTTAACATTAACAGTGGTAGTCGCTACAAGAGGCGTACCCACAAGAACAGAAGCAAGTCCTGAATCAATATCAAGAGTAGAGGTTAATTTTGCTGCCTCCACTAAAGCTTCCAACTTAAACCTTACACCGATTTTAGAAAAAATAAGTTGAGCAGATTCAGTACTTGGAGCACAACTAGTGAGTTTGAACTGAATAAATTCAATACCCCATTCTTCAGCTTTTGTTCTAATGACCTGGAGAAGATTCTGCGAGATCTTTTCGGTTTCTTCCAGTTCAGTGTAGTCTCTTTTGGAGACTTCATCCCGAAGGATACCCATACCAAGATCTTCGATTGAATATCCTAGATTTTCTATCTCGAAAAGAGCTTTGTAGACATCTCTGATTCTGAAAATAACAATAGCGTTGACATTGAAAATCAAGCCTTCTCGAATCATGATTCGCTGGTGATCAAACTTAATTGTTTCTTGCCTAACATGATGTCTTTTCAAAGTATCAACAAAAGGAACAAGAAATGCAAACCCAGGATTGATAACCTTTGGTTCTCCATTCTTATCCCTCACAGCTTTACCAAAACGGAGTTTAATACCCTGTTCACCCTCATGGACAAAACGAAAAGCTTTAAAGAAACCTACTACTACCGAAATTAGAATTGTCCAGATTTCCACCGGAACAATATTGAACATGTTCATCTAATACCTCCAACATAACTTTATAACACTATATATGTCAAGTTTTTGTATAGTTTTAATTGGAATGTCACTTTCTATTATACTGCTTTAAATATAGGTTTGCTATTTGGTTCAATTCCTAGAAAGTTTAACCTATTACTCCCTTATCAAAATGTGATTCCATGTGGTTTGCAAGACCTCTCATAAACAAATTAATTTTATATTCAAACACCTTAGCGAAATGATAACCCCGAGACGAATATTTATTCATTATTTTATCGATATAATAACCAGAAATATCGACTGAAGTTGTCCACTGAGTTTTTGTTTTGTCTATCCCCTGATCTGTTTCTTTATACAGTGGACCATAATCAATCCTGATTCCTGATTTGATAGTTTTCTCTATATCTTGATATATTGGACTAGAAACTAGATTAAACGCAATATGATCTTTAGAAAACAAAGTATCAAATGATTTTACAAAAAATCCTTCTTTTCCTTCAGGAACTTTTAGTTTATATATAGATGATCCTGGATATTTCTTTTTACTAACTAAATTTGGATGAACAATAGTGTCATTTACTGATTCAATAATCATTATCAGCTCATCAAACGCAACTAAACTTTCCGTTGAATTTTCTGTTGCATTATAAAGAATTTGATTTAATGTTCTATACAAAGCTTCCTTAATTCCACCAACTAAATCAAAGAATACATTTTCACTCCTATTTTCTGTATTAATTTCGCTTATTAAAGAATTTATGGTATGTAACAAATTTTCAATTTTTTCTGAACAGTTTTTGTATGTGTTCATAATTTCTATCCTTTCTGATTCAGCAATTTTATTCAATTCCAAGATTGTATCATCAGGCATATGACCAATACCTGTTTCTTGAACAATACGTAAAATATTCTCTGCTAAATTTTGTATACCTTTAAATTGATTTAATGATTCCATAAAATTTACGAAAGTCTTAGACCCGAACCAAACAAATGAATTAAGTCACAAAAGATATTTTTTGCATTTTAACCCGTCTATAGTACAAAGTTCTAAAATGGAAAATATGCTTTTGTTAAGCCGTCATGTCTAGGTCGCTAGGTACCACAAAAACTAGACTGCTGGCCGAGTCGAACTAGAACCGTGGACGGTCAAACCTAGATTGACAGATTTAGCTATTTTTAGAATAGCATAAGGAAAGGTCTCGAGCAAATTGCTTTTTTCAAAAAATGACAAAAGTGATACAAATTTGATTATTAAAGTTACAATCAGCCGTCACTATTTAATCATATACTGGAATTACATATTCAACTCTTGTTCTTGCTCCATCAAGAACAGTGTCATCAAAAGAACTAGACTTGCTTTAACTGCTAATTTGATCAAAACAGATAAAATTTTATTTCCTCAAACTGGATATGAGGATATGATTAATCAAATAATTAACTTTAGAATTGAAAAGCGTGATGATCTGGCTGATACTTTTTCAACTCTTATTCTAAGTATTATCTAAGATCCTCAATTTTTATACAAAAGAAAATTGGGACTACCACATGATGTAGATAGTCCCAAAAATTTGGCGCAAATGCAAGAATCAAAAGATTCAAACATTCAAGCTACAAGGAACATTGTTGCGGAACGAAACCGGATGCCGTCCCGCAGCTCGCATCGACAATGCCAACGAAGAACGTGTCGAACCTGACCCCACCACTACTGAAGGACACGTCGAACCTGACCCCACCACTGCCGAAGCGGAAGAATGGAGCGAGGCCGAAGTGAACATCAGAATCCGGATCGTCGAACTCGTCACCCGAGCAGTCGATCGACAGGTCGTTGTAGTCCTGTAAACGTTCTAGGTGAGTAAGAAGCATGATCCCGATCTCGAATGCACCAAGACCGAACTCCATTCCGTTGTCGATCATGATTTCACGTGCTCGGCGGACCGAGCGACCACGATGACGCAAACCGAACTGAGCAGCGACGACGAGGATGTCCTGATCCTTCTGCTCGTTTCCGAGCCTCTGGAACACCTCCATCTTCACCCTTGACTCATGAAGTTGCTGATCGTTGATCTGCCCCTCTTTCCAGTTGTAGAATTTGCCCTGACGCTGTAACTTCATCGCGTCGAGCACCTTCTGAACTGCTTGAGTGTAAGTCGGCGCGATCGTCTGCCACTTAGGGATGGCGAACCATCCCTCAGCACCCACAGGAACTTCACGCTCGGCGAGTTTTTCGTTGGCGAACCCGATTTCGGGGAAGATCTTGCGCAGAATGTTGCACTGCTCCTTGATCGACTTTGGTTTCTTGTAGCCCGACAAGTAGCCGTGAGTAGACACTACTTCCTCATCTTTGAACTTGTTAGTGACCCGATTATTGGAGATGAAATCGGCGATGAGATCGGCGAGACCTGGACTGTCGTTGACCCACTGAGCTTCTTTTTCGGAAAGCCTTGCCTTGTTGTACGAGGCTTCGACGATCGACATAAACTCGAGACCTTTGGGGTCCCGTGAGGTGACTGCTGACGGGACCAATGTTTTAAGCATCGGAACCATCTCCTTTCATGTGTTAGATTCGCCCTAACCGTTGCGACTCTTCTCTTTGTGAGACGAGCTTTTTAGGTCTTACTTAATGTATAAAATTAAGACTCAAAAAGCTCGTCTCAACAGTGATCTATAAAGAATTTAACGTGTATAGTATAATACCATACATAGGCACTTTGTCAATAGATGAAAATAATGTTGTATTTTAATGGTTTTTGACAAGATATTCCCTGAGAGTATAGGCTCTTGTGAAAGTTTCCTTTTGTTTATTTTTAGACGAAAGAGTTGTTATTGGTCTACTTTGGACAATATAAAATTTTCCATCCTCGTCAACCTATTCCATATCACAAAGAAAGCTATAAGGAACAGATATACCTGCTTGATACATTTTCCTAAGAGAAGCTTCTTTACCTCCAAGCAACCAAAGCATTATTTTTATTTAATTCAGAAAAATTAGAGACTAATTTCATAATTAATTACATTCTAACAAAAAATCACCAATTTTAAAATCAGTGATTTTTTATCTTGAATACTGCTCTCAGCAAGTATGCCATTTTTCATAATAGATTCTCATACAGTTTCCACATCTCAGACAGGTCACTTTTTACTTTTTAAAAATATTGTTATTTTGATACATCTCAAGTGTCGCTCGACTTTGCTGGCCACATGGGAGAATATTCGAACTGACTTATGATTCCCTATTCAAGAATTTTATTAAAAAACTCATACTTTTTTCTCATATACACCTTGAAATCTATTTTTCCATACGGAAGTTTTATCTGTTCATATTCTTTCTGCAAATTTTTGTCTTTTGATAAAATTTCAAAAACTTTTAACTGATCCTGAATATTTAGAGAATTTTTATCTGTTAAATACAGTTCTACATCAAAACCATCCTGTATGAATTCCCATTTAATTGATGTCCCTTTTCTTTTTGGTTCACCAAATAATTCCTCAATTAATGGAGAATATTTTTGATAGTCTTCTGGAATCGAAAGAATGTTGATATCAATATCGTTTTGACCAGCTATTCCGAGAGCAGATGCTCCACCCCAATGAATTGGAAGAGTAGGTATTTTTTCTTTTAACTTAGTAATTATTTCTTTTGCAACTTCTTGAACATGCGGATCAAAAGGTTTGACTTCGATTATTTTTCCTTCAGGTAATGTTGAAAGATACTTTTCTTGAGATTCTTTAATCATGAATTTAATTATATCAAATTTTGAGAGAATCAGACAGGTGAATAATTTTATCTTGATAAATAAAGATAAAATAAAGTACTGGCCGTCTAGGATTTTATCCGAATAAGTTTAATGTGTTGCTCGTAATTCTGCATACTGTCCTCCTTTATTAAAATCACACTAAAACCCTTTGCTGCCAGACTTGGGATCGAACCAAGATTATCGCTTTCAGAGAGCGACGTCCTACCATTAGACGATCTGGCAAAATATAATAAAAATCAACACCATTAACAATAACAAATTTTAAACTTTTTTAAAGAGTAAAATCTAAATTTAAAAAAATGTTGCAAAATTACATTAGTTTTAAAGATTATTTCTTAATCTTTAAAATCGCCTCAACAAATCCTGTAAAAAGAGGGTGTGGCGAAAGAGGTCTTGCTTTTAATTCAGGATGAAATTGGGAACCTAAAAAGAAAGGGTGTTTTTCTTTTGGAAGTTCTGCTATTTCCATCAATTTTCCATCTTCAGAAGTTGCAGAAAATACCAATCCCGCATCTTGTATTTTTTCTATATAGTCCAGAGCAACTTCATATCTATGTCTATGTCTTTCATCTATTTTTCCAACACCTTGATTTTTTTTATAATCTTTACTCCATTTTAAATAGCAATAATCTGCAATTGTTTTATTTTTTACAAAAGCTGTATAAGATCCAAGTCTCATACTAGCCCCCATCTGTCCTTCTTCTATTTTCTTTAATTGATCTGGCATTATATCTATAACCAAATTTTTTGATTTAGGATTAACTTCCCTACTATGAGCATCTTTTAATCCCAAAACATTTCTAGCATATTCTACAACAGCAAGTTGCATACCATAGCAGAGACCTAAATAAGGTATCTTGTTTTCTCTAGCAAATGAAATAGCCATTATTATTCCTTCTATACCACTTTCACCAAAACCACCAGGAACAATTATTCCATCAAAATCTTTAAGTTCTGAAATTTTCTTAGGATTTTGTTCATAATCTTTACTATTTATCCAAACAAGCTCTGGTTTTGCACCAAGATAAAAAGATGAGAATTTTATAGCTTCAATAACTGAAATATAAGCATCGGAAAGAACAAAATCTCCAGTATCAAAATATTTTCCAACCACAGCTATTTTGATATTTGTTTTTGGATTTTTGATTTTTGAAACCATTTTCCTCCAATCCACAAGATCTTTTTGTCTTTCTTTCAATCCAAAAAAACTAAGAACTCTATCAGAAAGACCGTCTTTTTCAAAATTTACAGGAACATCGTAAATACTTTCTATATCTGGTGCTGATATTACATTTTCAGCCAAAACACCAGTTGACATAGCTATCTTTTCTTTTCTTTTATGATCCAAATGAACAGAACTACGAGCTATTATCATATCTGCATTTATACCATAAGAATTTAATTGTCTAACCGCATTTTGAGTTGGTTTTGTTTTCATTTCACCTATCTTTCCAGGAATCGGTAAATAGGAAACCATCACAAACATAACATCTTTTGGATGTTTTAATTTTAAAATTCTGGCAGCTTCTAGGAAAATAGCATTTTGATATTCACCAACAGTTCCTCCTATTTCAAAAACAGTAATTTCAGCATTTGTCTTTTCTATGGATTTTTTGATTCTTCTTAAAATTTCTTCGGTGATATGATATACAGGCTCAACACATTTACCTTTGTAACCCAAAGCCCTCTCTTTATCTATAACATATTTAAAAACCATTCCATTTGTCATATAGTTTTCATTTGGAAGTGACTGGTCTAAAAACCTTTCATAATTTCCCATATCTTGATCTGTTTCAAGTCCAGAATCAAGAACAAAAACCTCGCCGTGTTCTGTTGGATTCATTGTTCCAGCATCAACATTTAGATAAGGATCTGCTTTTATTAAAGAAACATTAAATCCTTTTGATTTTAAAATCCTGCCAATAGAAGATGTAGTTATACCCTTTCCAACACCAGACATAACACCACCAACAACAAAAATATACTTATGACTTTGGTCTTTTTTTCTTGCCATAAAAAATTATTAAAAACTGAATAATACCTACACTATACCTTTAAATGCCTACGAACCGCAAGGAAACTAGAAAATGATCCGACTATTACACCAGATAATAAGACAATGATAAATATTTCACCAAAATTTGATATATAATATTTAAAAACATTTAGCCCAACAAAGAAATTTTCTGTTGCACTTCCTAAATAATATGTAGCTGGAAAAAACAGAAACAGTGTTATTATGGCAGAAGTTAAACCATATAAAGCCCCAGATACAATAAAAGGCCCTTTAACATAAGTATTACTTGCTCCAACAAGTCTCATAACAGCTATCTCATCTTTCGACATAAATATAGCAAGTCTAACAGTATTAAGTGTAATCAAAATAGATATAAAGACCAAAAACAATGTCAGTGCAAAACCTATCTTGTTTGCAGAATCTATAAGACGAGTCAAAGTGTCTATTGCATTTTTATTTTGATAATAGTTTACCTTATCTATAATACTTTCAGAATCTGTTGATATAGAGTTTTTAGTTTTTAGAAAATTTGCAATACCTTCATATTGAGAAGGCTCTTTTGCTCTTATATTGAGAGATGCTCCAAAAGGATTCTCACCAAGTTCATCTAGTGCCTGTAAAGTAAAATCATCGTTCTCGTGTTTTTTCTTAAATTCATCCAAAGCATCCTCTTTTGAAGTATAGGAAATCGAGGACACCTCAGGTAAACTTTCTATTGATTTTTTCATAGCCAATATATCATTTTCATTTGCACTCTTTACAAAATAAACATTTATATCAACTTTATTTTTTATTTCATTTAAACTAGTGTTTAGTATTGCACCTAAAAACATTGTAGATGTGATAACCGACAATGTTATAACCATTACTAACACAGAAGAGAATGAAACAAAACCGTTTCTCCAAAAGCTAAAAAAACCTGATCTTGCAACTCTTTTAAATGAAGTCCATAACATAAAATTGATTAAAAATTAAATTATAAAATATATTTACCCTTTTCGTCATCTCTAACTATTTTTCCATCTTCCATAGTTATAACTCTACGACCCAAAGCATCTATAATGCCCTTATTGTGAGTTGTTAATATAACAGTTGTTCCTAGATCATTTATTTTCTTTAAAATCTGAACAATATCATAAGTATTTGCAGGATCTAGATTTCCAGTTGGTTCATCTGCTATAACAACATCTGGCCTATTTACTATTGCCCTTGCAATAGCAACTCTTTGTTTTTCACCACCAGAAAGTTCGTGTGGAAAATTCCATATTTTTTTACCCAAATCAACTAGATTTAAGACATGAGGAACATCAACCTCTATCTCTGCATCTTCTCTACCAGAAACTTCCATTGCAAAAGCTATATTTTCATAAACAGTTTTATCTGGAAGCAATCTAAAATCTTGAAAAATAGAACCTATTTTTCTCCTAAATAAATTTATCTGACTTTTATTTAGTCTGTGAATATCTGTTGATTCAAAAAAAACTTTACCTTTACTTGGTTTTTCTTCGGCAAGTATCATTTTAAGAAGAGTTGTCTTTCCAGCACCAGAATGTCCAACAATAGATACAAACTCTTTTGGTGATATAGAAAAAGATATATTTTCTAAAGCAACAGAATCATCTGGATAAACTTTAAAAACTTTGTCAAAATGAATCATATAAAAATAATTATAACTTAAAAATGTAAAGTTATGCAATCTGTCTATATATTTTTTTCAGCCTGTATAAAATCCAATATATCACCATCTAAAACATCATCTACTTTTGCAGTTTCAAATCCTGTTCTATGATCTTTTACCATTTTATAAGGATGTAAAACATAAGATCTTATTTGATTGCCCCATGTTACCTGAGTGGTTTTAGATATATACATACCTTTTTCTTCTGAAATCCTCTCTTCTTCAAGTGCTTTATAGATTTTACCTTTTAGGATAGCCAGAGCTTTTTCTTTATTTTGAGCTTGGGATCTCTGATTTTCACTAGAAGCAAAAAGTCCAGTTGGGATATGAACAATTCTAACTGCCGTTTCCCTTTTGTTAACATTTTGACCTCCCGGACCAGATGACCTAGAAAACTCAACTCTCAAATCTTTTTCATCTATATTTATATCACTTTCATTTTGTTCATTTTTAAAATCAGGAATAACTTCAACCATAGAAAAACTCGTGTGTCTTTTAGCATTCGCATTAAAAGGAGAAACTCTAACAAGTCTATGAACACCAGATTCATTTTTAAATATTCCATAAGCACCTAGACCGTCTTTCTTTCCAGATATTTCAACTGTCACATTTCTAAAACCACCATTATCATTTTCATTTTGATGAAGAACTGAAATATTAAAATTATTTTTTTGGCAAAATTTAAAATACATATTCAAAAGCATTGCTGAAAAATCTTCAGAATCATCACCACCTGCACCGGAAAAAATCGTCATTATAGCATCACCTCTATCATATTTACCAAAACCACTGATCTCATTTTTAAGATCTTGAATTTTCTTAATAACAAATTGAGCTCTATCTTTGTCAGACCAAAAAGAAGGAGAATTCATTTCTAGCTCTAAATTTTCTAACTCTTTTTGTATTTTATCTTTATCCATATTTAAAACAGTATTTTGATTTATAAATATAAATTTATTATAAAATAAGAATAAAAATATACTGAAACAAAATTATCAGACGATTTTATATACCAAAATATAAACCTTTTTCTGTTAAATCTTTAAGTATTTTATCATAATCAGCTTTAATCCTTTGAAAATTAGGATTATCACCATTTAATTCCGCTGCCAATTGATGCAGACTATTATCAGCATTATTTAAAGCTTGCTCCATTGCACCTTTTTCGTCATCAGTAGCATTACCAAGAGCAATTTTTCCCTTTAATTCATTAAACCGACCTGATACTCTTTGATACAAAGTATTAACATCAGACTTTATTGTATTACGATCAATTTGATTGTAATCATCATTAAATCCCTCCATTTTTTATATTATTTACTTTTAATATATTGATTATATACCAACAACAACATTTGAGCCAATGGGCGGGATTGAACCGCCGACCTCGCCCTTACCATGGGCGTGCTCTACCAACTGAGCTACATTGGCTTTAAGTAAACTATAAGATAAAATATAATAGTAAATATAAAAAAATACAAATAAAATTATGAATTCAGAAGAAATAAAAAAAGAAATTGAGAAAATAATTGAAGGTGATGTTTTAGTTTCAGAAGATGTATTGGAAAAATATT
>JACCDT011981433.1_pt1 | contig 27210 bp, 22 predicted proteins | sample 7446291 | NCBI WGS metagenome assembly JACCDT01 (sample SAMN15323446, study PRJNA562643) | freshwater metagenome | isolation source: river surface water | place: USA:Blue River Watershed | collected 2017-08-17 | reverse complement strand
CTGTTCCCCCCGCCGCCATTTCAGATCTCGAATGAGAAGATTCAGCTTCTGGAGATGAAAACCATCGAAAGTGGGGCAAACCAAAGGGCTTCACAGCCCCGCTTTTACTGCAATTCTCCCAGCCGTCAACGGGCCCCCCTCGCCCAAGCCCCTGGTTTAAGGCAAGGAGAGGGTCTATTACTCCCATCGTATTGAAGATAGGACCTTCGAGAGGCATAAAAGTGATCACAGGCCCGGACTTGGCCCTTAAGGCTTCCAATCAATCCCCCCATGGGCTTGCTCGCAGGTGAGCGATTCAAAAACAAAAAAAAGTAGAGAAGGAGACTACCTATCGTCATCAGGGCCAATACCTCTACAAAGTACTGGCCCCGAATTGAATTCTTGGAAATGACTCTCACAAATCTAGCTTTGATTTACTCGGGTTTGCCCGCTCGACCTGTGTTGTGAAAATTGTTCATCGATCGTCGAACCTTATTGGTCGAATTCGTAATCTGTGTCGACGTATCATCGTCATAAAGAGTCCCATCTACCAGGGCATCCGCTGACTGAAGGACATTGGATCGAAACGAGTCTCCTAGCACCTTGACGACCGGAATCGACGCCACGGCTAAGAGAGCCACCAGAATGATATACTCCATCATTGTTTGACCTTTGGATTTTGAATTTTTTGTATGAACCATATTTTTCATGAACGATCTCCTTTGGCCTGTCTCTAAAGCAAAGGAGGATCCCAGCAATGGCCCGGGGAATAAGAAGTGTCAGCGAGTCGCTGATACCGGAAACCGGAAGGCTATTTACGGTTCAAAAGGATTTTTTCGCCGTTTTTATCCAAAAGAAGGCGCTCGAGGCTCAACCCTTTGGTGCCTGCGCGATTGCCCCACTCGAGGCTTTCGACCAGTGCCGACGTCTGGACTCTTTCAATGAGATAATCTCTCAGAGAGATTCCCACTTTAGCATTGGAATCAAAGGGAAATGACCAGTCCCAAATCTCAACGGCGTTTCGCTTTCCCTCAAATCGAATGGTTTCAGTTTCTTCGGTCTCTTCGGAAACTGCGGCAGTCGATCGCTCCGCGCCCTGCCGACTCTGACCCTGAAAATCAAAACTCGAACGGCCGTTTGGGCCTCCCACACTGAGCCAAGACTTGCCTGCACCAAACCACTTAAAACTCGCAGGCCACCAATCCGCGCAATTGAGAGTAGACTGAGGACACTTCCAACCCTGAGGAGTGTAGGTCCAGGTCTCAGTGCCCGAAGCTGTCGTGACAACCCACGTCCCGTCTAATTTGACCGAGACTGGCGCATAGGCTTTTTTGAGCCGCTCAATAATCGCCACACGGTCAAAGGCTTTGAGGTCCTCTGTCACTGAAACATTTCCAAGGTATGTGGCCGTTGCTAAAAAAATCCAAATCATTTCACCATCTCCTTCAAAACTTCTCTGACCTGGGTCCCGTAGGAACTCTGCAGCGCATAGTAAACGCTCGCTTCCATAAACCCCACACGATCTCCTGCATCAAATCGACGCCCATCCAAAAGGCAGCCATAAAGCTTTCCATTTTGAGCCAATTGGTTGAGGCCATCCGTCAATTGAATCTCTCCGAGAGTTCCCGAAACTGACTTTTCGAGAATTCCAAAAACGCTCGTCGGCAAAAAATAGCGCCCAATGATCGCGAGTCGAGATTTGGTCTGAGAGGGAGAAGGCTTTTCGACACATCGGCGAACTTTTAGACTGACTTCGTCTTCGACTTCACAAATTCCATATTTGGAGACCTCTGAGTCCGCCACTCTCATCAAGAGAACGACCCCCGCATCAGGCACCTGGGATTTGAGTGTTTCGTATTTTTTGACCAGCTGCTGAATGCCAGGCACCTTTGCCTCGCACAAATCATCCCCCAGCATGACTCCAAAGTGGCTCGTCGAAACAAGATTCTTGGCCATCAAAACAGCATGCCCCAAACCGAGTGCTTCTTTTTGGCGAACACTCTGGACGGACACCATCCGAGACACTTCAGATACCACTTTGAGAAAGCTCTCTTTGCCGGGTTTACGAAGAATGTTTTCTAACTCTGGCTGAATATCAAAATGATCTTCGATGCTCGATTTACCCTTAGACGTGACAAAAATAATGTCCTTGAGTCCGGCGTTGACCGCTTCTTCGACCACCCACTGAATGATGGGTCTATCAAAGAGAGTCAGCATTTCCTTAGGAATGGTCTTGGAAGCAGGAAGAGACCGCGTTCCGTAACCGGCCGCTGGAATGACAACAGGATACATGGAGGAGAGACTAACGTGTTCTCTGTGACTTCGCCAATCGAATCTGTTCGAGCTGCTCTTGGATATCTGGATTGGAGGGATCGGCCTGGCGCTTTTCTTCTAAAGCTTGCTCGGCACGGTCAAGATTTCCAACTTCTGAGGCTGCCTTGATGATGAGATCCAAAGTTTGCTGCCGCGTCTCAGGAGACTGATCGTTCTTTAAGGATTCTTCGGCATAACGAATGGCTTCTTCGGGATCGCCTTCGCGATAAGCATCTTGGGCCGAAATTCTAAAGACATGAGGGTTTTTGGGATCGGACTTCATGGCTTTTTGAAGAACCGCAAATCTCTCGTCATATTTTTTTTGCGCCATGAGAATATCCGCATATACAACAGCGAGATTCCCGTTTTCAGAATTCGCCTTATAAAGTTCTGCGACTCGGTCCATCCCTCGTTGGCCTTGACCCTGCAGGTCTGTGAGAGAAATCGTTCCATAGAGAGCATCCAGATTTCCTGGATCTGAACTCAATACACCCTCATAGGTGGCGAGTCCTTCGTCATACTTTCCGAGAATTCCCTGCACTTCTCCCAAAGAGGTTCGAGCAAAAGTATTGGTAGGATTCATTTTGAGAAGATCACGAATGGATTCTTCGGCGGCCGTCCAGTTTTGACGGGTAAAATAAAAGTCAGCCTTCATCGCGCGGTATTCGGGAACTTCTGGATACAATTGAATCAATTTTTCGGTCTGCTTTAAAAACTCATCATCACTGCCCTGATCCATCAGGTAAGAGAGCAACTCCAAATTGGTTTTGAGTTCCGCCTCGCCTTTGAGCTCCGAACCCGCCATTTTGCGAGCCGCGGATTGCCATGCATTTTCGGTGGTGGAAGGAACGCTCTCAACGGAATCTGAAAATCGGTGGTTCAATCGTTTGGGACTCGACGGATTCTTTTCTTCATCGAGCTTAAGACTCGTAGGCTCATCGCTACTTGGACCCGTCGCCAAGCGAAACACGGTCAGGCCGATGCCTAAAACTACGAGACTTAAAAGAATGCCAAAAAGACTCTTGCCCTTCATAAAAAATGATCTTTAGCACAAAGAAGTTGGGGCTACTAGCCCAGTGATATCAACGAGTCAGAGGGATTCGTTCGAGGATCTTGGGGTGTAAGGGGGTAAAGAGGCCTTCAACCGCCTTTGTTTTTTGATTCGAAACATCACCCTCTGAGCGGCCCCAAATCGTACCCACGATTCGTCCATCAAGACTGTAGACAGGACTGCCCGACTGTCCCTTTTGAACTTCACACGACAGTCTATAGGTCAGGAGCCGCGAATCATCGGACTGAACGAGTTCGGGGATTTGCTTGTTACTAAAATCCGCAATATAGCCGTAGAGCCCCTGAACAAGGCAGCCATCGCTTATGACGTACGCTGTGTCTTTTTCGGCTTTCCAGCCGCTGAGTAAGCCCTTGTCCCAATTTCCAAACGCACTCACGACAGCTACCGTCGTGTTTCGAGGAAAATAATACCGACGACGTTCGACTTCCGAAGGCGCAAAACTCTCTCCTACATGTTCTTTAAGTTCAAAGAGTGCCTGATCAAAGAGTGGAACATTCACAATGAGCTTTTTGCACTCATAGTCGGCAGCATCTTTGCGCGAAGAAATAATGAAGGCGGTTGTATCGCAAACCTCCTGAGTTTCCATGCAATGGTAATTAGTCAAAACAAGATTGGGAGCCACCAAGACTCCATTGCAGTAAGTCAATTTAGTCGTGACACCAAAAGTTGTTCCTCGAGAGACCACTCGCCCCACGCTTTTAAAGGCGTCTGCACTTTTATAGCTGATCGAGGGAGGAACTTGGTACCACGGAAGCGTGGGTTGATTTTCTAAAAGGAGAACGTTCACTCGAATGGGATCGGTGTTAGGAATGGCTTCGGCTCGGACAACGGAATAAGGCGAATCAAACTCAGCCCCAACAAGATACGGAAACAGCTTACTCGAACCCCCATCATTTTTGAGAAACGAAAGTTTGGTCGTTGTTGCCGTCGCCACGCGGCCATCCGGAAAAAACACTCTGACATCGTATACCTGAGACCCTAAGCGCAGGCTGAAACTGGTGACATTGCTTTCCGAGGGAACGGCCACATCGACGTCCACGACTCGGCAAGCCGACAAAACAACGAGAATCCACGCTAAATTTAAACCCTTAAAACCCAATCCCCGTGAGCTTTAGACAATGAGGCAGTCTTTGACAAGACGCCGCAAAAAGAATGCGTGTTGACGAATTCAAAATGCGCCTTAGGTTGCCAATAAGGAGTTTATGACTATGGGACGATGTATTGGAATTGATTTAGGAACTACGAATTCGTGTGTGGCGATTATGGAGGGCGGTCAGCCCAAAGTCATCACGAACGAAGAAGGTGGGCGTACAACCCCCTCGATCGTAGGATTTGCCAAGGATGGCTCTAAGCTTGTGGGACAGGTGGCCAAACGCCAGGCGGTAACGAACCCCCAGAATACTGTCTTTTCGGCAAAGAGATTTATCGGCCGCAATTTTGACGAAGCCAAGGAAGAACAAAAGCGAGTCCCTTATAAAGTCGTCAAAGGTGAAAAAGGCGATCCTCGATTTGAGGTTCAGGGCAATGCTCTCACCCCTCAAGAAATCAGCGCTCAAGTTTTGATGAAACTCAAAAAAGCTGCCGAAGATTATTTGGGTCAGAGCGTGACGGATGCGGTGATTACAGTTCCCGCTTATTTCAATGATTCGCAGCGCCAGGCCACTAAGGATGCCGGAGCGATTGCCGGTCTCAATGTAAAACGAATTATCAATGAACCTACCGCCGCAGCCCTTGCGTACGGCCTCGACAAAAAGAAAGACGAGACCATTGCTGTTTTTGACTTGGGTGGTGGAACTTTTGACGTTTCGATTTTGGAAGTGGGTGACAACGTCGTCGAAGTCAAAGCCACAAACGGTGACACGCACCTTGGTGGGGACGACCTTGATATTAAAGTCATGGATTGGCTGATCGAAGAGTTTAAAAAGGACCAGGGCATCGATCTCTCCAAAGATCCCATGGCACTTCAGAGACTTCGAGAGGCAGCGGAGAAGGCAAAGATTGAATTGTCTTCTACTCTCGAAACCGAAATCAACCTCCCCTTCATCACGGCCGATGCTTCTGGTCCCAAACATTTGCAAATCAAACTGACTCGCTCAAAATTTGAATCTCTGGTCGAAGATCTGATTCAAAAATGTTTGGCCCCTTGCAAACAAGCGATGGCAGATGCCGGACTTACGGCCAAAGATATTGACGAAGTGATTTTGGTCGGAGGTTCCACACGAGTTCCTCGCGTTCAATCTCTCGTCAAAGATTTTTTTGGCAAAGAACCCAACAAATCCGTGAATCCTGATGAAGTCGTCGCTGTCGGTGCTGCGGTTCAGGCCGGAGTTTTGACCGGTGATGTCAAAGATGTTTTGCTTTTGGATGTTACTCCGCTCTCTCTCGGAATCGAGACTCTGGGTGGCGTGCTCACACGACTCATCGAACGAAATACGACTATCCCCACTCGCAAAAGCGAAGTCTTCTCAACGGCGGCTGACAGTCAGACCAGTGTGGAGATTCACGTCTTGCAAGGCGAGCGTGAGATGGCCAAAGACAACCGAACGCTCGGAAGATTTTTCTTAGAAGGAATTCCTGCGGCTCCTCGCGGAGTTCCTCAAGTCGAAGTCACTTTTGATATCGACGCCAACGGAATCTTGAGCGTTTCGGCAAAAGACAAAGCCACAGGCAAAGAGCAGAAGATTAGAATTGAATCCTCGAGCGGACTTTCTAAGGACGAAGTCGAGAAGATGGTCAAAGACGCCGAGACTCATCGTGAAGAAGACAAAGCTCGACACGAAGCCGTTGTGGCACGAAACCAGTTGGATCAGTTGATCTTCCAAACCGAGAAGATGCTCAAAGAAAACGATGCCAAATTGGATGCCACTACGAAGGGTAAGATCAATGCCTCTTTGGAAAAGGGCCGAGAAGCTCTGAAGACCGAAGACTTATCTGCGATTAAAGCGGCGATGCAAGAGATCACAGAAACGAGCCATAAGGTTGCGGAAGAAATGTACAAGCAAGCTTCGGCAGCCGGTGGAGCGGGAGCGCCAGGAGCAGAAGCTCCGGGTGGAGCGAATCCCGCTTCGGGTGACGACAATGTGATCGATGCAGAGTTCACTGAGCGCAAAGATAACGGCGCCAACTAAGTCTCGGTTTCAAATTTGATTTCTTAAGCTCACCACTCTATAGATTTGAGGGTGAGCGCGTTTTATGCGGAGTCCAAAAGACCTCTTCTGATTTGGATTGGAGCCATTCTATTTTTGGTGGCACTCACTCTGCTTGTAGGCGGAGCGACTCGGCTCACTAATTCTGGACTCTCGATCACTGAATGGAAGCCCTTGGTCGGAGCGATTCCGCCTCTGAGTGAGCAGGACTGGCATCGAGTTTTTGAACTCTATAAACAAATTCCGGAATACAGCGTGGAACATTCTCAGATGGATCTTGAGGGATTTAAGTTCATCTTTTTTTGGGAATACCTGCATCGAAATATGGGACGGCTCCTCGGTGTCGTTTGCTTGATTCCATTTTTGATTTTTTGGATACAAGGTCGATTGTCGAGAGCCTTTCGCTGGAGAGTGATTTTGGGACTTTGCCTGGGAGGTCTGCAGGGACTTTTGGGTTGGTATATGGTCAAGAGCGGACTCAGCGACCGAACCGATGTGAGTCACTATCGATTGGCCGCTCATTTGAGCTTGGCATTTATTATCTTTGCGTATTTTTTGAATATTTTTTTGGAGATTTTGTGGAGTGATCGAAAGCCAACCGAACCAAAGCCAGTGCAAAGTAAAATCATTGATCAATCCGTGAGAGGGCTTCAAGTATTGCTCGCTCTTCAGATAATTTACGGCGCCTTTGTGGCGGGGCTTGATGCCGGATATGCGTACAACACATTTCCAAAAATGCTTGGAAACTGGCTGCCCGATCAGGCTCATACCTTAACTCCTTACTTTCATAATTTTTTGGAGAATCCCACAATGATTCAGTTTGTTCATCGCTGGATGGGAGCTCTTGTTGTTGGGGGCGTTTTTTGGATTTGGATCTTCGCACGAAAGCTCACTCAGCGATCGACGGTTAAAAATCTCCTGAATGCTCTTTTGATACTTGTCATCCTTCAGTTTGGATTAGGAGCTCTTACGCTTTTGAGTGGAATGAACCTGGCCCTCGCCCTTTCTCATCAAATGGGAGCCCTGCTACTTTTTGGCGCTCTTCAGACTCTTCAAAAAGCCTACCGATGGGGTCTGTAATTATTGCGGAGGGGCCCATTTTTGCCCTCCTGTAAACAAGCGGTATTTGCTCCTCCTGCCCCTTAAAACCCTATAAAGGGTGGCATATGTCATGCAATGATTGATGCAGGATGACGGGGAAAAATTGCAAAGAGTATGGGTTTTCACTGATTCAACTGGTCGTTGGCTTTGCCATCAGTGCGATTGTACTGGCCATCGTCGCCAATCGCTTTTCGGTTCAGCGCCGAGTGCTAGCCTTTGAAAATCAAAAGAGCGATCTTCGGACCAGTTCCGAGCAAATCTATCAACGAATTGCGAAAGACCTTGCCAAGGCCGTTCGAATCACCGGTTTTACAAGCAACACTCTGAGTGGAATTTCTGGACGGACAGCGAATCGCGCGAGTGAGACCGAAAACGACCCTCTCACCATTTACGTGGAAGAACATGGTCAACTCTCTGCGGATATTGTTTCTATCAATCCTAATCAACTCCAAGTCGAAGCGGCTGCCAATACGGGGATTACGGAAGCAGAGTTTGTCCGCCATGTCGCTTTGAACAATGATTACTTTTTGCTGTCGAATCTCAATCGCACAAACTTACTCACTCGATTGCCAAACTCAGCGACGACATGGAGCCCCACTTCGCCCGAGCTGCTCACCGTGCTTCATGCCAATGCTGCCGATTTTACGGCGCAGGATTTTTCGGAGACCACGCGCCTGAGAGCCGCAAGCCGCATTGACTATTTTGTCGATTCACAAAACCAACTGATCCGAAGGCGTGTGATGAGAGTGAACTCTCCTCGCGATGAAATCGTCGCTCAGGATGTGAATCTGTTCCAGGTTGATTTTAGTTTTCGAAGCCAAGATCCGGATTCAAATCGAGGGGTCTTTAATGCTCCCAAAAAGCAGAATCCCATTTCGTTTCCTGGGTCCTCTGCCTATGTCTGTACCAATCCCCCGGTGAATCAAACTTGCGCTTCTTGGAATGACGTCGAACAGATTCGAGTGACACTTCAGATCAAAGACGAAATCGCTCCGGGCCTCGAAAAACTCGTGGCCTCAACAGAGGAGTTTATCGCGTCTCAATCAGAGCTCACATTTAAGACGCAAGCCTGGATCACTCCGTATCGCTACGAGATCGATCAGTTTAGTTCACAAGGTTCCGGACAAGAAGTCTGCCGAGTCAACGACAGCCGGACTCGTTGCGATGCTGACTTTTCTCATTGTTTTACTGAATCTTCTCGGGCGAGCCCCAAGTGGAAAGGCTTCGGAGATTTGCAAGGGCCGTATTGTCAGTGCTTAGGCGGATCCCAAAACGTCCCTTCAACACTCACTTACAATGCCAATACCAAAGATCAGTTGGACCAATGTGCGGCGGCCTTTAATGGTTGCGAGGACAATTGGCTCAAAGCGATTCATCCTGGAATTCAACTCGCTTGCATGTGTTTGCATAAAGGCGAGAACGATAACCAGCCCAATGTCTATTACAACAAAGGCTATGATCCTGGGCTGCACTATGAAGTCTATGATTTCAAACAAGCATCCAAAATGCCCAAGCAAGCGTCGGATCTCGCCATCGTGATGACATCTCAGTCTCCATCGGGCAATCCTGAGGCAATTCCACCCAATGAAGTGGCCTGTAAGTACTATCAAAATATAGACAATCAAGTTCCCGTGAGTTGCGACTCAGCCGCTCAGCAATACTTTGATGTGGCGTGGGGCAACAGCAATGCTGTCACGACATGGGCTGATCACTGCGGTTGCCTCACCCATGATATAGATGCTCTCGGAAACCCTCGATGGGATATCGAAATAATGGGACGCGCCAAAAACTTGGGCCGGCTCTGCGGACTGACAGGCTTTAACCGCTGCGACAATACTCGAAATTCTGACGGTCGATACATCCTCTCGGATCAGAACACGAATACGCATATTCAAGGTCTCTCCCAAACCGATGCCGCTCTATGTGATTGCCTTGACGATGCGGGCCTTGCGCCGACAGACCTCAATCGTGGAGTATGGAATCAAACCTGGGATTTGAGATCTCCCCGTCAGGATGGAAATAATCCAGGAGTCCCTGCTGATCCGACTCCATGGCCGGGCCAGAATTTTGGAAATGCGACAACGACATTTGGATCTGCAGGCGCTCGAGTCTCCAACATCAGCAATGCTCAGATTGGACCGAATGGAAATCCCAATGTCGCCGTATCATTATCCTGCACACAGTCTTTGTGTCAGGGAGGCGAACGTCCTGGAATTAGCTGTTGCGCCAATCCCATCCCTAATTCAATCAATTGGACCATTCTTGTAGATCCATGGAGAGCCACTCACTCCGGCTACTGCACTTGGATGTGTAATGGCGACGAAGTTCAAACCGTCCGTGAAAAAATCACCGGCACAGGCCAGGGGGGAACGCTCCCGACGGGATGCGGCGGACCAGCTCCTGGAGGAGGACAACCACAGTTATGAGTAAGAGCATTGTCTACAAAAATAAGCGCGCGAGCAGCGGATTTAGTTTGATGCTGGTTTTGATGATTTTGTTTTCTGTGTCCGTAGGGGCTGCTTTGTTTGTCACGCGATCTAACTCCATCTGGTATCAAAAGACTGCGGCGAGTGGCAAAAAGATGCTCTCGCTCCAATCTCAAAGCATTATAGAGTCTATAAAGGAACGGCTTCGAAATCGCATTGGATTTGCGTTTTCATGCGGGCTCAATACCGCAGGAACCGGAGCAGCCTGCCTCGCCCAAGGCTTTGAGGTTGGTAACTCGGGCGGAAAATTTGGAACCCCTATCAATGCGCAGGAGCTCGTGGCAAATCTTGGCGACTATGACAACCAGATTGAGGCGACTTGCATCGATGATCAAGGAGAGGATTTTTGTCGTTACGATCTTCTCAATGGACCTCAACCCCCCAACACCCGACTTCGAAATTACCCAAAGCGATTTCGGATTCAGGTACGAAGCAAAGATCCCATCACAAAAGCTCAAACCGTCGTACGTGCCATGGTGGAAGTTTCTCCGGAGAGCTTGAGAGATGTCGCTTATCTCGTCACCAATGAATCGAGCTTTAACAATACGGTGAATTTTGGAAACGGGCATTTTGGCGGACGGGTCGGAATCATGTTCTCTCAAGATGCCATCAGCAATGCGCAGTTTCCTCCCCGAATCAATTTTGGAAACACAGCGGATCTCACCTTTGAAAGAACGTTCTTTACGAATGTTTCGGAAGATCAATTCACATACTCGTTTCAGAACGCACCGGCACCTGATTTTCAGGCCGGGGTTTTGAGTGGCGCGAGTGGAGTTTCGGATCTTTTGACCAATCACTTTAGTGAAATCGTAAACAGCAATCAGGCTGGCCTCTTTAAAACCACACCCTTTAGCGGAGCCAACCTAAACTACGAAAATATTTCGATTGAAGTGGGACTCCCGCCGAATGGCACCGAATGCCATGCTCGAATGATCTATCAACCCATGCTCAATGATGTGGACGGATGTTTGGCCATGGATCCTGACTTCGACCTTGTGTTTTGTGAGTGGTTTGCACAATTCATTCCTCCCGTTCCAGGCCCTGAGCAAATTGCCTTTGACGGCCCAGTACAAAACGGAAGCGTTTTTTATGCGGATGCGGTGTACCACCCACCTTTGTATGTCAAACCTCTCGATCCCAGTCGAAACGAAGTCGATCTTTGCCAAGAAAGTTTTTCGATTATCTCGAAAGGAGATGTGTTTCTCAACGCTTCCATCAAAAAGCGCAATGGCGTCGCTCCCACACAAGGGAATGTGGCGATCGTATCTGAACAGGGCGTTACTGGAGTATTTATTCCTCATAATGCAAAGAGCCTCATTCCTAACTCCACTCTTATGGATCTAGCTACAAGTGGAACCCCAGTGCCGAGTGACCAAGTGACGTTTCAAGTAGATGCGACTTTGCTGGCCATTAGCAATCAAGGATCAGCTCCTTATCTCTCATCGGAGCTCCTCTATGGCCAGGATCGCCAGAGTATTGGAAAGCTCAAAACGACGGGGGGTCTGATTGGAGCCAAATGGACTCCGACACGCCTCATTGATCAGAACACCGGACAAGCCCGATCTGGATTTGCCACTGTTGAAATGGCTTTTAGCGAAGGAATGATCGCGGCCCCCCCTCCGGGACTCGAAAGCGCTCAGACATCGACCATGGGAGCGGCGATCACTTCGCTCGATGTCGATACGCGTACCATCGAAGACGCGATCGCTGATTTGTACTAGTTGAGGGACCTCAGGTCCTCGATTTTCAGGGAGGTGGAGTCGCAGCTCCCCTCCAATACCAAATAAAATCTATTTATAGACCCGTTTACCCCTGGCATGCCGATTGCACATAGGGGCAAACCGATCGAGAGTTTGTAAGAGGGCTTTCGACGGAGAAAGTTTTAAAAGGGGTATTTAAAATGTCACGGCGATATCGCTTTAGCGCGATCGTCATCTACGGATTTGCATCCTGGATGTTGGTTGCTTGCGGAGGCGGATCTCAAAATTCAAGTTCGGTGCGAGGCCTGAGCGGCTCAGAGGATTCTAAGGATTCTAAGAATCCTCAGAATCCTGGCGTCATCGATAATGGAGCCGCCACAAATGCTCGCCGAGCTGCGGGTCGTGAAGAATGGGAAAAAGCCAAAGCTGCCGCACGAAATGACTTTTCCTCGCGATCCAATTCGGATCCTCTTGTTCAACTTCAAAGATCTTCGGCCAATCAGAATTCTGGCGAAAGCTCCGGAAGTGCGACGGACGTTCCCAAGGGATTGGAAAGTAGCGCCATTACAGATGGGCTGATGTTTGTCGGCATGGCCGGACTCGGCATGTATCTGATGAACGGAGGCATAGATTTTCAATCGCTCATCCCCAAGAAGGGTGATCCCGCTGCTCCAGCGCCTGCTGCTGGTGCCTCGGTCCCCAATGGAAACTCGATTGGTGGAAATTCCGTGGCCGCAGCACCGAGTTCTTCGTCACCTGCAGTCAGTGCGCAACAAGCTTCTGCATTGTTTAAAGATCCCCAACAACTGATGGCGACAATTCAAAAGCGCTTCGCGGCAGACATGAAGCCCGAGGACCAAAATCAAGTTTCGGACCAAACGCAACCAGCCTCTCAAGAACAACAAAGACGCTCGAGTGGAAGTGGAGACATCACCCATGCACCTCAAAACAAGCTTGAGCTTCAGAAGCCTCAGGCCGCGCCGGACAGCGCATGCCCGCCTCAGACGACTACGGACAGTCGTCTGGGACAAACGCATCTGGAGCTCCAGCAACTTCAAGACCAAGTGAGTGCCAAACTGAGCCTCGGACAGGCTCAGGAAGGGAGTACGAAATGAAAGCACTAAAGGGACATCTGTCAAAAGGGATCAACGCGGGAGTCATAGCGGCTACGGCTGTTTTGCTCTCCGCCTGTAGTGGATCCGAATCTCAAAACGCAACTGAAGCCGCAAAAAATGGAGACGTCGCTACAAAATCCGCGATGACGAACCCTGCACCCAAAGCAGTTACAGGCGCAGACTCCAAAGGCAGCGGTCTCAATTCGCTCAACTCAGGGATTCAAAATGATTGGGGTAGTTTAGAGCGCGAACGAATGGCTCAAGATGCCGCTCAAAAGCAAAAGAATCGTGAGCATGAGCTCTCTCTCAAGGACAAGGATATGCAAATGCAGCGCGAGCAAATGGCTGCCGATAAAGAGAGTCAGCTTTTGCAAGGAATTATGGATGTGACCGCCCTCGGAGCCATGCTGAATATGGTGACCAAGGACAAATGCGCTCACAAAGGTTTGTTCGCCAGCATGAAAGAAGCTGGATCGTCTTTAGGCGATGCCCTCGCGGCAGCCAAAAAGGCCGAGCAACAGAGTCTCGTACAACAACCGGTCGTAAACAATGCTGTGGGAGGAGCGAACCTTAAACCACCTCAAACTCCTCCATCTGCTTCTCCGACAGCATTGCCAGCGCCGGCTGCTTCACCTATTCCTCAGCCGTCGCAGGCAGCGACTCCTCCTCCAGCTGCCGCGCCTTCTGAGGCTAAGCCTGCGAGCACGATGACGCCCGCAGCAGGGACTCCTTCGGGATCTACGGACACAAAGGCCGAAGTAAAAAAGTCGAGCGGCTTTAAAATTCCGCCCTTAGGCCTCCCAATGCCTGATGATTGGGTCATCTGATAAAGAAGATTCGAAAGACTTTACGATATTCGGAAAGGTGATGCCCAAAGCATCACCTTTTCTTGCTTTGAGGCTCTGTCCTTGATTTTGCAAATCCATGGCCTGTGCAAAACAGGGAAAATATTCACTTCACACATTTGATCTGGCGCTCTCCGCAAACCCCCTCTTTCTTTTATTCGCCAAAGACCATCTTATTTGCGACCCAAATCCTGGAGGCCCTGAGGCGACGACACCGATCTCTCTTCATTCTCGAAGCCTACCGCGAGCAGTGTCATCTCGACTTGATCGTCTGCACCCATGACTTGAGACTCATTGACCAAATTTCTCAAGAAATCACTCAACGCTTTCAGATCATTTTACAAAACCAACCTCCTCCTTCGGCCCCTCTCTACTTTTGGACCGAAGGATCCTGTCGCAAAGACTTTGAGGAAAGCCGACTTGCGCTCCAGATTGAGCCAGACGAAATCCCCAAAGGCTATCGTCTCGTTGTTCGTCCCCGGGGCGCTCATGCTCGTTGGGTGTACCAAAATGGAAACTCTCGCTTGTGGGCCCAGCGACGAGTTCAGCTTCTTTATCGACACTCTCCCAAATCTCGACGGGTTGCCGCATGAAGCAAAGACATCTCGCGTCCACTTGGACCACCTGTGTTTCTGAAGGAGAAATGAGAGAAATTCGCATTGAGGTTCTCATCCGCTCGGGCTTGCCGCGCTTTGATATCATCGGTCTACCTCAACACATGATTCGCGAAGGAAAGGATCGCATACTTTCGGCTCTCGGGTGTTTAGGAGTCGAGCTCCCGAGTCAAAAAGTTCTTGTGAGCTTGAACCCTGGATCTTTGCGAAAAGAAGGGAGTCATCTGGATCTCCCCATTCTCGCCGCCATCCTCAAAGCGCTCGGACTGATCCCCAATCGAGAAGACCGAAACTTTTACTGGGGAGAACTTGGACTCGAAGGACTGGTGAGACCTCTCGACGCTCCACTCAATCATTGGCTCTTCGCTGATTCATTGAAAGCCAATCTCATGACGACAGGGAGATCCCACGAAAATCTTCCTCATGTGCAAAGGATATTTTCAAACCCTCTTCGCGAAGTTCAAAATGTGAAAGAGCTCTTAGTCCCGCTCGACAAAGGCCTACAAGATTTATCATCACAGTCGCGTCCATCGATTGATCCTGAGATTGAATCTCAATGGCTCAAAGAAAGCTGCTCCGCATGGGATCGGCTTCACGGAAGCCCAGAACAATTTGATTTTTGGGCGATGGCACTCCTTGGTCGTCATCACGTTTTGCTCCAAGGACCGCCGGGATGTGGCAAGAGTTCGTGGATTTACGCCTTATCCCCCATGCAACCTCCGCTCCCTCAATGTGAATGGAGAAATCAGCGTCAGACACTTTCTGTGAACACCCTTGGACGGCGCCCATTTGTGAATCCACACCACGCGAGCAGTCGCGCCGCGATTTTGGGAGGTGGAAGTGGCACACGCCTGAGTGCAGGAGCCCTTGCCGAAGCGCACGACGGCATCATTTTTTTGGATGAACTCACGGAGTTTTCAAGAGATGTCTTAGAAGGATTGCGTGAACCGATGGAACTCAAGCGAGTTTCGATCGCGCGTGCATTGAGCTCCAAAACCCTCGCATGCAACAGTCAGGTCCTCGCAGCGATGAACGCCTGCAAATGCGGGCGCCTTGGATCTTCCAAAGATTGCACCTGCACGCCGGGCCAACATAAGGCTTACCAGTCCAAACTTTCCGGCCCTTTGCGAGAGAGATTCCATTTTGATCTTTGGTGGCGCTATCAAAAAGCCCCTCCAACTCCCGCGACAAGATCTCTCGAAATAAAGCAGCGACTCAGTCGAGCCCTGCGCTCCCCAAAGCCCACACTCGCTTCCAATCTTTTACTTCCCGAAGACATGAGCCCCCGCCAACAGCAGCTTTTTTTGGAAACTCTTTTGACCTACGGACGATGGCAGGGGTTTCAGCAGATTTCCGAAGCCGAACTCAAAAACTTTCAAACTTTTCGCCGCCTCATCGAAGGAGACACATGGAATGAATTCCACCAACGAACTGCGTGAGGACATCGAACTCATGGAACTGAGAATTTTAGAACAGATTTGGCGATTAGAAGATGCAATCCATACTCTTCATCGGAGTATTCAGCAGCTTCATCTTCGAGAGACAGAGGGTCCGATTATGACCGATCTACGTATGAACCAACAAAAATGAGAATCCACCCTCTGTTTTCTTGAAGACCTCACGCGCTTTCCCTAGACTCTAAGGTGAGCTTTTTGGGGGTAGAATTTTGGTGCTTTCGCTTCTTTTTTTGAGTGCCTCGTTGCAAATTTCGGTTCTGCCAGAATCCCTGTCCAAGGCTTGGGGACTCTGGCCCACGCCATCGAGCTTTCGACATCGACTTGAAGGCGAAAAAATCGAAGGCAAAACGCTCAATTTGGATCTTTGGTATGAGGACTTTTCGGCCACCAAGACTGGCCAACCCACTGACGCTCTTTTTTGTCGAATTGCTCATATTCTTATCTATGGACGGCATCTCGATCGATCCAAAGCCTCCCTCTCTCCCCTCAAACTGGCATTTGAAAAGCTTAAAGAGATCGACGAAGTAAAACTCACGTTTTTTTCTGTCCATTATGACAATGAGCCTCATTCCCCTCAATGGGCCAAAAAAACCGACTCATCGACTCCTTCCCAGCTTCGAGTGGTCTGGGAACGTAAGGAACGAATCATTCCCTATCTCTCTTATTCTATACGTCGTGGAGAGTGGGCCACCGTATCGGGAATTCTTAAGACCTATCCTCAGCTGACGATGGAAGATTTTCAAAACAAGGCCTGCGGACAAGTGCTCAAGCTTGCTCCCAATTTGAAGGCTAATTTTAAAGAGATTTCGACGTACTGGGAGAACTTGCGAAAGGGTCAGTCGCAATGAATTGGAAAAAATCCACATTCATGACATTTGTCGCTCTTTCCGTGGGACTGACTCCCGTGTTTGGACAAGAATTTTTGAAGAGCCTCATTACAAAATCTCCAGGGCCCCTCAGCAAACATCATCAAGAATGGGATGCACTGAGCGGCTGTATCGAGTGTCATGCCAATCGATTGGGTGGAGATATTCAGGACGTCAAATGTGGGAATTGCCACAGCGAAATCCAAACGCGATTGCAAGCGAAGCGCGGATATCACAAAGACAAAGATGAGTGTCATACGTGTCATGATGAACATAAAGGCAAAGACTTTGATAATTTTGGCCCCAAGGATTGGCTCAAAAAATTCAATCACACCGAAACGGACTATGAACTTTTGGGTAAACACAAAGCGGTAGACTGCGCGGATTGCCACAAGACTTACCGTCAGCACTACAAAACCAAAAATCCTACGACTTCACGCTCCTATCTCGATGCTCCTACAGATTGTTATTCCTGCCATCGCGATGACTACGAACATAAGTTTTCGCGCGAAGAGTGGCTCGATTGTCAGCTCTGTCACTCGAGCCAAATCGAATCCTGGAACAAAATGCCTCGAAAAATAAGATTCGATCATGACAAAACCGATTACCCACTCGAAGGAATGCACCAAGAAGCGACCTGCACAAGCTGCCATCGCTTTGACGAGAAAGACAGACGCGTGACGACCTTTGCTCCCCTTGCCTTTGAGTCTTGTACCAATTGCCACTACGACGTACACGAAGGGGCTCTTGGCGACAATTGCACCACCTGTCACTCCGTCTATAGAGATTGGGACAAGATCTCGACCAAAAAGGAGACCAAAGGAAAGAGCGCTCAAAATGAAAAAGAATTTGATCACAGCAAGACCAAGTTCCCTCTGAAGGGATACCACGAGGCCGTGGATTGCGAGAGTTGTCATTCGGATCCTGCCGCCAATTTTAAAGTAGCCGGCGACAAATTTGATGAATGTTCGGACTGCCATGGCTTCGCTCACGGTGAACAGTTTGCGTCTCAAAAATGCGAGAGCTGCCATGCGATGGAAAAAAAGTTTCAGGAAACAAGCTTCACGACGGAGCGCCACAATAAGACTGATTTTGCACTGACCGGTAAGCATCAAGTATTGGATTGCAACAAATGTCACTGGGCAGGGAACTTTGAAAACCTTCCCTCAGCAACTTGTGATCAATGTCACCGCAATCCTCACGATCAACGTCAGATTGATAAGGAATGTTCATTTTGTCATGTCACGACGACTTTTTCGTGGATTCAGTTTGATCACAACAAACAAACGGATTTTAGACTCACAGGCCAGCATCGCGATGTCGCTTGCTTGTCCTGTCACGTCGACGAAGTTTTTAAGAATATGCCCGCCAGCAACTCAAATCCAAACTGCCAGGGCTGCCATGCGGATCCTCATGGAGATAAGATGCCTAATGAATGTCAAAACTGCCATTCGACCGAGACATTCAAGCTTCCTCAAAATTTTGACCACGGAAAGTCATTTGGGTTTAACCTCGCGGGCCGACACGCCGAACTCTCCTGTCAAAAATGTCACTCCAATCATTTGAAGTCCGACTACACCATCGCACTCCAACAACCCGGATTATCGCCACAGGCCTGTGCGAATTGTCATGTGGATGTGCACAATCGAAAATACGGAATGGCTTGCGATTCTTGTCATAGCGTTCAGACCTTCTCGGTAGAATTTGGTGCCAAAGTGCATGATTTGGGATTCTTCAAACTCAAAGGCGCTCATGACCAATTGGGGTGCACAGACTGCCATCGACCCGATACCAATTTGCAGGGCACAGGAATCGACTGCGTCTGGTGCCATGAAAAGAATGATATTCATATGGGCAAAATGGGCCCTGAATGCGGCGACTGCCACCAACAAACGGCCTGGCTGCCAACCAGCTTTAAACATAATACAACGGCGTTTCGACTTTCAGGAGCACACCGATATGTCGAGTGCTCGTCTTGCCATGTTAATCAAGTCTATCAAGGGCTACCGACGGATTGCTATTTCTGTCATTCGGACTCTCAGTTGAGTGGGACTCGAAACGGTTCTACTCCTCATACTGTTGGGTTCATTCAGGAATGCTCTCAGTGTCATTCAACCATCTCGTGGAAAATTAAACGAGGGAGCGGAATGGTCCCATGATGCTCAATATCGCTCTGACACTTCTTATTCCTGCGACCTTTCAACTGAAAGGAGCTGATGTTTCGGGAAGTCTTAATTCGTGGCTTCTCTATCAAACCGATGACGTCGACTCGACAACGATTGCGATTGTTCGAAACGAATCGGGAGTGATCTTAGGAATTGCCGTCGGCGACGATATTGCCACTGAGTGTGCCGCACCCCGAACTTGTACTTACCAAAAAATCAGTGGAGAGACACGTCTTGACCTCGAGCGAGTGACCGGAAGCTTTGACGATATTGAGCGCGAAAACCAAGGAAAGATCGGTGGCGATAGCTTACTTTGGAATCTCGGCCTCAACGCTAAAGCGCAAAAAAAGGAATGGGCAGGCAAAATCGACGGCAACTTTACGACGAGCTTAATGGAAAACCGCGCCCTTTTGGGGCACGACCAGTATCGGTTTCGATTCACCAATATCTACGGAGAGTATCAAAAAAGTAAATGGAGACTCAGAGCAGGGCGCCAGCATGTCATGGGCGGCGCTCTCGTCGATGGAGTCAATGCGGACTTTCTGATGGGGCCCAGTCATTTGCAGGATTCTCGCTCCCTAGGATTTTTTGCGGGATTAGCGCCAGATCCCATCACCAAAGGATTCTCAAAAGACTACCTCACTTTTGGTCCCACTCTGCGATGGATTCCTTCGTTCTCCGAAACCAGCGAGTCCAAAGTGCTCGTAGAAAGCTCCCTCATCTCCGAACTGTATAAACTGTCCGTGAATCGATTTTATTTGTTTTCTCGAGTTCATTTTACTCCTGTACGGCGATTTTCAAGTCTTCTGTACTCCAACCTCGAACTCCCCTGGATGGGATCGGATGGTGAGCTCACGTCCTCACTTTTGAGTCTTCACAATTACTGGAGACCGAATGAACAATGGTTTTTTACATTGGGATTTAGTCAGTTTCGAATTGATCGGCATTTGCAGGAGCAAGGAGTGCGCTGGGTGACCGAAAACTCTTCTCAAAGCGCACGCCTCGGCGAAACCCTGGATCGCTCTCAGAGATATCGCGTGGATATTCGAGCGTCCGTAAAGCCTGCTCCTGAATATCAGCCCTTTGTCATGGTTCGCTATGAACGGCGCACATTTGACTCGGATAAAGAGGGATCGAACTCGGATACCGCTCAAACCGAAGTTTCGGATCTTCGACTTCTCAACAAAAAGAATGCCTACCAAGGCAGTGCTGGAGTACGGACATTTTTGTTAGAAAATTTGGAGACTGAAACCTCTGCGACTTATGGCCAGAGATTCATCTCCAAATTTTATAGCTTTTTTCAGTCCGCGAGTTGGGATTCTCCTCAGGGATGGAGTGCACAGCTTGATCTTCAATATGTGTCGAGCAAACGAACCCCCTCGTTGAGCACCCCCAATACTTTGGGATCGCCTGAGTCGCAGGTGGATATTTATGCCGGATTAGGAGGCTCCTATCGATTTCTCTCGGATTTTGTAGGCCATGTCCGATATGATTTTGCTCATGAGGACGACGCCACATTGGATCGCGGGATTATTTCTCACACTGTATTGCTTCGCGCAGACTACAAATTCTAACGCCCAGAACCCGGCACCCGCACCTCAACCTTTAGAAAGAGCTATTATTGTCAGTCGATCGGTCGGGGTCACGGAATCCCCCTCTGCTGAGGGCCTCAAGATATTGCAACTCAAGCAGGGCGACGCTGTGGAGATTACGGCGCGACAACCTGGTTTTGTCAAAATTCGATACAAACTCGAAGGGGACTTTCCAGTGGAAGGCTGGGTTCCAGAAGCGGCACTGGGAACAGCCGCCATTACCGAACAAAAAGTCGCCGACACACAGCAGCCCTACCAAGTTCAAGCAGAGCCTTCGACCCCCTCAGCCATTCCCGATCTCAACAGACAAGCACTCTCCGAAAAAATTGATCCCAGTATCAAGGTGGGCTCTCCCTTAGCTGGCGCAGCGGGACGAACAAGTCCCGCTATCCAGACCCCCGCAAAAATTCACAAGCGAACAAACACTGGGCCTTGGCTTTATGAAACCCACGTGATGACGGGTCTTAATTTTTGGAAAGAGGCTCTCACTTCCAAGCTCGAATCCACCAATGCTTATTCGACAGAACCTTTTATCTCTTACGAAATGCAGGGATTTCTTTTGAGTCTCGAAGGCGAAGCTGCTCGAAAATTTAAAGATATCGAAGCTGGTGGATTTCTCTCCTATGATTTGAGCATTTTTAGAGGCCAAGTTCCGTCCGCGTCTTCGAGTTTTAATCCCCATATTCGATCCACCAGTGTTCAGGCTTTGCTGCATGAGATAAATTTTGGTCCCTTTGTACGTCTTGCCTATCCCGTCGCCAAAAAAGTCACTCTGATTCCTGAGGCTCGAGTTTACGGATCTTTTAGTCAGTTTACGACCAATCAACTCCAAACTGTTTCTGACTCTGGGCTCGGACTCAACGCTCAGTCTGTTTTATTTTCATACACGTCGATGCAAGCAGGCTTTGAGTTTATCCCTCGTGTGAGTTTGCCCTACCATCTCACTGTCTCACCCCACGCGGGACTCGGGTTTTTTACATATTTTTCGGAAGGCCCCATCGTGACGACATCGAATGGAGGAGCTCTAGATACGGACGATCAAATCCGAACTGGAAGTCCCAATGGGGCTGATTTTGCAATCAGTTACGGTGCGAAAATTTCTTGGAATCTTCAAAAATATGGGTGGGAGACCTTGAACCTCGTTGCGGCTTATCGTGTTCGAGACTATTCCAAAAAATTCTCAGGTCAGGGAAATCGCGCAGGAATCAAGACCATCGATGCTAAATCCGAGGCGACAACGGAAAGCTTTAGTCTCGGGGCAGAATATCTGTTCTAATATCTAAACAATGCCCTACGCACTCATTGCAGGAATTCTTGGAGCCGTTGGATACTTTGTAACTTTCTATATTTGTAAGTTCTTTTTTCGGTCCTTTTTTGAAGAGAGACGCGAGACCCTTGTCTTTGTTTGCTTTTTGACATCCTTTGTCGTTTCTTTTGGTCCGACTTATTGGATGCAACTCAATGACAAAGCAATCCTCGCTGAGATGGGCTTGACCGAGGCTCGCTACAACCTGCTTCAGGAGAGGTTTGCCGATTTTTTAGAGGCTCCTCAAAATGAAGACCTCAAAGCAAAAATCTTGGAGTCAAAGAGATCCAATTACGTCATCGATGGACGAGAAGTTCTGTGGCAAGCCGCTCTCAGCGGTGTGCCAAATCTTTCAAATGAAGATCTGACCGAATGGCGAACAGTACTTTATAAACTCGGCAAAGAGGGGCAAGCCGAAAACTGTGGGCGGATATTTTTGGGGAATTTTGATTCTTCAGAATTGTTTCAGTGGGTCACTGCCCTATCGGATTCTGCACTCGATGACTTTTTAGATATATTTTTTAAAACCGTTTCGGCTCGCCATCAAACGACGAGTCTCAGAATCACCGACCCTCAAAGGACAGAAGAAGTTTGGATTAAATTTCAAAAGTACTTTGACCAATCCTTTGGCCAACTGAAGGCCAATATTGAGGCCTTTAAAAAGGGTGAGCTTGATGAGACCGCTGCTTGCGCTTCTCTCAAAAGGCTCCTTGATCTCAAGCCAGCAATGGACGCTCCGAGTTTTGGGCTGATCATGTCGTCTTATTAGACAGCGCCCACGTAAGGGCTCATAAATTGTCGAGCCGAATAGCCAAACCTGTCTTCGCAGGATTTGAGGAATTGCTGAGGCCAAGGGCTCTCAACCCCTTCGGACAAAAACTGGATCGTCGTATCGAGTTTAACGAGGACATCCTCAAACGACTGAAAATCCAAAAAGCTCTGTCCGGATTCCAAACAAAAATCTTTGAGCGTCGCTTTGGCAAAAACCAAATGTGAAAGCTGAACAGGACAAAAATCCGTATGCCCATCGCCGATGTACACGATGAGATCCTTTGCTTTCTGAGCTGAAAGCAGCGATGAGGATTTACAATGCGTGCACAAGCTACAGAGCGCCTGAATAGGAGCGCGCTGAATCGTCCAGCCCCCTTGAGAGTTCTCTCGGACATCATTGGCGATGACCTTGAGTGATCCCAATCCATAGCGGTTAAGAAGTGGAAGAATAAAAGATCTAAATCCACCGCTCAAAATAGTGAGTTCGTGACCTTGTTCCAAACACCAATGAGCAAAATCCACAAAACTCGGATCGAGTTCGACACTCGCTAAGACTTCGGCCTGAGCTTGCTGAGGGAGCAGCGGAAAATTGACAAACATTTGTGGCAGAGCCTGAGACTCAGCAATACGCCCCTCTTTTAAAGCTCGCTCCAGCCCTCTCCATTCAGGGCTTCCATGACGTTCCAAAAGCATCTTCAAGGAGTCTTGCTTCGAAATGGTTCCGTCAAAGTCCGAAAAAATCTTCACGCCAAAGGGACGTGCGACCTCACCCCAGCCAGACGCCTGTTGCTGAAGACCTTTTGAAGGCGAAAATTTGAGGACCGAGGACATAGGCATTAGTTCACACCAAAGCCTGCTTGCCTACCAAATCCCCCGAAAAAATGTACCAAAAAGAACAGACGGCGAGGCATAAATGAGCCTCTAAAGCCCAAAAAACAAGAGCTCCCAGGATGACCCTCGGGAGCTCTCTTCAGATCGGACGCATGATTGTGCCATGCGTCATAACCGAAAACCCGCAATGACTGCGAGTTTAACGCTAAAATCCAAACCTTATTTGTTCAAATCACGTTTGAAATCAACACTGGGCTTGAAGGTACAGGTCTTCGAAGCCTTGATGGTGATCGCTTGTCCGGTTTGAGGATTCACGCCTTTGCGAGCTTTTCGCATTTTCATGGTCCAAGTACCAAATCCGGGAAAGCTAAAGCGCTTGTCCTTTTTGATACCCTTAGCCAATTGCTCAAAGCATGTGTCAACCACATCGCTGATCAAGCGCTTGGAACAATCAGGGTTTTTCTTAGCCAAATTGGCGTGAATTGTTGAAATGAGATCTGCTTTTGTCATGAATCCTCCTAGTTAAATTTCTTACTGACGGCATTTTCACGAATCCTGATCCTCCGTGTCAATGAATCTATGAGTCATTTCTAGCGCAACTAGGCATAGAAACTGGGCTTTTTTGACGATTCCCCCGTTTCGCGAGATACTAGAGGTAGGGAATTTAAGGGTTTTGGCTCAGAAAATTTAATAAATGCTCAATAAGAACCTCGGAGGGCAAGCACATGGCCGACAGCCTCGTTAGCAATCTCGAAAAGATCTTGGCCAGTCCAAAACATTTGGAGGTCTACAAGGATCTTCAGTGGACTGGAACCTTTTGGGATTATCTCAAAATCATCGAAGAGGATCCGCAGGTCGCCCGAAACGCCTACCAGCGTCTCTACGACATGGTGATGAGTTACGGCACTCACGAATACGTCGATGCCAAAAAAAATATCACGCATTACAAATTTTTTGATGATCCCGAAGACGGTGGTCGCGATGCCATCTTCGGTCTGGACGTCCCTCTCATGAAGTTTGTCTCGGCTCTCAAATCCGCGGCCAAAGGTTACGGCACCGAACGCAGAGTCCTTCTCCTTCATGGTCCCGTCGGAAGCTCCAAATCCACGATTGTTCGACTCCTCAAAAAGGGGCTCGAAAAATATTCCCGAAAACCCGAAGGCCGATCGTTTACATATTCCTGGGTTCTCAAAGAGCCCGTCTTGATTGATGGTAAGCCTTTGCTCGGTGAAGGAGTCAATGAGCTCCCCTCGCCGATGAACGAAGATCCTCTCAAATTACTTCCGATCGATATTCGTAAGGATATTTTGGCTCAAATCAACAAGGGACGTAAACCCGAGGACTACATTCGCGCCGATGGCGACCTCAATCCTTGCTGCCGATTTATTTACAATGCTCTGCTCGAGCGCCACCACGGCGATTACCGAAAGGTCCTCGAGAATGTCCGCATTCGCCGGCTCGAACTCTCGGAGAAAAAGCGCCAAGGGATTGCGACCTTTCAGCCCAAGGACGAAAAAAACCAAGATTCCACAGAACTCACCGGGGATATCAATTACCGTAAGATCGCTATCTTTGGCTCTGAATCCGATCCTCGGGCCTTTAACTTTGATGGAGAGTTTGAAGTCGCCAACCGAGGTCTGATTGAGTTTATCGAAGTCCTCAAGCTTGACGTCGCCTTTTTGTACGATCTGCTCGGCGCGAGCCAAGAACGAAAGATCAAACCCAAAAAGTTTCCGCAAACGGATATCGACGAAGTCATCATCGGACACACGAACGAACCCGAATATCGCAAACTCCAAAACAATGAGTTCATGGAAGCTTTGCGAGATCGAACCGTCAAAATCGATGTGCCCTATATCACCAAATGGACCGAAGAAACCAAGATCTACAAGCGGGACTACAATACCGATCGCGTTCGCGGCAAACATATCGCTCCTCATACGATGGAAATGGCCGCCATGTGGGCCGTGCTCACTCGTCTTGATGAGCCCAAAAAAGCCAACCTCACTTTGCTTCAAAAGCTCAAACTCTACGACGGCCGCACTCTTGCGGGATTCACCGAAGACAATATCAAAGAGCTTCGCAAAGAATCACCCCGTGAAGGTATGGAAGGGATCTCCCCTCGCTATGTGCAGGACAAGATCTCAAACGCCCTTGTGAATGACGAGTCCACGAGCATCAATCCCTTCATGGTTTTGCATGAACTCGAAGGCGGTCTCAAACATCATTCGTTGATTGCGAACGAAGAAACTCGAAAGCGATTTCGTGAGCTTTTGACGGTGGTTCGCCAGGAATACGAAGATATCGTAAAGAACGAAGTTCAACGAGCGATCTCTGCTGATGAAGAAGCCATCACGAAGCTCTGCGCAAACTTTATCGATGCCGTCAAAGCCTATACCCAGCGTGAGAAAGTCAAAAATAAGTTCACTGGTCAGTATGAAGAACCCGATGAAAAACTCATGCGATCGATTGAAGAAAAAATCGACATCCCCGAATCTCGCAAAGATGATTTTCGTCGGGAGATCATGAACTACATTGGGGCTTTGGCTGTGGAACAAAAGACGTTCAATTACAAAACAAACGAACGTCTCCATAAAGCGTTGGAACTCAAGTTGTTCGAAGATCAAAAGGATTCGATCAAACTCACGAGCCTTGTTTCGAATGTTGTGGACAAAGACACTCAAGAAAAAATCGATGTTGTCAAAGCACGATTGATTAAAAACTTTGGATACAATGAGGAGAGCGCTACTGACGTCTTGAACTTTGTTGCGTCGATTTTTGCTCGAGGCGATATGAAGGATAAGTCCTAACTCAAGAGGTCAGCCAGCCACCAAACGAGATGTACTTGAAGATCAATACGGACCACGCTCGATTTCGTCAGATTATTCGTGGAAAGATCAAACAAGATCTTCGTAAGTATATTTCTAAGGGCGAAATGATCGGCCGCAAAGGCAAGGATCTCGTTTCGATTCCGATTCCCTCCATTGACCTTCCCCATTTTGAATTCGGTGACAATCGAGGTCGCGGCGTAGGCGCCGGCGAAGGCGACGAAGGTCAGTCGATTGGGCAAGGTGAGGGCGAAGAGAGCGGCAAGGGCAAAGCAGGGAACCAACCCGGCGCTCATCTCACCGAAGTCGATCTGACTCTCGAAGAACTTGCTCAGATCATGGGCGAAGAACTCGGCCTCCCGCGCATCGAACCCCGAGGAAAAAAGAACCTCTCTTCGGTCAAAGATCGATATCAGGGAATCCATACCGTCGGCCCCAAATCCCTCTTGAGCTTTAAACGCACCTACAAAGAAGCGCTCAAGCGTCAGATCGCCGCTGGAACATTTGATTTTCAGGATCCCATGATCGTCCCCGAGAAAAGAGATCAGAGGTTTCTCACCTGGAAGACGAAGCCCCAAGAAAACAATTCCGCCGTCATCATTATGATCATGGACGTTTCAGGCTCCATGGGAGATGAGCAAAAGGAAATTGTTCGCACAGAAAGTTTTTGGATCGATACATGGCTTCGCTCTCAGTACAAGGGGATCGAGACCCGATACATTGTCCATGATGCCTCTGCTCGCGAAGTCGATCGCCAGACATTTTTTTCGACACGCGAATCAGGCGGCACGATCATCTCGAGCGCCTATTTGCTCGCCGATGAGTTGATTCAAAAGCATTATCCTCCGTCCGAATGGAATATCTATCCGTTTCACTTTTCGGATGGAGATAACTGGAGTGCCGACGACACCCAAAAGTGCTTTGAGATTCTCGAAAATCGCATTTTGCCCAAGGCCAATGCTTTTTGTTACGGCCAAGTGGAGAGCCTCTACGGCAGTGGCCAATTTTATAAAGACTTAACGG
>JACCDT010231353.1_pt1 | contig 27215 bp, 27 predicted proteins | sample 7446291 | NCBI WGS metagenome assembly JACCDT01 (sample SAMN15323446, study PRJNA562643) | freshwater metagenome | isolation source: river surface water | place: USA:Blue River Watershed | collected 2017-08-17 | reverse complement strand
TGTGGAACCCCTCTGTGATCCCGTTGTTCTTTGTAAATCGCCACATGCGAACGATGGGCTCGATCCAGGATTTGAGGGTTTGACCAAACGTCTTGAGCGGCACCCAAGGGCTCTCCAGCAGTTCGTTCAGGTGCCACAGGAGCTGCGGAATCAAATGTGAATCCTATGCGACGACACCCAACGGTCCGGGGAAGTATCAGCTTACACTCAAAGGCAGAAAAGGGCTGAGTGCATTGTTTTCTGTTGTCGTCGACCAAGGCTCAGCCCTTTTCAGCGGATTATTGCTCGATGGCGAAGAAGACTCATCCATTCAGATTCAGACTTGGAACGATGTCGGGCCTGCTCTTCGGAAACTGGATCAGGTGGGCAGGTTGTCTGCAACTTTGGTGACTTCTGACAAGTCCGTGTTTCTTTCAGAAAACAACAAGGATGTTTTTGCTATCGGATCTACCTTCAAACTCTACATTTTAGGAGCACTCGAACAGTCCATCGAAAAAGGAGTGCATAGCTGGAATGAGATCCTCCCTATCAAAGAAGAGTGGAAATCACTTTCTTCTGGCGTCATGCATACCTGGCCCGCAGGCAAAGAAGTAAAGCTCCTCGAATACGCGCAGAATATGATCTCGATCAGCGATAACACCGCAACCGATCATCTTTTGCATCTCATTGGGCGTAATCAGGTGGAAGCAATGCTTGCCCCTATGAACAATCGCCACGAATCTGCTTATCTTCCCTTTCTTTCAACACTAGAAATGTTCAAGCTGAAGTGGGCAATCAAGCCGACGGATACGGCCACTTATTTGGCTTCCGGTGTTTCTGATCGACTTTCATTTTTAAATACCCTTAAAAAAGTTCCGCGCTCGGCGGTTGGCACGAACGGGGTGCCTTTGGATAAGCCTACTCTGATCGACAAATTAGAATGGTACGCTTCAACTCCAGAAAACTGTGAAGCAATGTTCTGGTTGGCAGATCGTAAGAGTCCTGAGATTCGCCAGGTACTCTCAAAGAGCGTTCCCTTCATCGGTGATGTAGGTCAGAACAGCAACCATTGGGCGTATGCTGGCTACAAGGGAGGTTCGGAGCCAGGAGTAATCAGCATGACTTTCCTACTTGAGAGTAATAAAGGCAGTCGCGGCTGTCTTGCAGTTAGCTGGAACAACGCGAACTCCCCTGTATCGGAATATCGTTTTATGGATGTGGTGAGAAAAACGTTGAAGTACTCGAAACAAATAATTCCGTGAGAAGGTCGTTTGTTCTCCCTTGAGTTGCGCCCAAATGGTCTAGTGCGCTAGTCAAAAACGGGAGAATTCGTTTTATTTTTTAAAATTCCACTGACTTTTTGAAGGGGCATGGTGAAATTTCTCCATTACTGGAGACTAATGGATGAACAAGCCGTGGATCGCTATTCTTGCAGTTCTTTTCGCTACTCCTTCCTTCGCTCAGGCACTGTGTAGCAACGATACTTTGGAGCTTGCGCAGAAAATTGTACGAGAAGTTGAACGACGGAGGACACCTCCCTGGGAGCCTGCCTACCTCAATGCTCAACTCGCACTGACCGAAGCCTTGGCCTGCACTGGCAGAACTTCAGAGAAAGAATACTGTGACTCTGCAGGAAGAATTATAGCTGAAGTCGAAAGAGTCTCTCTCATTATGCAAGCCAACGGTACATTTGTTGACATTTCTTCACTCGTTAAACAACGCATCGCATTTGAAGCACGCTGCAAGCAGACTCAGTCCTTGACTCAGCTCGACATCGTTTGGGTCATCGACAACAGCGGCAGCATGCGTGATCATCAAAACAAATTAATTCAGAGCGCGAGCATCTTCTTTGCAAACCTTGTCAAGTTATCAGCACTCGACTGGACGATTTCATTGCTCTCGACAGATACTTCTGAGCGGCCCTACCTAGGTTTTGGCGCGGTTGAACTGAATTCAAAAACACCGAACCCTGTCACTCTCTTTCAGTCGGCCGTCGGGGGCCTAGGTATATTCGGCAGCAGTCGTGAGAAGTTATTTGAGCCTGTCGTCCAAAACATTAAAAACGCCCCTGGTTTCTTCCGTAAAGATGCGATGCTAGCCCTGATCTTTCTGACAGATACAGAAGATCAGAGTTCCGTAGCTGCAAAAGACTTCATTGATTTTCTTGCTCAAACTAAAGGCGACCTCAGCAAGGTCGTATCTTACGGAATCCTAAATCCCCAAGACTGGGGATGCCAGCCCTCGGATGACAACTGGAACTATTCAGGCAGTCGCTATGAACAAGTTATCCAGGCGACTCAGGGCAAAGCTTTTAAACTTTGCGATGAGAGTCTTGAGCTGTCTCTAGATGAGCTGAGCAGGGATCTGATCCGTCGAGGCAGCTCATCTTCATCGAAGCTATTTCTAGAGCGCTGAGTGCAGGGATATCTCAGCCGTCTATCCGAAATTCGTTGATTCGAGCTGCCTTGGTGAGAACTGTCAAGAGTAGGGTCCTAGTCTAGGGCTTCGATTGATTTGGGTTGATAGTAGTAAATACCTTCATCGTTTTTACGTCGTGAAGGCGATCCAGCTCGTATCAACTAGCGTTCGCTAGTTGACGGAATGAATACATAGGCAAGATAGATTTGTACATGCTCTTAACAGTGAGCAAACGCGCTGCATTTGCTGCTATTTATTAATAGCCGTGACGGACTTACTGCTCAGGGTTGCGCGGGCGAGTTCTATGGCTTTGGATTCACTAACGGCTTCGAGATCCCCGAAATCGCTCCCTGGAATGCCCTGTTTATAGGAGGCACTTCTGACGATCGAAACGATCTCCATGACGCTCAGGTCTGGGTTGATCGCGAGTATCTTTTGAGTGATGCCACCGACCGATGGGGTGCGATGAATGAGAGTGTCCATGTCGAAGTAGCTTATAGTGCGGTTTGCGCGCCGTGTATACGTTCTTCTATCTTGAATAGATAAAATCTAGGCCACCTACAACCGCTGCCAGCTGTGCTTCGATGGCGATAGCGGGGGTGACTCGCGGACTGTCTGGGTAGACTTCGGTAGTTGTGGTGTACTTGGCGTTTGAGAAACCCGCGCACAGAGAGAGCTTTTTGAGTGGGTAGTTGACGACGCCTTCTTGTTCGATGGGTTCACCAATGAGTTTGCCATTGGCGTCGGCTTCGGCGATGTGGGTGATCTTGCGGACTGATTGGATGATGGCTTTCTGAAATTCTGGGCGTGGATTTTCGGTGTCGCCGACGGTATAGAATCCGTCGGGAATCTCGGAGTACTCTTGAATCTTCCCATCTCTTGCTTGGAGTGCTGGGCGAAAGACGGTGTTGTCCGTGTCGGTGGTCTCGTGAAGGTCAAAGTGTGCAAGGAGGTTTTCTTTAAATGCTTCGGTGGCTTTCAAAAAGAGTTCGCACTCCTGCGCTGGACTGTTGGGCATGAATGAACGATTCGGATCGATGGCTTTTGGATTCCAACGGTTGATGGTCTCATAGCTCCAGGGGCTAATGCAGGGGGCGCAGACAATATCGAACTGCTCGGCGTACTGGAACGCTTTGTGTTTCATAAAGGCAAGAGCACCCTGCACACCGCTGGTTTCGTAGCCATGGACTCCGCCGGTAATCAGGACCGTTTTTAAACCAGGCCTCCTCATTTTGGATTGAATGAGAAAGACGGGGTAATCGCTCGAACCCGCTTTTACGGTCCCGTACTGAACAATATTGAAGCTCGGGCTCAGCTCGCGGATCTTGCCAACGACCTCGCTTGCGTAAGAGCGCTGAATGGTTTGCGCCTTGAGCCATTGATCTTTGTCTGCTTGTGTCCAGGGTGTGAGTGTATTCATGGGTTTGCTCTCATCGGAGATTGCTCGACCTGACGAACGACTGAGCGACAGATGGCATAGCCCTGAATGATAGAAACGTTGTCAGAGATCTTTTGGATAGTGAGTGAGGCGGAAGAGTGTGAGCCATCTGCGGATAAGTGAGCACTCGAAGTTGCGAGAAAGACCAACGACAAAGTAACTAAAAATTTCATAGAACGTTCCCTATCTCTATCCCTATGCTTGCGGCAATCTATTCTTTTGCGATTGGGCTCAGTCTCATTGCTACCACTGGCGCGTGCACCAAGAGATAGCGTTTAATCAAACTTAGCATTCACTCCGACTTCAATTTTAGCGATGGAGTGTCCGCCAGTTTCGTCATTTTTATTGTATGTATTGTACCCAGCTCGTCCAAATATCTCTAGATCACGACCTTCGCCGAATAAGCTGTCGAGGACTGCAGTGAGCTTGGTAAAGAGTTCACCTTCGCTCAGTCCGCCTCCGTGTAATCGACCTGGGCCGAGCCCCATTATTAAATGGCTGCAGGTCTTCGCGGCGATCCAGCCGACAGCCCGCTTGTGGTCATAGTAAGAGTTCGAAAGAACAGTGGCCACTCAAACGGGGTCTGATCGATGACCGGTTTATTCAAGGCCATGCGCCCCTTGGAAAAAACGGGCCTTAAGCATCCAGATCGTTCCAGCCTTTGCCTGCCGTTGTCTATCTGGCTGGGCATTACCGCCCGTGGCAACCAGGTAAGTTCACGGGGAATATGCTCAAGTGAGGACTTTTGCTCTCGCTTTGGACTTGCGGCTTGAGAGTCCAGATCGATTGGGTTTTGGTGCAGATAGATGGACTGTGTATTCTCAGTAAATTAGAATGAAGACAATATGCGCAAGTATCTCTTTTCTGGATCTTATACGCCGAAGGGACTTCAAGGACTGATTGAGGAAGGAGGCTCAAGTAGGATAGAGGCTGCCAAAAAGGCGTTGAGGAGCGCTGGTGGCTCACTTGAAGCGTTCTATTTCGCTCTTGGTGAAAAAGATTTCTACATCATTGTCAATTTACCCGATGACGTAACTGCGGCAGCAGTAACCCTTGCTGGCAATATCAGCGAAGCTTTCACTATCAGTTCAGTCGTGCTCTTAACACCAGAGCAGATGGATGCGTCGCTAAAGAAGCACGTCGACTTCCGCCCTCCTGGAAAGTGACAGTATTTAAACCACTTGTTTGGCAGAGCACCGACAAACTTTATGACGCTGACAACGCGCTCGCGCGAAATACGCACCACACACTGAGATCATCTCAAATCGCGATGTTTTTCGGTCGGCCCCAAACGTCGTCTGAACATTTCCATCCAGTCGACGTTTCGCCTGCGGGCGTTACCGCAGGGGTTTTATGTGCGCCCCCGTCAGTCACACAGCGGCCACATATAGCTGTTAGTCGCTGATGCCAAACTCCCATCTATATAGAATCGAGCAGTCTGACACTTTTTAGCCGATAAAAAGTCTTTTACGAGAATCTCCACGAGTTCTGGATTGCCATTGTCATACCAGATAACGAACGAACCCATATGGCGTGCCCACACGCCTGGGGCCACTTGAGTATCCGTTTTCAAAAGCTGTACGTATGCTATCTGGCCATTGCGGTGCCAGCTCACGTAGGCTTCGGGTAGAACCACAACACCGGGTGCAACTTGCGAATCCCTGCCTATCGCTGAAATACGCTGAAGTTGGCCATTTGAAAACCACACAAGGGTAGCACCCGCTTTGGGCCAAACGCCTGGGGATATTTCACACGTGTTTAAAACTTCGGCGACCTTGTAAGCGTCGTCACTGCCAATCCAAGTCCGTTGATTTTGAAATTGGCAGGAGGCAAAGGCCGATGATGTCAGTTGAACAGCAAAGTAAAATAGTGTGGTCATCGCGAAATTCCGTAACATTGAGGTTCTCCTCTGTTTTTCCAAAAGTAGAGCGGGTTGGTCTAATTGCCAATCGTATTTTTATTTTTAGATTCAATAAGTTAATGACGCCTTTGATTTATGCATTTATTTGATGTATAAAATAAGTATGGGGACCATCTTTATATTTCGAAGTGCACAGTTTGTGATTCGAACGAAAGACCATAGTCCTCCCCATGTTCACGTTATCCGCGGAGATTGCGAGGCGAAGCTTGAAATCGAGGGCGGAAAAATTATTTTGTCTGAGGGCTTTAGTCGAAGCGACTTAAGACGAATAGTTGAGGTTGTACTTGAACGAAGCGTTCTCTTATTGGAGGCATGGAATGAAATCCACAAAGAAGAAGATTAAATACGGAAAAGTGGATGTCTTAGGCGAAGATGAGTTCAACCCAAAACATGCAAAATTCCGCATGACGATGTACGTCGACTTGGATGTGCTTGACGAAATTCGAAAGCGCGCCTCGCTCCGTAGCCTGCCTTATCAGACTTATATCAACCAACTGCTTCGTGATACAGTTCTAGGCTCCGCTGACGAGGATCGGATTCGAAGCATTGTGCGCGAGGAGCTGGCTAAAACGGGAACTTGAAGCGTAGCCTACAGCGTTCATTTGACCAAACTCTGTCGGACGGGGTTTCCCGCAGCGTCGGGCATTTCTGCGAGGTCCTCGATCGCATCGAATCACCAAGGCGAGGATTCGTAGAGAAGGGCTCTGACAACGAACTCGCTGGCCTTTCCCAAGATAGCAGATGAATTTCGCCCACCTATTTTCAGCAAGGCGATGGTTTCCTTTCAAAAAATCCAACTGATCGTCGCGAAGTCAAGTCGTACAACTGAAATTATTAGCTTATTTTCCGGGGGTTTAACCTCGAAAATAGCGATTCGGATGGCCGAATGACACTTGAATCTCGCGAGCCCCGCTCCCTCGATCGCTCAATCTGAATGGACGCGTATCGAGGGGACCGTAGAATGAGCTGATTCAAGTATTGAGCGGGAATGCTGATATTGACGACCCTAGCCTCGGGTGGGCTTCGGGCTCTCAATCAAATCAGGGGGATCATCTTCTCGCTGATGCGTGGCAGGACAAATTCAGGGTCGAAGTAATTGCATACATGCCATCTTCCGACCCTTCCTTCGGCAAACAACCGAGCAATGAGTTGTGTCGGCATAGTGTTGGACGAGAACAGGGGGAAGATTACTCCAGTTTTAACGCAGTGCAATAAAACTGGTTGCCTTCTGTTTTATATGAAGTATAGAACTCAGCCAATAGACCCGCAGGCTGTTTATGAGGAGGACCAACTCCTACGGCTAGGGGACATTATTTGTTTTGGAGACTTATCAATGAAGCTTCTATCTGCTGTTACTTTCGCATCCCTCTTCGCGTTTTCGACGCTCGCAAATGCTGGGCAACTCGACGGCCATACCTTCTGCCGTAAAGTTCAGGTTCAGAATGACGAGCGCACGCATTGTGTTTCGTTCAACAATGATGTGGCGACCGATAACTTCAATACTTTTACTGGTAAGACCATCGAATCGTTTAAATATGCTTTAGATGGGATGCAAATTATCTATGCCGATACCGGCGCGAACACTGCCTACCAGATTCAACAAAGAAATATTGTAATTGCTGAAACGAGCGAAGTTTTGGTCCGTCAACCAGTGCAGACCGGCATAGAAAACCCCACTTTTAGGTGCGAATGCACAGGTGGCCAGGGCCATTATCGATACTATACGGCCCCGGTCAGAGGGAATTCCTACGGTGGGCCTGGTAACTATCGTTTTGAAACGTGGGTTTGTCCTGAAGACTGCAAACAAGTTAACTTCTGATTCATGCAGTTTAAGTCCCTTCTTTCTTGATCGAGTTAGCATCGATTTCGCAATAGAATTTAGGAAGGCAAGGGCGAGAAAATGCGATCGAGTATGCACTAGAAAGTTCTCATCGGCGAATAGTTCAAAGCCGGTGATGCTTCTTACTGCACTGTATTTTGAGAGCGTGGATCCGAGTTCTCAATCCGTTCTGTGCTGATCAGCTGTGCTCAGTGAAGACGGCGATCAGCGCAGAAGGTGCTTCGGATTTACGAGTTATGGGTTCTTGAGAAGTCGCAGCTGGCTGCGGCGGCGGTTTGTCAGATAAGTCTGCTCGTGAAGAGTTAGCCGATGATTGTAGCAAGCTTTGAGGCTGGGGTGAGCTTACCTCTGATTTTCTTCCGTCAGCGCAAACTCCCCTAAGAACGAACAGAAGATCTCGCGCCAGTTGAGCGCGGGGCCGATCGCGGTCATGAGCATACCCCAGCCAAAATAGAGTCTAAATATCAGCGCAAAGTCGGCATCAAAATCGGTGTTCTTTCTATCTGGGTTAGAGATTCCCAGCCACAGCTTGACCTCGTTATTAAGGCGTTGTTGGTTATACCGGTGAGCCTGGTTTTCAAAAACAGGGGACATGAGCCCTCTTCGATAGAGATCAAAGTAGTGCTCGTAGTTGAATTTGGAGGGATCGGCTGCGAAGCCTACTCCATCGACCGCTCGTCTAAAGCTGCAGATGTCGTCATTTATCGCGGCTTGAACCAGATCGAACCAGACCTTTGTTTTATTTTTTGGCAAAAGCTTGAAGGAGCCAAAATCCAACAGGCAGATTTGATCTTCTAAGAACAAAAAATTGCCTGGATTTGGATCCGAATTGACCCGGCCGCTGGTAAAGGAGCGAGCGATGTATCTGCTCAGGACCTGGCATGCCCACTTCTTTTTCTCTTCGGAGGCTGCTGCTAGGAAAGCGGAGAACCTCATGCCCTCAACATATTCTAGACTTAGTATTCGTCTAGAGCTCAGCTCAAGATAAACCTGAGGCACCTTCAGTCCCGGTTCGTCTGCAAACAACTGAGCAAACTCCTGGCAGCGCTTTGCCTCTCCCACGTAATCGACCTCTTCATGGAGCCTGGCGGCAAGCTCTTCGAGGAGGGGCTTGACCTTGAGTTTAGGCATGACGAACTTGAATAACGGAGCCAGCAGGCCCAGGTTTTTGAGATCAGTCTGGATCATCTCGCGCGCGCCAAGATATTGGACTTTTACGGCGATCGGCTCGCCGTTTTTACTGATGGCCCTGTGTACCTGTCCGAAAGAGCCAGCGGCGAAAGGCAACTCCTCGAAGCTTTTAAAAATCTCTTGAGGAGATTTGCCAAACTCCTCGAAAAACATCTCTTCGACCGTAGCCTTGGGCATGGGAGTGACTTGGTCTTGAAGGGTTTCTAACTTCTTGAGCTGCTCGGGGGCAAACTCAAGGCCGTAAAAGCTCAAGAACTGACCAAGTTTGAGAATGGGTCCTTTTAGAATCTTTAATTCAGCTACGATCTCATCGATGAGCTTGATGACTTCTTGCGAGGAGAGGTGCTGTTCGGTCTTTGATCCCTTGAAAATCTGATAAGTCCGATGCCTGCCGAGCACGGCGATGACTTTAAAGAGAATTCCGGTAACGGCTAGGCCACGGCTTAGCATGCCTGTTTTAGGCTCAAAAGCAGCTTCGGATTTGGAAATCGGACTTGGCGACTCGCAGAGGTCTCGCAATAAGCTCAGGGGATCGAACTGGGGTCGACCGGAAGCCAGAAGGGCAAGTTGGTTGTATTTGCCAAAAGTCATGAGAAAATACCTAGATTGACGTTGTCTAAAAAGCTGGCGCGCTACTGCGGCCAACGCCACCATCTCCAGCTCGAGTGTCTCGAGCATGTGAGTTTTAGACAGTAGTTCTCCAAGTGCCACGTAATCCCTTTTGCCCTCTTTGGCCGACTCGATCCAGCTAGCGATTGCAAAGCCCAACTCTTCTCCCGCCTTCAGTGGGGTGCCGTGCTTAAGTCGTGACTTACGGATTGTAGCGACAGACTGTACGCGATCCTGCCATTGAAGGGTCCGAACTGAATGAGCCAAAAAGTAACTCACTAATGTAAAAGGATAGCGATTTAATGCGCCTCCTTTGCGAGTCAAATTAAATAGAGGGACAAAGTCCTCGCTCAGCGCGAATTCAAAAAAAGCTGCGCACCATCGGCAGTCGCTTGTGAATGATTCTGAGCCGGTTTGTTGGGACGACAAACCAGCTAGCTCGATCAAGCATAGGTCAAGCTCTCCCTTTAGTCCCAAGTATCTTGCGTAGAGCAGCTCTAGCTCGTCCAATCCATCTCTCGAGGTCAGAGTCCGCCGTTCTGTTTCGAATGCGCTACCTAAAACAGAAAAGTTGGCAGTCCGAAAAAGTTCTTTGAGTAACTCGACTCGCTGATTCTCATAAGATTCTATTTGCGTCCCTGTCAGGTCCTCTTGATCCCAGTCGTTCGCCCAGAGAGCGTTCCAGCTATCTGTTTGCGACGTATTTTTGCGTGTACGGATGCGATCCAGCTTTTTGGAGAGAAAGTGAAGCCTTGAACTCGAGTTTTTGGCTCCTGTCTTGAGTAGTTGGTCTTGAATCGAGGAGATCGCGAACTTTTCTTGATCCGCCGTCAGTTGTTTTGACTTAAAGTTGAGCTCCAATGAGATAAAAAACAAGACAAACGCATGCAAAGACGCATCGGGATCTTCATGCTTTTTTGTATGTCGAATGGCCGATTCAAAAGCAAAAGTCGAAGGGTCGCGTCCGTGGGGACAGTTCGCGTGAACAGCGCGCTCTTGCTCGATAAAGCTCTTCTCGATTCGTGGTCTTTGCCAAACATCCAAAGTCATATTGTCCCATTTTGCAGCTAGTCTCGGGGCAGATCCATACCTCGGTCATTTAGAAATGCAAAGAAAATGATTTGCAAGTAATCGAAATTACAAAGAAATGTAGAATTCTGAGATCTAAGGCTTTTTTGCCATCCTTGGATCATCCAAGTTGCCTTTCATGAAGGAACTCCCAAGAAGAAAAGCGTTCGCAGCTAAAGAGTTTGGCAAGAGGCTCGGAGCTTATAGAGCGAAGACAGGTCTTTCGGTGCGCGAAGTCGCCGAACGAGTTGGAGTACCGGTAAGTACCTACCGCGAGTGGGAGTATGGTCGTGCCATCAAAGGCGAGCCCTACGCCAATCTGGCATCTGCTTACGGAATCAGCTTGTCTGAGTTGATGACGGGCGCCCAATCCACGCCTCGACCACTGCTTGCACACATCGACTCCCTTGAGATTACGCTGAGATTGTTGAAACGAGACCTTCAGTCGTTTTCTTTGAACGGTAAGTCGATCAAGGGTTGAAAGCATTCATTAAAAATTTGAAGAGGTGAGTATGTAGTTTGTAAATAATTTATCTGTTCGAACGATCCAAAAACTAAGTGTCAGATTTATAAAAGAAATGGGAAAAATATGAATAAAGTCGCAATCCTTTTTGCAATGTTCGCAAGTCTCGCGGCAAACGCTGCCGAATCCACCATCTATACAACGGAGCGCACCGATCAACTGGCTCTCTATGGTCTCATTGATCTGTCGGTGGCCAATTCGATCTTGAGCGCCCATGGTCTCGAAGCTGTCGAAGTCGCACCTGGAAAAGCCCTCACCGGAATGGTGGTGATCGGCAACAAACAGATGAGCTATCCAGGTCAAGGGATCTCCTTTGAGTCGGTAAAATACAGCGCATTTCCACTTCTCGCTTCCAAACCTGACACCGATGTCAAAAGTGCTTACTTCTTCACTGAAATCACTTCGGACAGCGATGGATTTGCTGCTGTGGCCAATGCGACAGGGCTGCACATCGAGAAAGGGACTTATACGATGACCACGTCCGACGCCGGATTCCCCAATGACAGGAACTCCGCCTCTGTTACGAGCACCAGGACTGGAGCCAAAGGCAGTCTTGTCATGGGCAAGGCTCTCCGCGGCGAAGTGATCAATGTTAAGGATGGAGAGCTGTTCAACGCCCTTCAAGTCAGCGAGATGAGCCCTGTCGGCAATATCGTCAATACCTTCACTCTCACAGGCAAATTGGCAGCAAGAAAGTTTGATCCTTCCCGAGACTCCTACAGGGCTCCCGAGGGAAGCCTCCAGGAAAAGGCATTTAAAGAGGGCCATTTCATTCCGACTGAATGGCAGCTAGTGCGTAACGCAAAGACCGTCGCCTCGGGGCTTCGCATCGTCAAGTAAGAGTGATCGCTGTAGCAACAATTGAGAAGGAGAAGGAACATGTTCAAAAAAAAGAAAACCACACAGAAGTTATTGCGGATCAGAAGCGCTTTGTTCCTTCTCCTCTCACTTAATCTGAATGCGCATGCGACCGAAACTCCTTTTCGAGCTGCGCAATCGATCATCGACGCTGATCCTACGATCAAGACAGTGGCGGAGTTTGTCTCGCGGCTTCCTGAGTCGTTCAAAGCTAACTGGACGGCGGTTTTTGACTCTAACGGATTGGCAAGAGCCTTTACCAATGCAGAAAACCCTCGGGTGATCGCGTTTGGAGAGGATTCTACTGTCCTGACTTTTTCAAATTGCCAGGGCTCTTCGTTGGACGAAACCTACTCTCCGTGCAACTCTGTCGAGGCGATCGACTACAACTCTAAGGCCAATAAATTTGAGCTCAGAGTCTTTTCTTTTCCAGGATCAAAAACGAGTGGACTCACTGTGCGCGTAGAGGAGAATCCGCGAAGGTGTCTGGGTTGTCATCAAGACAGTCAAGGGGTCAAGCCGATTTGGGAACCTTACAATTTCTGGACAGGCACATACGGAGCTGTGGGTGATCATCACTATGAGGCAGTTGCGGTGGGAAGTGTCGAGTATCAATATTACGACCGGTTCATAAACTCCCATTGGAACGCTCAGACGGGTGCTAGCAAAAGGGATGGAAGCGTCTATTCCGAGTTAGCCATGAGGCTGGGAGAGTGGAAGCCCATAGAAGCCGAGAAGAGGGGATTTCAAAAGGTCGTTCATTCGTCGACTTCAACTCCTTCGAGGAGACTGACGGAGACCCTCTACTCAATCAACTTTGAGCGCCTTGCTAAACGGTTTGTCTCGAGTCCGTCCTACGAACAGGAGAAGTTCTTGCTGGCCTGGTGGTCGCAATGCTTCGATGCCATTGTGCCGCGTACTTACAACGACAATATGTGGCAGTATGATTTCGGAATCGACAATCTCTATTCGTCTCCTTACTTAAAGACTGTTCCTTATGTGGAGCTTATGAAGGAGATGGAAGCCAAGATGCGCTCCGACTATAGAGCAGCACGCGAAGCCCTGAGTCGCTACTCGGGAGACCCTCGAAGGGTCTTGCTACAAGAAAAGGAAATCATCTACTACAACCAAGCGGCTCCAATGCTTAAGCGCCTGCTCGAGATTCTTAAGCTTGATCCTTTTGCGATCAGCTCATTTAGTCTTACTTTCGATGAGCAACCTTATAATTTTGCAACTCCGAGCTTTGGACTGGTGAACTTTCAAAGTGCGCTAGGCCAAGAAGTGAGGAGAAAGTCACCCGAGCTCGGAAATAGGTCCTGCGATGCACTTCAAGCTGACAGTCGCTCCGCATTGGGCGCATCACTGCCCCAGTAGGCTCTCGTCTGCCTCGGGCGATGAAGTGAGATACTACTTACTCAAAGTGAACCCTTTGCTTTCTGTTGAGCAACGATTCAGGTGATTTAGCCAGTTTCTAGAGAATTTGGCCTCTTTGCGTCTGTGAAGAGTCAGGGTGGGCAGTCTTTAAAGTTTGATTTGAAAAAATAGGTACGCTTCGGTCCCATCGGTCAAAAGGGGCTAGAAAAATATTTTTATGTCTCTTGAGTGTAGATCTCTTGGTCGCGGCGGACATTGCAGATTGCGATTAAGTCTGCAATGGGCAAGCGTTCTAAGTACTGCGGCTGTTCTTTGGTCCTTCTGTCGTGGCTTGTCTACGAGTGTCTGCTTTTCTAGATTTTGGGTACAGAGGCCATGGCACCATTACTGAATCCTTAGATTCCGTATGGAGGCTTCTGAGTCATGGCGTCCCTTTTTCTAGGCAAGACACAGAACACTGCGCTGCAGTTCGTGCGCTACATTTGTGTCGGTGGTGTGGCGGCAGCTGTTGATACCGGCGTTCTTTACTTCTTATATGCTTCGCTTGGCATTCACCATTTGGCTGCGGCGGCCGTGGGATTCGCGGCCGGACTTATTGTCAATTATTTGATCAGCGTCGCGTGGGTTTTCGAAAGCAGCGGGAAGACGAGCGAAGAGCTTTTGCTTTTTGCGTTGATTGGCATCGGCGGTCTCGCTTGGACTGAGCTCATCTTGTGGGCAGCTGTGGATGTCGCCCAAGCTCCAGTTCTCGTAGGGAAGGGTGTCGCACTTTGTCTCGTGTTGGTCTGGAACTTTGGGATGAGAAAAAAGTTTGTTTTCGCTTCACGCTGAATCGGGCGGCTTTGGTTAAAACTTTCAAATTGCATTGAGGTATTGCTACCCTCTCAAGCTCGATGAAAGAGTTCAGCTGGAGGTGCCTCGGCATATTCGCCGTAGCGTCGAATCTATTGCTTGTGGCAAGTCTGAGCCATGCAGGGCAAGGTATTGCGCTCCAAGGTGGCGTTATTTTGCTCACTGGGGTCGAGCACAAACCTTATCAGACGCAGTTTGCGCTACCTGAGATTGCAGATCCGTATGTCACGTTTCTCCAAGACTCTGTCGTCATCAGCGGTACTGCGCAGTATCATCTTAAGTTTAGTTCAGTTGCGGACATCGCAATGGGAGGGCCGTACCAGGTCGTCTGGAACGAGTTTCTCAACGCTGATGGAACCCAGGTGAGCAGCGAACGAGGGTCTGCCCATTCTTGGGATATGCGACCTGTTCTTTGGGCTTCCTCAGACAGCAAAAATGATCGGCTATGGGATTCTGCCCAGCACTCTCAAGCGCCTCGGATGATTTGGTATGGAGGCCAGATGAGGCCTCCAAGCGGATCGAAAGTTTCGTATTGGCCTCGGGACAATTTTAGCCGAGATGTTTTTGCGTTCACTGAGCGCGCTATCGGTAAATGGACAAGTCAGTCTGATTCGATCTTCGCTTCAAGGGGTGATTGGCCTAGGGCGGTCGGAGATTTCCGAGGGCACCGCTATGGCAGTCAGATCGTCGAGATCCCGAAAGGTGGCAAAGGTGTGATGACGGGCCTTGTGCCTGCAGTGTTTTACGAGCAAGTCACAGAGACTCGCCTCGATGGGTTTCCGCGAGTGACTCGAATCTTTGTGGACGAGATGTCGGATCCATTGCACGCGCGCGGCAAGCCGCTGGAGCTCATCAGCCCATTAAATCCGCTCACAGGCAAGCCATACCCCAGCGCATTGAGGGAAGATGGCTCGGCGCTGGTCGAGGGGCCGCTCTATTTTCAATTTATGTTTGAAGGAGAGCTTTGGGAGGCGATCGCTTTTTCAGCTGGATCATTTTATGGCAAATACAGCTCTTGCTTTGCATCGCGCCGCGTTTTGGAGGGTCTCAAAGGGATGCCTTATCGTCCTGACCTCAGCGATGACGGGGGAGACTTCTTCGATGCTGGCGCGGCTCTTGGGCGCACTTTGAATCTAGCGGGTGGACCGGGGCGTCCTTCAGTCATCGTCCGGAATGATGGCAAGGTGGTGTTGGATCAGCAAGGGAGGATCCAAGTGCTTTTTCATGCATATCGCCGAGATATTTTGCCCGATCATGACTTTCTCGGTTTTCCGCTAAAATATGGGCTCACCCAAATGTTCCGCGGCCTATTTTATTCGTCGCTTCAGATCAAGCGCCGCCCTGATGGGAGACTTCGTTTTGAGATCGGTGCCTCCTCTGAACGAACGGTACAGACATTGCGAGGCAACGGCCGGCATGTCAAAATTCAAGTACCTCGCTACTCGCTGCCTGAAAGTCCCAGTAAAAAAGTTCAATCGCGTTTGCGCGCTTCTCGCGCTTCTTTGGCTCGTTCTCAGCGTCCCGCTAGGCATCTGGCTGAAGCCCACAGTCACTGACTTCAGTCAATTCTACGTCGGAGGCGCAATGGCTCGGCACAGCCAATGGAGTGCGCTTTACCCGATTCCTGTGCCTGGCAGCCAGGACAATGCAGGTTTGCATTCCTGGTCAAAATCAAAGTGGCGGCTGTTCAGCTATAGTCGTGGCATTCCGGATTACACGCATTTCATTCTGCCACCGACCTCGGCCCTTCTCTTCGTTCCGCTTACATTTTTAAGCTACTTCAACGCGTACTGGGTTTGGACTTTCTTTCTCACGATTTCAGTATTCATTATGGCTTTGATATCAAGTAGGCTTTTTCGCTACCTACTTGGGCAGTCTTCTCGCTGGGAAGGCGCTTTGATGCTACTTATTGTGCTTTCTCCAATGACGGCACGAGCGATTCGAATCGCCAATGTGTCTCCCCCTATCGCTCTGCTGTTTAGCTTGACGATAGTTGCGCTGATCCGCGAACAAGCCTTTAAAGGGGCCGGGGCGATGTTCATCGGAGGATCCTTCAAGTATGCCACTTTGGTGATTGCGCCACTTTTGATTGCAATGAGGCGTTGGAGGATGATTCTTTGGCTCGGGGCACTTGGCCTAGGAGTTGTTTTCCTTACGGTAGGGCTTGCGGGTATCGAGCCGTTTATTGAGTTCAAGGAAGTCATTCTTCCTACTTTGTCGCGGCCATCGGCCTATGACGGCAATCAGTCTCTGTCCGGGCTTTTGGCGCGCACCTTGGGTCGGCCATTACCTAAAGTCGTTTCAATTTGGCTCAATGTCATGCGCTTGATTACGATGGTCGCTATGCTTGGTCTTCTCTTTAGGGTCCCCAAAGCGAGTTGGCGGGCACCTGTGCTTATTATGGCGGCTACGGCGATGTGGGTGAGTTGGTTGTTTATGTTTAGCCCCATCTCATGGGAGCACTGGCCCATTTTTCTTTGCCCAGTGTGGGGTTGGCTCCTTTGGGAGGGGATGGCTTTAAGTCGATGGCGCTATGTTTCGTTTCTTTCTCTAGGATTGATGTATTTTCCAGCAGGCATTTTTCAGGTTGAAGGCTTTGTGAAGCTGCCGATCCGGGTGCTAGAGCCGTTCAACTCGTTTCAATTAGTCGGGGTGATATTGGTCTGGGTACTGGCCAATCGCCGCCTACGCATTGAACAGAATGCTATGCAAACCACTCGCCCCTTAAGTAGCGCCGCAATCCCGGCAATTGCCCAAAGTAAAAGAGAAAAGTCCAAACCAGCACCAGCAACGCAACAGCTCCGCGCTGAACTCGGGGCGATGCAGGAGGAAGCCTTGATGCCAGATGGACAGCGCAGAGCACGAATAGGACGTGGAGCGGAAAACTATAACGGACCATGCTGATGAACCTGACGCTTTTTAGGCCGCTGATATTGATGTAGAAGATCATGAATGCAACAAAGTAAATCGGCAAACGCTGCTCAAACCCGGAACGCTTGGAGTGAATCAGCAACGTGCCCTCAATTAGAGAGCTGAGAAGAAAAGTCGCTGCGAGCGACTTTGTCGCCCACCGGTCAATATCAAAGAGGAAAGTGAACTCTCCCCACTTCCACAGCGATCCATAGTCCGGAATGATGTTCCATCCGATTCGCTGAGTCTCCAGGTAGAGATCGAATCGCCCGAAGCGAATTTGACAATAGACAAAAAAAATCAGAGTGCCGGACGCTGCGAGCCCTGAGACCAAGGTCGAACGCAGTAGATGGCGACGATCTGGCAATTTGCGTCGAACCAATGCGGTAGAGAGTTTGGACAGAAGTGGAAATGAAGCCACTGGCAGCCCGACTAGCCGGGTAGCTGATAGTGTCACCCCTGCTAACGAGGCGAAACGGAATGAGTAAGCCGTGCGCACTGGAGAATAGAGAATAAAAAGCAGGAGCATGCTCATGAAAAGCGACTCCGAATAGCCGCTGATCAGGTAAAAAGCCGCCGGGTGAGCTAACACTGACAGCGCCGCGATCGATGCCAAGGGGCGCTGGATTCTCCAGTGTTCAATGAGCGTGAAGAAAGTGGCCCAGAACAAAATGCATGAAATTTGTGCGATAAAGAGCAATGCTAGCTTGGGCTCCAAACCAAAGTTCAGATAGAGAACTCGTGCGAGCGCAGGATAGGCTGGGAAAAAAGCAACGTTCGCCTTTTGAGGGCTCTGCTTCACTGGGGGCTTGGTCGAGTGGTAGCCTTCTCGTGCTATGCCTTCATACCAAGCGCAATCCCAATTGCAGAGACTGTTGTATGCTCGGAGCAAGTTCGGGTTGGGAGTAGCCCAATAGGCAATTGCGAGCTGAACCGCAGTAAGTAAAAGAGCAAGACCTACAGACTTCTTCTTGAATGCACTAGGCCGCAGTCTTGCCATCCGCGCCGGGTACCTCAGCGATTCGCGAGGGCACGGCCCTGAGTCCTGAGGATCCTACTGAATCGGGCCGCGCCCCTGCCTCATGATACTCAGCATCTTGATTGACTTGCCACACGTCGTATAGGCGTTTTCCAGCGAGGATGTTTTTGACTGAAAGCATTGCGGTCATGATGGCGTGGTCTTGGTTGTTGTACTTGTGCATGCCGTTTCTGCCTACGAGATGCAGCGATGGTAGGCTGCTCTCGAGTTCAGATCGGAGAGTATCGACATGCTTTTGATAGTTCTCGTCATAAACGGGATATGCTTTGGGTTGGCGAACCACATATCCCTCGAAGAACTCGCACTGCAGCCCAAGTCCCATTTTCTCAAGCTCTGCCCGTGCCAGGGCGATCAAGTCCTCGTCTTTTGAAGCCCAAAGACCGTCTCCCTCAAAACAGAAGTATTCGAGGCCATAACAGCCATATTTTGGATCGGGCACCATCTCAGGTGACCATGATTTAAAGTTCTGAATGCGTCCCACTTTGACCGAAGGATCATGAATGTAGATCCAATTGTCGTCAAAGAGTTCTTCGCCTTTGAGTACGAGCGTTACTGTGAGGAAGTCGCGGTATCTCAATGCTTCGGCAGCTTGAAGCGCTTGATCCGTAAGCAATGGTTTAATCGATCTAGCCAACTCGCGCATGGGCGCAGAAGAAATCACGTGCTGGCTTGTGATGGCCATACCGCTCGAATTGCCTTGGGTCGACTTGGTCAGGACATTCCAGCTCCTGCTGGACTTGTCCCATGTCAGAGATGTGACTTGCTGACCCAGCACAATAGTCCCGCCCATAGAGCGTATTTTCTCAGCACAAGCTTCCCACATCATGCCGGGACCCTTGCGGGGATAGCGAAAAGAGTCAATGAGCGTTTTGATGACTTTGTCTTTAGACTTTGGCTTGCGAAATGCGAAGGCGCTCATGATTGCAGAATACAAGGATAGACCTTTGATTCGTTGCGCAGCCCAATCGGCGGAGATGTCTCTGCAGCTCATACCCCAGACCTTTTCGGTGTAAGTTTTAAAAAAAATGTTGAACAGTCGCGCACCAAATTGATTGGTGACCCAGTCCTGAAATGAAATCGGGTTTTTGTGAGGCTTGATACGCGCCTGTATAAAGGACAAGACACAAAGCGTGGACTCCAGAACTCCGAGCTTAATAAGAGCTTCAAATGGTTTTAGCGGATAACAGAAGAAGCGATTGCGGTAGAAGATGCGCGAAGATCTTGGCCGCTCCAGCATGTCATTGGGGAGAATCTCATTCCAGAAGTCCTCTACTTGCTGAGACTTTGAAAAAAACCGATGTCCGCCAATATCAAAGTGAAAACCGCGGTGTTTGACGGTTCTGGAGATTCCGCCCACGTACTCTGGATCAGTTTCAAGTACCGTGACCGCAATACCGCGTTTGGCGAGATAGTAAGCCGCAGTCAATCCCGCTGGCCCTGCTCCGATGATTGATACTGCGCTCTTGGTCTGTTCAGTTTTCATATTGCCGGCGGAACTGCAGCCGATGTGCCTGTAAATCATTACGGCAGGCGAACTCGAAGATACTGTTGAAGACGAAACAAACATCCCTGGTGGCATGACTGTTGCGTACGGCCTCGCGAAGGAGAAAACTGATTTATGAAGAATGCACTCAAACGGTATGGACTCTTGGTGGCTGGGGTAATGATTTCTGCGATCGCGTTCTCTGCATGTACGACCACAAGCTCGGATCAGCGGCCTGGAATTGAATCCACCCCGAGGGCGACTCATAGTCCAGGTGTTGCGGGGGACGACGGCAGCATCGGGAGTATGAGCGACAGTGGCGGTAGCATGAGCGGGGGTAGCACTGCCAACGGAAGTACAGGCAGCGGTGGTAGTATGGGTGGCGGCGGCACTGGCAGTTCAAGCAGCGGTAGCACGAGCGGCGGTACGGGTACCTCTTCGGGCAGTGCGAGCCACTAAATCGATTGTAAGCCTCAGGCCGAGCGATCTCGTGAGCGAATTCCATTTTTGGATTCGTTCACGAGATGACTATTTTCTTCAGAAAAGAAACCGCGCTGAACCAGCTTGATCCTGGCATGCTGTGGCATTTGGATCAACTCAAGCAATTATTAAACAATATGGGATGTTTTTTTGGATGAAAATAAAGCGTCACATAAAGTTAATGTAACTGGTTCGAATTTTCTTGCTGCACCCATCGACCCCTCTTACTCTTTCTACTTCAAAGTCAGAGCTTCGAAATGAACCAGGGGGAAACATGATCAAGAAAGTCGCGACGCATCTAGCTATTGCTGTCCTAGTTTTTTCTACCGGCTGCAAAAACGGTGGTCTGAAGCTGATTGATAGTATTACATTCAAACCGTCTGACGATCTTGAAGTGGTGCGTATTTCTTTGGTGTTTTCGAGAAATGTCAAATCGGATCTTGCGGGCGCCTTTAGCATCAAGGACTACGGATTCCTTTTCATTAATCCTTACAATCAGACTGAACCTTTTGAAGTGGGCTTCTCGCTCAACACCCGCATCGTCAATGATCAGGATTTTGTCAACCTGACTCCCACCCAGGTTCTTCCGAATGGGCTGCCGATTGGCGGACCAGACTATGCATTGGTTCAGATTAGCTCACCCACGCCGATCAGTTCGAAGTTCGATCTCTTTGGCTACGCTGACGTTCTGCGTGGAGATTGGTTGGGTGTCGCTGCAATGTTTACCTTCATCAACGATCAGTATTTTCCAGAAGGTTTGTCTATTGGACAAACTTTCATGCGCAATCAGCAGGGCGATCCCGGCGTGATCGCCAAGGTGTTTGGCCCCACTCTTAAGGTGGATGGCACGCTCGAGCGCGCAGGTGGAATCGCGGTCTTTGCGAATGTTCGTCAGCTGATCGACAAGGGGTTGGTCGGTCCCAATGCCAAGCCACGCAAATTTTATCCGGAGCAGACGATGCCATTGGTCGAAGGCCCTCAATCACCCAAGTATCGGGGCAACGTGAAGGCACTTCAGCGTATTCAAAACAACCTGATTCGAGGGTTCAATCAGAAGTAGGTCATTCACAAGAACGCAAGGTTGGCGGCATATGTGACCGAGTTCGCGATTTGAATCGCGGGAGCAGATTTGGGCGGGGTCTTTAATCCTGCGGCTACGCTCAGGATCTTTACGAGTTTCAAGCGATGCTGAAGGAGCGGGTGAGCGAAAGGTTTCCTTCGGTAGCTGGGCTCTCTTGCCAAGAGCTAGCCCCTTAGTCTTCGTCAATTCGAGCTAAAAGGACTTTTCGGGCGATTTCGGATGAAAATCCTCTTCGCATCAACGCTGCGTATGCTCGCTGGATCTCCCGATTGTCTCGGACCTCAGTGTTCGTCGCGCAGGCTCGTGGATATCGCCGCTCAACTAAGCGTCTAGCCATCTCTAGCTCGTCGTGATCCGCGCTTTCTCCGTAGAGCGTGCGAACCTCACTGAGCTCAATTTTTACTCCTTTTTGTCGGAGCTTACTGAGAATATAACCAGGCCCTTTGTCTCGAATGGCTTGGGTTCGAGTGACTGCGCGAGCATACCGGTGATCATCGATGAGTTTATCTTGAGAAAGCGCCTCTACTGTTTCGCGAGCCACTTTGTCGGAGTGTCCCTTGCGCTTCAAGTAAGCAATCATCTCTCGTGCTGAGTATTCGCGCACAGTGAGGCGATTCAGCGCAAGATCTCGAGCTTGGCAGGTGAGTTCTGGGTCTGATGGCTCTATTTCGGTCACGAGCTCAGAAGTAGCAAATCCTTGCAGAGTCGGCCAGCGGCCTGCAGCTTTTTTGCATCGAGGTCTGAAGTTCAGTCTGTTAGCCTAAGGGGAGATGCGCCTATTCGATAAAAAATTTGGCAAAGAGTTTATTGCCGAACTGCCAACGACACCGGCCGTCTACCGTATTTTTGATAAAGATGGGTTTTTGATCTACATCGGCAAGGCAAGGAATCTGCGTCGTCGCATAGGGCAGTATCGCAACGCAAAGCGCCGTAAGGCCCACCTTAAGATGCGTAAGATCATAAACGAAGCAGTACGTCTTGAGTTCGAGTCCTGTTCGAGCGACATGGAAGCCTGCTTGCTTGAGGCTAAGCTGATCCAGGAGCATCGACCCCGCTGGAACACCGCGGGCGCATTTTATTTTTTGTATCCCCTAGTGGGTGTCAAGTTCGAGCGCGACATCACTTATTTTTGTTACACAACGGAACCTGAAAGCTTTGATGGTTTTGATTTTCATGGCGCTTATCGCTCCAGAGGTTTGGTGCGTGCGGCTTTTTGGTCGCTTGTGGAGTTGCTCGGCTATGTGGGGCATCGCACTTCGCGCAATCGCAGTTTTAAGCTGCCTAAGCATTCTTACGTGGTGGGTTTTAGGCGCTTGCCAGAAGAGTGGATGCCACTTTGGCAGCAGTTTCTCAAGGGCGAGTCCCGCAAGGTGATGGAAGAGCTGATACTTGCGATGGTTGAAAACGCTGGCGCAAGGCGAGCAGGGCGAGAAATTCAAACGGAGTTGAATCGATTAAAAGCTTTTTGGAAGCACGAAGCGCTCTCGCTCAAGACGGTTTGCGAGGCGATGAGTTATACGACCTATCCTGTTCCGCAAAAAGAACGGGATTTTCTCTACTTGAAGAGACGCTTTTTGAATACGGTGCCGGGGAAGACTCGGAAAGACGCCTCTGCCCCCGGCCCGACTCCAAATCCCAACTAGAAGTAGCCTATAGTTGGGGGCTGCTACGAGATTAAGACTCGACGAGGCTTTGCGGATTCTGCTTTGGGCAGAATGATTTGCAATACTCCGTCTTCAAAGCGAGCTTCTACAGCTTCAGAGTTCACTGGCGTGGGCAGGGTGAACACACGCTGAAATTTTCCTAAGGTGCGTTCCGCAAATAGATAAGCGGACTTCTCCTCGGGTGGCTTGGGTTTTTCCCTGCGTTCTCCTGAAATTAAGAGCTCGTTCTCGTGAAGCTCGATATTGACGTCCTGTTTGGACACTCCTGGAATATCGAATGTTATTCTAAAGTGCTGTTCATTTTCTTCGATGTCGCAAGGTGGATGAAATCCTGCGCGAGCGAACGGCTCCATCAAGTCTTTGACGACGCGAAGTTCGTTAAAGGGGGACAGTGCATGCGCAAAATCCAGTGCTGTTCTCATGTTAGTTCTCCTCGTTAAGTTTTGGATGATTAAGAGGAGAGCCAAGTCGCCGGCGAAGGCTCTCACAGTTTTCAAAATGGGTGTGCCATTTGGAATGTCAAGCGAGGTGGAAGAGGTCGGATTTTTTGAGCTTTTTTTGTCGATTGGAATCCCACTTGCTTCTGCACAGAGCATGATTCGTGAGATCACAAAAGACCAGATTCGATTGAAGACTGCGCAAAGCGAAAAAATAGTGCTCCTAGAGGCGGCGCCTCTTGAGGATTTTGAGGCAGGGCATCTGCCTAAAAGCATTCAGATCACTTCTAATCGACTGACTGAATTGGCTCTTAGGTATTTGCCCAATTTGGGAGCCCAGATCGTGATTTATGGACATGACTCGGCGTCGATTGAGCCGACCGAAGTGGCTCGTATGCTGAATGGGCTCGGCTACACGAATCTCTACTTATATAGAGGTGGCAAGAAAGATTGGTTCAGTGCAGGACTCCCCAAAGAAGTGATGCACCAAACGCTTGAGTCAGGGAACCGCGTGCAATTTGCAGGTTCAAACCAGACGAAGGTGCCAGGCCTTGGGTTGTACAAAGGCTTGGATGCCATACGTCGAAAGAGTCGAGCCTACTCCCGAATGACCCCGGCCGGACCATGGCAGGCGTGGGGACACGCGATCGCAGCAATTCCAATAAGCGGAGCCCGAATTCACTTCCGCCAGTACCTTCTCGGCGCGGCTGCGGTCTTTGGTATATATGCCGGCGGTAAGGCCATACTCCGTATCATTCATGAGCGCCAGCGCCTCCGCGTCGGAGGAGACCCGCTGGATGCCGATGAGGGGCCCGAAAGATTCTTCTCGCATCAGCTCCATCGAGTGGTTCGTGTCGACGAAGACTGTGGGTTCGAAAAAGAAGCCAGCTCGTTTAATGCGGCCTCCGCCGCAGAGTAGCTTGGCTCCCTTCGCTTTTGCGTCGGCTACTTGTCGCTCGAGGATTTGGAGCTGCGGAGCGCGGGTGAGAGGGCCAATGTATGTCTTGTCATCGGTAGGTTCGCCGATAACAAAGTTTTTGACAGTCTTGATGAAGTGATCGACGAACGCGTCGTAGATCTTAGTGTGAACGTATATTCTCTCGACTGAACAGCAGCTTTGACCGTTGTTGTAGAAGGCGCCATCTGCAGTTGATTCTGCAGCAGCTTTGACGTCAGCATCGTCGCAGATATAGCTGGGATCCTTGCCTCCCAATTCAAGCTGGAGCTTGACCATCTTTGGGGCTGCGGCCTGCGCGATCTTCACCCCAGTCGCGTATGAGCCGGTGAAGAAGACGCCATTGACGGGTTGTTTGAGGAGCTCAGAGCCGGTTGTGCCAGCGCCAATGATGGGGATGAAGACGTCCTTGGGGATGCCTGCATCATAGAGTGCGTCTGCGATGGCGAGTCCCGTAAGAGATGCAAACTCTGAAGGCTTATAAAGAACGGAGTTGCCAGCTAGCAAGGCGGGTACGAAGACGTTGGAGCCGACAAAGTAGGGGTAGTTCCAAGCTGAGATGTTGGCTACGACTCCCAGAGGCTCGTGGCTGATCCGCTCTTCGAGTTTCTGGGTAGGGTCATTCACAACGATTTCATCGCCTAGAGTCGCTTCTGTATGATTGAGGAAAAAATCGATACGGCCACCCATAGCGTTGAGTTCGTTGCGCGCCTGAGAGATAGGCTTGCCGGTCTCTGAAGTGAGAGTCGATGCGAGTTGTTCTTTTCGGTCTGAGAGAAGGTCCTTGAATTTCTTGATCGAGTTCAAGCGTTGAGAGAGCGGGGTTTTGGCCCATGCCTTTTGCGACGCTTTTGCGCGCTTGAACTTTTCTTGAATCGAGGAAGCGGAGTCCTCTTCAAGCTCGCGGATTTGGGTCTCATTGGCTGGATTGATAATCTTAAGCATGGTGGGGCTCTCCATGGATTGAAGGTGCAAAGGGCTTGTTCTTAATTACCTTCCGTAACGAGTTGGCTTATCCAGGCTCAGTTCGGCACGCCCGTTGGGGTTCATGCGCTAGATCCACAGGATCAGGTGAACAGGCTCCCAGAAGGAGCCATCCCCGAGGACGTGACGAGATGGGCTTGGATAGGTTGCCGTAGTAGGAAAATAATTTAAATCAGGTCCTAGGAGAACATGCCTCTGCGGTTGGAGGCAAGGGAGATTTTAGTTCTCTGCGAGCACAGCTTGAATGAGGGTTCTGTCTCGATCAGAACGCTGAGAGAGCGCTTGCTGAATCGCGGCTGTCTCATGAAGCGTTGCAAGCAGCTCGAACATCTCGAGGGAGAGGTTCAATGATTTTTCTTGAGCGGCTTTTGGGATGAGAGAAGTGACAAGATTCTTACGTTCATCATCGCTGATCCCGATTTTTCCACGCTCGAGTTGCTGCCGCAGTTCTTTGAGCGCGTACGCTTGAACATGCTCGTATCTGGTTGCAGGCGTTGAACCTGGGTGATGCGTGTCTGCTGTGGGCGAATCCGCGGGGGGGCGGTAGGTCCAAAGCGCCTGAATGATGCGAGTTGGAGCGCTACTGTAGCGAATCCATGAGCTGACGGCAAAAAAGCTTTCTTCGAGGTTGGTGTTTACGAGACTCTCGGTGGCCGTCGAAAGTTGCTCGCTCAATGCTGCTTCATTCTCCCTTATGACATCACGAGCACGCGAATAAAGCTCGATGAGGCCCAGTTCGTCGTCATCAGCGAGTCTTTTGGCTTTTTTTGCAAGGTTGCTCCACTGGGGCATCGGACTGCCCACTTGAGAAGCGACTTGAGGCTCGATGGGTTGCGGTGTCTGGGTTTGCTGTGCGGAAAATGTTGATTTGATGATGCCGGTTTGGGGCTGATGAAGAGAGGAGCCCTTCGTTTGTTTTTGAGTCATGCTTTTAGGGGTATCCCCAAGCAAGATGAGGAGCGAGCAAGCGATGACTAACCCCAGCCCTGCCTGCTTGATCAATTTCGCCATTTTTTGATCTCCTCGGCCGTGATGTTGTTGAACCGGTCAGGCACATACAAATTGATGTAGCTTTTCAGAACGTCTTTTCTCAGTTCATTTTTGTGGGAATTTTTTAATACCCAGCTCAAATAGAATACGTCAGCGTTGAAACCGCTTCCTTTCCAGGACCCAGCGTAGAAGGTGGCGTCGCAGGCGGCTTTATCTCCATCATGCTTCCCGCCCACGCAATCGGCATGTCTTGGGTCGTCAGCCTCAAGGTGTCTTCCTTCATGAACGAGCGTGCTGGCGCGATCTTCTCGTTCGTCGTTGTAAAAGGCCGGGCAGAGCGTGATCCGGTCACCACCCGCTCGCGCAATCGAATCACAGTCATTGTCGTGTCTAAAGACTTTGACGTTCTTTTTGAGAAGTCCGTAGAAGTCTGGCTTGTACCCATTTTTATCGGGAGCGAACTTGATATTTTCTAGGTCGTATAGAGCGAGGGCCAGCTTAGATTCGCCCAATGGGCAATCAAAGGTCGAGGTATCCCAGAGGATCTGAAAATCCTTGAGGTGTTGGCCGTACCAGGGGGCACTGAGCTTGTCACAGGCAGGTGCGGCCCATGCGATGGATGGCAACGTGAATAGGCCCAACAGAACTACGAATGCGGTTTTAGTTTTCATTCTACCCCTCTTTTGCAGACGCTCCTAAAGACGCAGAGAGTCATTACACGGGGGTGTTTGTGCCGCAAGGGGGGTGAAATTTTTTCAATTCTTTAACTTAGGGAAGAAAAATATCCAGTGTTTGTTTAATGTTTTTAACGATTGAGGCAGGCAGGTTAGGAACGCCGGCAGCGGACTGCATTGAGGAAATCGGTTAGCAAGGGGGCGCTGTCAAGCAGCGTTGGGTCCTTGGCGTCATGAAACTCGGGATGCCATTGAGTGGCGAAAACCCAGTCATTGGGACTATCGAGGCGGATGGCTTCGATCACTTGGTCTTCGGAGCATATGGCCTCTGCGATGAGGCCTTTGCCCAGGTCTTTAATGGCTTGGTGGTGGATAGTGTTGGTCTTCGCAGTCGTCTTTTCTGGGTAAATTTTAGATAGGCCAGAGCTGGATAGGATCTTAATCATG
>JACCDT011622225.1_pt1 | contig 27222 bp, 11 predicted proteins | sample 7446291 | NCBI WGS metagenome assembly JACCDT01 (sample SAMN15323446, study PRJNA562643) | freshwater metagenome | isolation source: river surface water | place: USA:Blue River Watershed | collected 2017-08-17 | reverse complement strand
GCAAAAAATGAATACCCCTTTTAAATAGGGGCGTTGTTCAGGGCTTCAAGAGGGCAAGAAAAACCCGCCGAACGGCGGGCCAGGTGGGTGCCAGTCTGGCGCAGGCTCAGTCCAGGGCCAGCAGTTCCACATCGAATTTCAGGGTGGCATTGGGCGGAATCACGCCACCCGCGCCGCGGGCACCATAGCCCAGCTCAGGGGGGATGATCAGGGTGCGTTGACCGCCCACCTTCATGCCCGCCACGCCTTCGTCCCAGCCCTTGATGACCATGCCTGCGCCCAGACCGAACACAAAGGGGTCACGACGGTCACGGCTCGAATCGAACTTGGCGCCTTGCTGGCCGTCCTTGTAGAGCCAGCCGGTGTAGTGCACGGTGACATCCTGGCCAGCGGTGGCGATGGCGCCTTCGCCCACGACGGTGTCTTCGTATTGCAGGCCGGAGGGGGTGGTGTTCATGGGAGTTCTTTCTTGAAAAGGCTTTGTAACAACCTGTTGAATCCAAGAATTATGCCAGCGCTTCCATGGCAACCCGGGTCAAGAGTTTTCAAAAGCTGGCTTGCAAAACCAGCGCGCTCACAGCCCCACGCACGATGCGCCCGAGCAGGCTGACGCGGTCCCCCTCGATGTTGAAACCCGCCAGGCGTGCTTGCCCGCCTTTTGGCGTTTGCTGCAACGCCACGCGCACGCGATACAGCGTTTGCCGTGGCTTGAGCGTGTTGGGGTCTTCGGTGGTGATGAACATGCCGCCATGGCGCGCCGCCAGCATTTCAGCTGGCAGCTGGTCGACCGGCACGGTGTCGATCTCGTCCACCTTGCCGTCGATCACTTCCATTTGCACACCGTGGAGGTAGGCACGTACCTTCGCACCGACATGGATCCGCTTGATATCGTCTTCGTCCACATACACCTCGGCCAGCCAGTGCCTAGGGTCGATCACGCGGGCCAATACCTCCTGGCGTGCCACCACCTGCCCCGGCACCAGGTCGCGCGCTACATCCACCACCAGCCCCGCAAAGGGTGCGATCAACTGTAGTTGGCGTGTCTCAGTATCGGTGCCCATGATCTCGGTCCATTGCTGGGTCAGCTGTTCGCGTGTGCTGCGCACCGACTCTGTCAATTGCTCGGCCCCTGTGGAGGCTAGAAGTCGACTGTCCAACGCACCAATTTTGGCGTTGGCCTTTGCCTCGCGCAGCTGCAGATCGGACGATTCGAGGCTGGCCAGTACATGGTTGGCATCGGTTTTCCCACTTTGCGGCATGGTCAACATGCGCGCAGGGCGCGGTGAATAGACCGCGAACTCTTGTGCCGAGCGCACCCAGCCCTCGGCCTGAAGTTGAGCTTGCCACGGCAAGGCCAGCACCAGCAACAAGGCGCTCAACGCCAACCCCACGCGCATCGCAGGCCATTTTTGTATCTGGTTTCTTTGCTTCCACCAGATCTTGAGTTCGCTCCAGATGGGCTTGGCGATGAACCACCAGATCTCGACAACGAACAAAAAAATACCCAGTGCCTTGAAGAAGTAGTGGTAGACCGTGATCGCGATCCCGAGGAACAGGAAGAAACGGTACAGAGCAGCACCCAGCCCGAACCACAGCAGCCATGGGGGTACCGCTTCACCTTCGAGTGTGGGCTCGGGCTCCTCAAAGCCCAGCAGCTGTTTGCGCAAGAAATGGCGCATCACCTTGCCCGCCTCGTCGTGCAGGTTGGGAATGCCAGTTGCATCCGACATCATGTAGTAGCCGTCAAAACGCATGAAAGGGCTGGCGTTGATGGCCAGCGTCATGATCCAGCTGGTGGTAGCCAGAAAAAACATGGCCCCGCGCAATGCACCATCGGGCAAAAAGCTCCAGGCAAGCGTGCACCAGGCGGCCAGCATCAGCTCAATGCGCATGCCCGCAGCCGCAATCGCAAAGCGGTCACGCCGTCGGGTCAGACGCCAGGTCTCGCCGGTATCGGTGTAGAGCATAGGCAACAACAGCACAATGGCCGCGCCCATGCGTGGCACTCGCAATCCCAAGCTCTTGGCCGTGAAGGCGTGACCCAGTTCGTGCAGCACTTTGGCCAGCACCAGGGCCACCGAATAGCTCAGCAACCCCTGAAACGAAAGCGTCTCGACAAACGTCGCAACAAAACTGTCCCACTGTTGCACGGCCAACACCAGCCCCAACAGACCAGCCACCATCGATACGGCAAAGGCTTTTTGGCGCAACAAGGGCTCAAACCAAGGCAAGAACCGTTCCAGAAAACGCTCCGGGTTGACCAGTGGCAAACGGAACATCAGGTAGTTGTGCAGTGCCTGGGTCGCCATACCTGGCTTGGGCAAAGGCCCTTGCGCCGCTTTGTCAAGCATGGCTTGGTTGATCAACAGCTCGTGCTGCAGCAGGAACTGCCGTATCGCCAGCACTTCATCCAATTCTGGCGCCAGCAAGGTTTCTTCGGTCACTTTTTGCACCACTCGCCCTGCGTCGCCCAAATGCCAGCGAGAGAGCACTTCAAACTCCAACCAGCCAATGCGGTAAAAGCGCCCCTTGAGCGGGTCTTCGATCACCCAGCTGGGGGCGCCGTCTTTTTGTGTGCTGCCGGGATGCAGGGCCAGGTCTTCCCGCAGGGGCGGCAAGGTCAGCTGTTGCGCCAGTTGTTCTTGCAGCTGGCGGGTGATGGGGTCTTGCAGTGCGTTGGAATCGCCAGCAGGGTTGGCGTTGACGTTCGCAGACATGGCTTACACCCCAAGCCACTGCCGCAATGCGGTAAGCGGCCTGCGGAAGATGAAGTAGCCCAACACCACCCAGTCGCCACTGATCTTGGCGTTACCACGCAGACCCAGACGTACCTGTTCATGTGGCGGTAACGTGGCGCGTACGCGGTAAGCCGTCACCCCTTCGGGCGATTTGCTGGCCTGGTAGCTGGCTAGATCGATCGTGGCAGTGAGTGGGTTGAGCGGGTCCGCATAAAGCAGCACATGGATCCGCTCACCGGATTGCATGTTGATGGCATCGGCCACTGGCACCCAGGCGTTCACCCCCACTTGGGTACTGTCGGCCAATTCCATGATGCGCTGTCCGGCACTCACCGGTTTACCGATCCAATCGTTTTCCTGGCCGTAGACGGCGATGCCATCGCGGTTGGCGCGAATTTCTAGCATGCTCATCTGGTCTTGCAGGAACGTCACCTCGGCCAAACGTTCATTGATGCGCCCCTTGAGAACTCCCGCTTCCGCCGTCTTGTCGCTGGACACAAAGGCGCGGTGCGCACCTGCCAGGTACTCGGCTCGCGAGACTTCCAGCCCCTGTTTGGCCGATTCGAGTCGGTTGCGGATCGCTGTATCGTCCAGTCGAATCAGCACATCCCCTTTTTTGACGGGCTGGTTGGGTTTGGCCACCAGCTCGGCTACGATGCCCTCCACCGGTGAGGTAACTGCGATCGCGTCCAGCGAGATGATCTCGGCCGGTGCAATGACGAATTGGCGAATCGGCAACAGCATGGCCAGCAACAGCCCGGCCAGCGAACGCATCAGCACCTTGCGCGTCTTGAGGTTGCGCCCGTCCACCAGTTGTTTGAAAAAATCCAAAGGACTTTTTTTCGCACGCAAGTTCTGCAAACAGACACCATGCATCTGGTGCAGTGCATTGAGCATAGGCACGGTCACCTCGGGCCAGGGCTGGTCGGTGATGTAAACCACCACCCCCAGTAACTCGCCACCGACGCCAGACATCGGGTGAATCTGCACGGTTTCGGGCCAGTACTCGTGCCAGGGGTCGCGCAAATCTTCTGGCATATGCTGTGCCGTCAGGCGTTGGCGCTCAACCAGTTGTGGCAAAAACGCCTTGACCACCTGTTCGGCCCACGAACCAAAAGCACTTCCCCGGTCCACCGAGGTCAGGCCCGATGCACAGCCCAGCGTGGGTTCACCATGGTGCATGGTGAACACCAACGCCGAGCGGTAGGGCAGCAGAGCATGGGTTTCATTGGCCACCACAAACAGCAGGGCCTGCTCGGTGTCGGCAGCGCGGGCCTTGGCGGTCAGTTGCTCCAGCTGTTGCCAGGGGTTGATCTGTGGCGCAGAATCGTTGGACATGGCCATCGTCAGCGGCCCTTTGCTGGCGATACAGGGACTGCAGGCGTGGTTCTTGGTGATTCAGCGACCAGACCTGCGGTTCCACTCATGCCGGGCAGGACACTGGCAGCCGGACCCTGAAGGCGTGCTTCCATTTCGAAGGTTTGGTTCACGGGGTCAATCCGGGCGTTGATCGAACTCACTGCAGCATCGTAGGTACGCCCTGTTTCATCAATCGTGACTTTCAAGGGGGACCCGACCCGAATACGCGTGAAGAGTTTGGAGCTGGCGCTCACGCGCAATTTCGGCACACCGGCCGAAATGATCTCCAGCAAAGGCTGACCTACCGTGGTGGTCTGATAAGGCTTGCCCATGACCCGCACCACATAGCCTTTGAAAGGCGCTTGCAAATTGCACTGGCTGACCTGGTATTGACTCAGCTTGAGTTGGGCCTCGGCCTTTGCTGCTTGCGCTGCAGCCGTGGTGACCTCAATTTCGGAAGCCGCGTCCATCGCCTTGAGACGAATCTTGGCTTCCAGAGCTTCGCTGGCGGCTGTCAATTCCGACTGCGCAATTTGCGCCCGAGCCTGGTTTTCAGTGCAGTCAAAGCGAACCAGCACATCGCCCTTCTCGAAGCGCGCGCCGACACGCGAGGGAATTTGACCGATCAGTCCTACGATCGGACTCGAAATCACAGTCTCGGTCTCAGCCCAAGCCTGCACCAAAATGCGCTCCTCAGGAGCGACAGCCCTTGCGGTTTCTTGAACTGATGTCCCGGGCATCTGTGCCCCGACTTGAGGTGCAACCGTCATCACACCGCATGCCAGCACGCCAGAAGCCCAAAACCCCCTGATATGGATGCTTTTCATTGTCAAATCCCGATTTTTTGAATTCGGAATTTTTGACATATTCGATAATTTGAGCAATCCTTCGATCGAATGAGTGCGGTATTTAAAAGCGCTAATTTGGATTATTTGTTATTGGCAATCCACTCTCGCAAACTGCCCACATGGGCTGTGGCCGCAGCCTCGCCCATAGCGCTGTAGGTGGCTTCGCGAGGCTCATTTGGCAGCGTAGCGATGTAGCTGGTGCTGTCCTTGCCCAACTGACTCAGCGTCACCTCACCTCGGCGCAGGCCGTTCCCTATCTCAGACATCTTCAGGCGCACTTGCAGCTTGAGTGCATCGGGTTGTGTCTGATCCACAACTTCAAAGCCGCCCCGGGTGAGCGCCTGGCTCACGCCACTGAGGAGAGCCTTGCCGCTTTGCTGGTCATCCAGGTACAGCTGTACCTTGGGGCGGGGGCCAGCCTTGGCCAGCAGTGGTGTGGGTAGCTGTTTTTCGGTCTTAGCCAGGGTTTCGCCCACATTTTTTGTCACCTCGGCCACGCTCAGCTGGTCGAAGTCGCCGAAGTCAAAGTCCTGGCCCAGCGAATGCTGAATGCGCGCATAAGCGGCCTGGGCGTTGGCATAGGCAATGGCGCGCTGGTATTTGGACACCGTCGCACGGGCTGTGGCGCGCACGAGTTCCAGTTCGGTTTCGGTCTTGCTGCTCACACCCGATTTGGCAACGGCCGCCACGCGTGCATCCACCTCCAGGCTTTTCTGGGCCAGATCGAGATCGCTTTTAGCCAGGCCATAGCGCAATGCGGCAATGCGAGTTTGCGTCATGATGGCCATCGACAAGGCTTGACGGCGTGCGTCGTCGTTTTCTATTTGTCGCTCACCAGCCTTTTTGACAGCAGGCGCGCTCAGCACCCGCAGCAGGTTCCACGAAATGCGCGCCGAGCCCTCGACCCAATCGTTGTTGTAGAGCAGGCGGTTGCTGTCGAACTGGCTGCCAATGCCGAGGGTCAGGTTCGGGAAAGCCTGCATCAGCTGGCGGCGGGTTTCATCGCCAGAGATGCGTTTTTTCAAGTCCTCTTCGCGCAACTCTGGACGGTTCATCAAAGCCGTGTCTTCCAGCAAAGCCAAATTGGTGGGTGGCGCTTGCAGTGTCTGCTCAGGCATGTCTACCAAAGAGAATTGGCTGGTGGGAGCCGACATCAGTGCAGCCAGCTCGGCCTTGGCAAAGTCCAACTCCTGGCGGCGCATGTTCAATAGGGCCACCGCATCCACCAGCGCACGCTGGTAGGCAAGGGCGGTCTGTACCGGCATGGCACCGCGGCTCTCGGCGGCTCGTGACTGTTCAATCGCCGCTTCGGCCTGCTTCATCACCCCCTCGGCTTCGCCTGCTAGCTTCTGGGCGGCCATGGCGCGCAGGTAGGCAAAGCGCACGTCATGCACCATGGTCTGGATGACGCGCCGCTTACGCTCTTGTGCCATCAAGAACTCGTCGGCACGCTGCTTGGCGCGGTAGTAGGAGACGCCAAAATCCAGAACGTTCCAGCTGAATTCCACCGAGCGCAGCTTGTGGTTCATTTCGGCAGAGGTGGAATAGCTGCCCGCTGTCTGGGTGGCATTCGACGGTTCTGCGCCTTTGCTGGGGTTGGCAAACTGCCAGCTGGTGCCACCCGAATAATTGTTGCGGTCCATGTAGCCAGCTCCTGCCACCAGGTTGGGCAGCATGTCGAACTTCGCTACATCGTGCAGCTGGCCGTTGACGGCCACTTCCATCTTCTTCAGGCGCAGGTCCAGGTTGTACTTGAGGGCGCGTGCAATCGCTTCGTCCATGCTGATCGGACCTGCGATCGGCTCTTGCTGGTCAAACATCTTCACGCGGTCGGCGGCTGCGCGCTCACGTACCGCTTTGTCTTCCAGCGCGTTCGGGTTCAGACTGGAGCAACCGGCCAAAATGAAGGCAGCTACAGCAAGGGTGACAGGCTTGAGTGAGGATTGGATAGAGGGTTTCATCGATTGGCTTTCGTCAAAAAATTTCTGATGTGTATGGTTGAGTTTTCAGGACACAGATTTCGCCCTGTCTGCGTAGCGCTTGGCTGCTGACATTTGCAATTGCTTGCTGAAGTTGAACTGACCCCGCTGGGAATGTTGTTGCGCTGAAACTTCGCTCGCGCGTGTTTCACCGAAGGTCATCAGGTGCAATGCCTGCTTTCGCGCCGCCTGTTGCTCTTGTGTTGACATCTCAATTTCTGCCAACTTGGCGGTCGATGTCTCGCCAGAAGGCTCGCCTTCGGTCAGTGCCTGCAAGGTGCGGTCGGCCAGTGTCATGCTGGTCGGTGCCTCGCTCACCAGCACGCGTGTGCCCGCAGAGTCCTTCAGCATCGCAAGCTCATCCAGCAGGCCTGACTGCATCAGCAGCGCGGGTAACTGCACCTCCAGCGCTTCATAGCGTGTCTGCTTCACGGCAGGCAAAACAAAGAGGTTCGGATCGGTGGGGCGATCAAACTGGTCGAGTTGGACGATGCCCAGACTGACCATGTAACGGCCACCGGCTGGCGTGTTGGACAGCGTGTTGCTGATGCTGAACGAGGCAGGGCTGCGCAATTCGGCATAGGCTTGTGCCACTGCCACCTGCACGTGCACGTCTGCAGGGGGTGCTGACACCATCGGCAAGGGCGCTGGCATAACGGGCGCAGGGGCCTTGTCTGCATTCAGTGCCATCCGGTCGTCGTTCTTGGCAGCTGACGGATTCAGAGTGCCGTCGCTGTTGAAAATGTCGCCGGTGCCATCGTCCAAGATGGACGCCGTGCCATAGGCAGGGGTACCATTGACCACGCCAGTGCTGCTCGATGGGCTGACACGGAGTTGGAAAGTTTCTGCACCTTCAAATCCCATGTCGTTCACGATGGCGGTCCGCACCATCAAGCCCGTTGCAGGAACGAGCACAGGCGTGCCCGGTGCGTAGTCCACCCAGTTGGTGCCATCGAAGTATTGCAGGGGACTGGCACCAGCGTTGGCTGTATCGGTGTTCAGTTCAGCATCTTTGGTGGCGGGGTCGGTGTCGTTCTGCAGCCCCAATGTGACGTAGAACGGTGCAGCGTCCGCTGGACGCGTGACATTGAAGACTGCCCAAGGCGAAGCTTCGTTGACCCGGATGTTGTTGACTTCAATCACACGGTCGTCATTGAGAGCTGGCACGCCGTTGATGCCCGGGGTGTCGGGTATGCCGGTTGTGTTCGATCCTGCAAAGATGTTGCCGGTGCCGTCGTCCAGGATGGTCGCCGTGCCATAGGAGGCCATACCATTGACAGAGCCTGCGCTGTTGGTGATGGTTGCCCTGAGCATGAAGGCTTCGGGGCCTTCGTAGGCTGCGTCGTTGACCACCCCCGCGCGCACCAGCAAGCCGCCCGATGGAATCAATACCCGGTCACCCGGGGTGTAGTCCACCCAGGCAGCGCCGTCAAAGTACTGCAGAGGCTCGGCAGTGCCTGCGTTGCGGGTGTCCACCCCCAACTTCGCATTGACAGTCGTTACATCGTTGTCGTTTTGCAGACCCAGTTTGACGTAGGTGCCTTCTGTTCCGGTGACCGTGAACACCGCGTAAGGCGATGCTTCGTTGACCTCAATGTTGTTCACCTTCACGGTGCGATCGTCGTCCAGCACTCCTGCATACGCATGGCCAGAAGTGTTGTCGGTGCTGCCAGGCGCATCGGGCGTCGCCGTGTTGTTGGTCGCCAGGAACACGCTGCCTGTACCGTCGTCGATGATGGTGCCCGTGCCGTAGGAGGCGTTGGCACCTACTGTGGCCTTGAGCAGCAGCGTTTCAGGGCCTTCGTACACGCGCGGGGTGTCGTTGTTAAGCGCCAGACGCACCAGCAGCGTCGTATTGCCGGCGATGGTTGTGGGTGGTGAACTGCTCCAGCTGGTGCCGTTGAAGTATTCCAGTATGGGCACCACATCGCCACCCGTGTTGGCCAAAGAGGCGTTGGCCGACAGCGGATCGTTGTCGTTTTGCAGGCTCAGGGTGAAGGCATTAATCGTGTTGCCCGAGTTATGCACCTCGAACACCATATAGGGCGACCCCTCGTTGACGGTGACACTGCTGATTTGCAGCGCACGGTCGTCGTCGAGGTTGCTCGTGTTGATCGCTGGAATACCGTTGGTCGGTACGGTATCGGGATATTTCACTCCGGTGCCGTCGTCCACGATCGTGCCCGTCCCGTAGTAAGCAGTGCCTGCGGTGTTCGATACCTGCAATTGCAGTGCCTCCGGGCCTTCGTACGAAGTGTCCTGGTTGATCGCGAAGCGCACCAACAGCTCGCCGTTGCTGGGCACCACCACACCTGCTGTGGGGTCATAAGTCACCCAGTTGGTGCCGTTGAAGTACTGCAGGGCAGTTCCCGTGTCGGCACCCAGCGTGGCGTCTGGCGTTGTCGGATCACTGTCATTGCCCAGATTGAGCCTCAACACCTGTCCCGCTGCAGCCGTGACCGTGAACACGCCGTAAGGCGAGCCTTCGTTCACCGTGATGCTGTTGACTTGGACCGGACGGTCGTCATCCAGCACCGCATTGGGGTCCGGATTGCCTGTGGTGTTGTCTGGGTAGATCGCTCCAGTGCCGTCATCAACGATGGTGGCTGTGCCATAAGCCGCAGTGCTGCCCGCAGGTATCACCTTCAGCAGGAAGTTTTCCGCACCTTCGTAGGTTGGATCGTTGACGATGGCAGTGCGAACCAGTAACTGGCCATTGATCAAAGTGGGCGGGCTTGACGGGTTGTAGTCGGTCCACACACCGCTGGCATTGAGGTACTGCAGCGCTCCCGAACCGGCGTTTGCCGTGTCGGTATTCAAGGTGGCGTCGGCTGTCAGTGGGTCGTTGTCGTTCTGCAGGCTCAACGACAAAGGGTTGGCGTTTGTGCCTGTGATCGTGAACACCGCATAGGGCGATCCTTCGTTCACGGTGATGTTGTTGACCTGAACCGGACGGTCATCGTCCAGCACTGCGTTAGGGTCCTGGTTGCCAGTGGTGTTGTCCGGGTAAATGGCGCCCGTGCCATCGTCCACGATGGTGCCGCTGCCGTAAGTGGTGGTGGCCGGGTTCGCACCGCTGGCGTCAGACACCACGGTAGCGCTGAGCAGGAAAGACTCTGGTCCTTCGTACACAGGGTTGGCGCTGTCATTGACAACGGCTGTGCGCACCAGCAGCGTAGTCTGCCCGGCAGCCAGCGTGACACCTGTGCCCGGGACATAGTCCACCCACTGGTTACTGGCATTGAGGTACTGCAGCGGCTGTCCACCAGACAACGGTGCCTGGGTGTCGGCACCCAGTGTGGCATTGGCTGTCAACGGATCGTTATCACTCTGCAAGCCAAGTTGGATGTACTGAGGCTGTGTACTCAAAGGCACGGTGATTGTGAAGACCGCATAGGGCGAAGCTTCGTTCACTGTGATGCTGTTGACCTGAACACTGCGGTCGTCATCGAGCACCGCATTCGGGTCCGGGTTGCCGCTGAGGTTATCGGGGTAAACCGCGCCGGTGCCGTCATCGACGATGGTGGCCGTGCCCACAGAGGCAGTGCCACCAACGGGCGTCACCTTGAGCTGGAAAGCTTCAGGGCCTTCGTACACATCGTCATTGACGACGATGGTACGGACCAGCAGCTCGCCGTTGATCAGGTTCACGGTCGAGCCTGGGCTGTAGACCACCCAGGCACCACCGTTGAAGTACTGCAGGATGGTGCCGCTGTCCGTACCGATGTCTGCATTGACAGTCAGGGGATTGGTGTCGTTTTGCAGACTCAGCACCACACCCTGGTTACCCGTGCCATTGACGGTGAACACAGCGAATGGTGAGGCTTCGTTGACCGTGATGCTGTTGACCGAAACTGGGCGGTCATCGTTTAGTATTTCATTTGGATCGGATGCGCCCGTCGTGTTATCAGGGAAGAACAAGCCAGTGCCATCGTCGACGATGGTGCCGGTGCCGTAGAAATTATTGATACCCACCGTAGCTTCCAGTAGAAGCGTTTCGGGGCCTTCGAAATCCGCAGCGGTGTTGCTGTCATTGAGAACTGCTACACGTACATACAGCGTTTCGTTTGTTGCGATGCTGGTTGGCGCTGTACTGACCCAACTGCCGCCGACTAAATATTGCAGCGTTGAGTCTGTATCGGTGCCGAGCAGGGCATGATTGCGCGTTGGATTGTTGTCGCTCTGGAGATTTAAGGTGAATCCGTTAATGATGCTGCCCGGATTTGTGACCTGAAACACCATGTAAGGCGAGGCTTCATTGACGGTGACATGATTGATAAGAAGTTCACGGTCGTCGTTGAGTGGTGCATTCAGGTCGGGCGTGCCGGTCTGGTTATCCTGGTAAATCAGGCCTGTGCCATCGTCCACGATGGTGGCTGTGCCGGTGGCTGCGCTGCCGCCGGTGTTGGTGGCGGTCAGTGTGAAGGTCTCTGCGCCCTCGTAAGTTGGGTCATTGCTGATGGTGGTGCGCACCAGCAGGGTGCCGGTGCTGTCCAGCGCCACAGTACTGGAATACGGCTGCCATGTGTTACTGACCGGGTCCAGGTATTCCAAGGTACTGCCGTAATCGGTGTTTTGGGTCGCAGTGCCGCCCGTGGGTAAGTCCAGAGTCGCCAGCTGCCCCGGTGCACCCGTCACCTCGAACACGGCGTAGGGAGAACCTTCGTTGACGACGATGTTGTTAACCGCTAATGGTCGGTCATCGTCAAGTACGCCTGCATAGCTATGACCGCTTGTGCTGTCGGTGCTGTTGGGTGCATTGGGGGTGGCCGTGTTGTTGGTGGCCAAGAACACGCTACCAGTGCCATCGTCCACGATGGTGCCGGTACCGTAGAAGGCTGGGCCTGTGCTCGTTCCCACGTTGGCGCGAAGGAGCAAGGTCTCTGCGCCTTCGTACACGGAGGGGCCGTCGTTGTTGACGGCCAGACGAACCAGCAAGGTGCCACCGTTGGCTGCAATGGTGGGCACAGGACCACTGCCATAAGGCACCCAGCTACCACTGCTGAAATATTCAAGCGTTGGAACAACATCACCGCCAGAATTTGCCAGCGAAGCGTTGGCTGTTAGCACATCGTTGTCACTTTGCAAGTTCAGGTAAATGCTGCTCAGCGCTGAACTACCTGGATTCTTGACCTCAAACACCATGTAAGGCGAGGCTTCGTTCACCGTGACACTGCTGATCTGCAGTGTGCGGTCATCGTCCAGGCTGGTCGTGCTGGTCACCGGCACGCCGTTAACCGGAGTGGCATCGGGGTACTTGACGCCCGTGCCATCGTCCACGATGGTGCCCGTGCCGTAGTAGGCCGTGCCTGCGGTGTTGCTCACCTTCAGCTGCAGGGCTTCGGGGCCTTCGTACACATCGTCCGAATTGATCGCGAAACGCACGAGCAACTCGCCATTGCCTGTCACAACGGCGCCCACGTTGGGGTCATAAGGCACCCAGGTGCTGCCATTGAAGTACTGCAGCGCTGTGCCCGTGTCGGCGCCCAGCGTGGCGTTCGGCGTGGACGGGTCGTTGTCGTTGGTCAGGTCCAGTTTCAAGACCTGGCCGGCGGCGGCAGACACAGTGAACACGCCGTAAGGAGAACCCTCGTTGACAGTGATGCTGTTGACCTGCACCGCGCGGTCATCGTCGAGCACCGCGTTCGGGTCAGGATTGCCCGTGGTGTTGTCGGGGTAGATGGCGCCGGTGCCATCGTCCACGATGGTGCCCGTGCCGTAGTTGGTGCCACCTGTCGTCACACCCGAGGCATTGGAAACCGTGGCGCTGAGCTGGAAGACTTCGGCACCTTCATAGGTGCTGTCGTTGACAATGACTGTACGCACCAGCAACTGACCGTCCACTTGAATTTCTGGCGGGTTAACAGGATCGTAATTAATCCACTCTCCTCTGGTAGTGTCCAAGTACTGCAAGGCGCCAGTGCCTGCATTGGCGGTGTCGGTGTTCAGCGTCGCATCGGCCGTGGTCGAGTCGTTGTCGCTCAGAAGTCCAAGCGTCACGTTTTGGCCCACCGCTCCCGTGACGGTGAACACCGCATAGGGTGAGCCTTCGTTGACAGTGATGCTGTTGACCTGAATTGGACGGTCGTCGTCCAGCACCGCATACGGATCGGGGTTGCCCGTCTTGTTGTCCGGGTAAATCGCGCCGGTGCCATCGTCAACGATGGTGCCCGTGCCGTAGGTGGTGTTTCCAGTGGTGGAGCCTGCCTGGTTGGTGACCGTGGCACTGAGCAGGAAGTCCTCGGGACCCTCGTACACCGGTGTGGCAGTGTCGTTGACGATCTTGGTGCGCACCAGCAGCGTGGTCTGGTTGGCGGCAATCGTCACCACCGTATTGGGTGTGTAGTCCACCCAGTTGCCCGAAGCGTCCAGGTACTGCAGCGGCTTTCCGCTCGTGACAGGATAAGTGGTGTCCGTGCCCAGCGTTGCATTGGCCGTCAGCGGGTCGTTGTCGTTCTGGATGCCCAGCTTGAGGTATTGGTCCACGCCGCTGGATGGCACGGTGACCGTGAACACCGCATAGGGCGAGGCTTCGTTGACCGTGATGCTATTGACCTTGACGCTGCGGTCATCGTCCAGGCTGGTTGCGCTGGTCACCGGCACGCCGTTGACCGGCGTGGCATCGGGATACTTGATGCCTGTGCCATCGTCCACGATGGTGCCCGTGCCGTAATAGGCCGAGCCCGCGGTGTTGGTCACTTGCAGCTGCAAGGCTTCTGGACCTTCGTAGACGGTGTCCTGAGTGATCGCAAAGCGCACGAGCAACTCGCCGCCTGCGGGTACTGTGGCGCCCTTTGTCGGATCGTAGCTTACCCAGCTGGTGCCGTTGAAATACTCCAGCGTCGTAGCGTTGTCCGTGCCCAAGGTGGTGTCGGCTGTGGTTGGGTCGTTGTCGCTGGTCAGGTTCAGCTTCAGGATTTGACCTGCTGCACCCGTGACCGTGAACACGCCGTAAGGTGAGCCCTCGTTGACAGTGATGCTGTTGACCTGGACTTGGCGGTCGTCGTCGAGCACCACGTTTGGATCGGGGTTGCCAGTGACGTTGTCCGGATAGATGGCGCCCGTGCCATCGTCCACGATGGTGCCTGTGCCGTAGGTGGTAGCCGCAGGATTTGCTCCGCTGGTGTCAGAGACTACTGTTGCACTTAGTATGAAAGTTTCTGGGCCTTCATAAACTGGTGTGCCAGTGTCATTGACGATGGCCGTGCGTACCAGCAGTGAAGTCTGGCCACTCAACAGTGTGACACCTGTACCGAAGGTGTATTGTTGCCAGCCTAGACCGTCAAAGTATTCCAGCGCCGTTGTGCTTGTGGTCGGATTTGTCGTATCCGTATCCAGCGTTGCATTTGCTGTTAGCGAGTCGTTGTCGTTCTGGATGTCCAGTTTGATGTATTGGTCAACGCCACTCAATGGAACTGTGACTGTGAACACCGCAAAGGGCGATGCCTCATTGACCACTATGCTATTGACTTCGACTTCGCGGTCGTCGTCCAGCACCGCATTGGGGTCGGGGTTGCCGGTGGTGTTGTTCGGGTAGAACGCGCCAGTGCCGTCATCGACGATGGTGGCCGTGCCGTAATAGGGCGTGCCTGCCGTGTTGCTCACCTGCAGTTGCAGTGCTTCAGGTCCCTCGTACGCGCCGTCCTGGGTGAGCGCAAAGCGCACCATCAACTCGCCACTGCTGGGCACCACGGCGCCGGTGGTCGGGTTGTAAGTGACCCAGCTGGTGCCATTGAAATACTCGAGCGCACCTGTCCCGGTGTCGATGCCGAGCAAGGCATCTGCAGTGGTGGGGTCGTTGTCGTTGGTCAGGGCCAGCTTCAGAATCTGGCCGGCCGTGGCCGACACCGTGAACACACCGTAAGGCGAGCCTTCGTTCACGGTGATGCTGTCGACCTGGACCGCACGGTCATCGTCCAGCACCGCATTCGGGTCGGGCGCGCCGGTGGTGTTGTCCGGGTAAATCGTCCCTGTGCCGTCATCGACGATGGTGGCGGTGCCGACGCTGGTGCCACCGATAGTGACGCCCGAGGAATTGGAGACGGTTGCGCGAAGCTGGAACACTTCAGCGCCTTCATAGGTGCTGTCGTTGACGATGGTCATGCGCACCAGCAGTCCCGTGGATGGTATTGCCACCGCAGAACCCGCCGTGTAATTCACCCAATTTGTACCGTTGAAGTATTGAAGTTGGGTGCCCGAATCAGTGCCCAGAGTGGCATCGGTCGTTGCAAGATCGCCGTCGTTGGCCAGCCCCAGTGTCACGTATTGACCAGCCGTACCGGTGATCGTGAACACGGCATACGGCGAACCTTCGTTGACGACGATGCTGTCAACCTGGATGGGGCGGTCATCGTCTAGCACCGCATTCGGGTCGGGGTTCCCTGTGGTGTTGTCCGGGAAGATCACGCCGGTGCCATCGTCCACGATGGTGCCGGTGCCGTAGAAGGCCGAGCCTGGGCCAGAGGCTGTGCTCACGTTGGCCCGCAGCTGCAGCGTTTCTGCACCTTCATAGGGGCTGTCGTCGGTGACCGCCAGACGAACCAGCAAGGTCGCGCCTTGAGCTATGTCTGGACGGGATGTTGTGGCGTCGTAGGTCACCCAGGCGATGCCGTCGAAATATTGCAAAACCGTGCCCGTGCCCGTGTCCGTGCCCAGTGTGGCGTTGGCCGTCAACGGGTCGTTGTCGTTTTGCAGGCTCAGGAACACATCGGCCAGCGGAGTGCTGCCCGGGTTGTGCACCTCGAACACCATGTACGGCGAGTTCTCATTGACCAGCACGCTGCTGATCTGCAATGTGCGGTCGTCGTCCAGTACCGCGTTGGGGTCCGGGTTACCGGTGGTGTTGTCCGGGTAGACCGCACCCGTGCCATCGTCGTAAATGGTGGCCGTACCCATGGCGACCGAGGGCCCTGTCGTAGTGACCGAGAGCTGAAAGGTTTCTGGGCCTTCGTAAACAGCATCCTGCTGGACAGTCGTGCGCACCAGCAGTTGGCCGTTGATCAGATTGACCGTGCTCCCTGTGGTGTAGTTTTGCCAGGTGGCACCATCGAAGTACTGCAGCTGAGTGCCTGTGTCAGTGCCGAGCGCAGCATTGGCCGTCGTCGCGTTGCTATCGCTTTGCAGACCCAGCACTACCGCCTGGTTGGTGCCGCCAGTGACTGTGAAGACCGCATAGGACGAGCCTTCGTTGACCTCGATGTTGTCGACCTGGACAGGTCGGTCGTCGTTGAGCACAGCCAAGGGGTCAGGCAATCCAGTGGTGTTGTCTGGATAGAACGCACCCGTGCCGTCATCGACAATCGTACCGGTACCTGTTGCTGAGACGCTCGTCGATGTTGTGGCGGTGACCGTGAAAGTTTCTACACCCTCGTAAGGCGCATCACTTTCCCCAGTGATGACCACTCTGATCAGCAGTTGACCGCCTGCAGCAATCGATGGATTGGCCATTTGCTGGGCGCTTTGCCCAGCGGTGAAATAGCCCATATTCACAGTCCAGCTCGTTGGCGAGCTTGCGGCCACCAGCTGTGGGAAATTAGGCGTTATCCAGCGTCCATAAGTTCCATCTCCGTTGTCAACAGCTGGATCATAAAATTGAACTACGCGGGTTGCTGTTACACCAGAGGTCTCTAGATTCAGTAGCGCTGTTCCGTTCGTGATGGTCAGCTGCGAAATTTCAACTGCGGTGGTGTTCGGATTGGTGATCGTGAAAACAGCATAGGGCGAGGCTTCGTTCACCGTGACGCTGTTGATTTCAAGCAAGCGGTCATCGTCCGGTAACGCATAAGGGTCTGGGTTGCCGGTGGTGTTGTCCTGATATATCAGGCCTGTGCCATCGTCGTGGATGGTAGCGGTGCCAGGGGCGGATGTTATGTTGCCGGTATTGGTGGCCGTCAGTGTGAAGGTCTCATTGCCTTCATAGCTGCCATCATTGGTGATCGTGGTGCGAACGAGCAATGTGCCGCTGCTGTTGAGGGCTACTGTGCCGCTGGTGTAGGTTTTCCAGGTGTTGTCAGCAGGATCCAGATATTCCAGGGTGCTGCCGTAATCTGTTGCCTGGGTTGCGGAGCCTGAAGTGGGCAAGGTCAATGATGCTAATTGCCCCGGCGCACCGGTGACGGTGAAAACCGCGTAGGGGGAGCCCTCGTTGACGTCGATGTTGTTGACCGTAAGTGGTCGATCATCGTTGAGAACGAAGCCGCTGGTTGCCGCGGTGCCACTGGTTCCGTCGAACCACTGCCCCGTCCCGTTGTCGTAGATGGTGGCCGTCCCCACCACTTCCGATCCACCATTGGGGGTGGCGGTCAGGGTGAAGGTCTCTCCGTTATCCTCAGCCGTGTCGTTGTTGATGGGTGTGCGCACCAGCAGGGTTGTGCCCGTCAGGGTAGGTGGTGTGCCCGAGTAGATGACCCATGTCCTGCCGCCATCCAGCGAATACTCCAAGTTGGACTGCCCAAGCGTGGTGGACGATGCGGAGCCGTAGTCAGTTCCGCTTCCCGTGGCCGTTACATTCGCCAGTGCCAGACTGATCGATTGTCCAGCTGTCCCTGTGACGGTGAACACGCCATACGGCGAGCCTTCGTTCACCGAAATGCTGTTGATCGAAATCTGCCCAGGGTTGACCGTGATCGACTTGGTGTCGGTGTCCGTTAGGCCTTCGCTGTCGATCGAAGTGATGGTGAATGTGTCGGTGCCCACGAAGCTGGAGGTGGGTGTGTAGACCAGCGTCGCCAGGGCAGCGTTGATTTGAGCCTGTGTGCCATACAGCGTGATGCTGGAGGTGCCGTTGACCGTGCCCGTGCTGGTGGCGTAAATCATTGCGCCACCTGTCAGGGTTGTCTCCAGCGCCGAACCGGTACCCGAAGATGACAGCTCGGTCATGTACAAGGTGCCGTTAGCTACCGAGACGGTAACGGCCGCAATGTTGTTGTCGACGTCGGAGGTACTCACACCCGTCAGGCTCATGCTACTGCCCTGGGTGACCTCTAAAGCGTTGGTGGGCAAGCCGTCCACAGGCGCTTCATTAGAGCCTTGCACGGTCACGGTCAGGGTTGTCGGGGAGGTGAGGTTGCCCGCATCCTTCATCTGGTAGCTGAACACTTCAGACACCGTTTGTTCCGAGCCCAGCGCGACAACGACGGGATTGCTGTTGTCCACCACGTAGCGATAAGTACCATCACCCTTGATGTAAAGCGTGCCGTAGCTACCTTGCACCGCAGCATCGTAGGTGACGCCACCATAGCTGGCCGTGGTGGTGCTGCCACTCACGGTTGTCGATGGCGTGGTGGTCGTGCCTGCGGCCACCTTGGCCACGGTCTTGGTGTCACCCGCGTCTACGTCCGTGTCGTTGGGCAGCACGTTGCCTGTGGCGTCACTCACGTTGGCCATGGCCAGGTTGGTGTCGGCTGTGGCCACGGGTGCGTCGTTGGCACCGGTCACGTTCACTGTGAGCAGTGAATAGCTGCTGCCCGCAGTGCCGCCCGTGCCGTTGATGACCTTGTACTGGAAGGTGTCGCTCAGGCTGTTGCCCGAGGTGCGCATCGCCTGCACGGTGGGGTTGTTGTTGTCGACCAGGTAGACGTAGGAGCCGTTTGCACCGATTCGCAGGGTGCCGTATTGGCCCACCACCTCGGTGTAGTTGCTGGTGGAGCTGCTGGATGTTGCAACTGCCGTTTCGGCGGCCGACTGTGTGGACTTGATGGTCGTCACCGAGTTGGTGCCGCCGTTGGCATTGTCGTTACTCAGCACATTGCCCGTGGGGTTGGTGCCAGCAGTCGCATTGGCCACGCCACCGGCTTCAACGGCTGTCACTATGTCAGCCACCGGGATAGGGTCAAAAGTGGTGGACCCCGCGACAGTGATGTAAAGCGTGGCGGTGCTGGGTGCCAGGGCCGTGTCCTGCATCATGTACTGGAAGGAGTCGACCTTGGTTACGCCCGCGCCAGGGTTGACGATGGGGGTGTAGGTGTAGGCCCCGTCGCTGCCGATGTTGAGCGTGCCGTACTGGCCCGTGATGGTGGTGCCCGGCAGGGCCTGGAAAGTCAGGTTCTGGCCACCTAAGGAAACACTCTGGTTGAGGGTGACGCCGGTCACGTTGCCGTTGGCGTCGTAGGTGACGGCGGTGACCACCGGGTCTGTGGCCAAGCCTGTGCCCAGAAGTGTCATGCCCACCGCCACGGTGCCGCTGATACCCGAGAGGGCCATGGTGGGGGCCGCTCCGGGCGTGCTGGTTTGCAGTGTGGTCAGCTTGTATCCGCTGCTGGCGTCGGCCTTGGCTGAGAAGCCCAAGGTGGTGCCGCTGCCCAGCGGCACATTCGAAACTTGACCCGACAAAGTGAAGGTCTTGTTGACGGCGTCGATGCTGGCTACTTTGATCTGGTTTCCGGCTGCGTCACGCAGTGGGGTTTTGGTGGTGCCATCCAGAAAGACGAAGTCGCCCACCGACACACTGGAGTTCAGGGCCGAGAAGCCGAGGATGGTAGGGCCGTTGGTGGTGACGTTGGCCGTCCCATAAACCTTGAGCAGCGATTTGCCGTCGCCCGCATCCACATCGGTGTCATTGGGCAGCACATTACCGGTAGCCTTGAAGCCCACGGTTTCTGTGACCCAGTTGACGGTGGCTGGGTTGATGGGCGCCTTGGCCACGTTGTAGTCGTTCACGGCCACAGGCGCGTCGTTGGCCCCTTGCACGGTGATGTTCAGTTGGCTAGACGACACGGTGGTACCGGTTGCGATCGAGTAGTTGAAGCTCTCTGTCAGCGTGTTGGCGGTTGTGCGCAGGGCTTGGACCTGGGCGTTGTTGTTGTCCACCAAATAGGTGTAGGTGCCGTCCGCGCCGATGCGCAAGGTGCCGTACAGACCCACGATGCTGGTGTAAGCCGATGTGGCGGTGGAGCCTGCAGCGGTGATGCCAGTGGCACCAGTGCCCACACTGCTGGCCTTGGTGACTGTCAGGCCGGAGGTCACTGTCTCCAGCATATTGGTTTCTTTGTTGATGCGGTAGCTGAGTGTGCCCCCAGTGTCGTTGGTGAGCACGCTGCCGCTCGCACTGGCACCGGGCGTGGCGTTGGCAATGCCACCTGCTTCCAGGGCGGGCGCTGCGTCGACCGTGGCAGCCGCAGGCACGGGTTTGGGCAGCAGGGCGTTCAGCGCAGCGGCAATGGGGTCGCTGCTTGTGCCGATATTCACGCTGGTGGGGGGATTCGGTGCAGGACTGAAGGCATCTGTGTTGTTGACATCAATCAACAAGGTTTGAGACACCGTGTTTGTAGACGTCGTACCGCTGGGGTACACGTACATTTGCAGGCCAACAGTGGCCGATCCGATTTTGACTTGTCGGCTGATCTCACCGTAGTAGCTGGCAACCACACGGTTGCTGGCATCGATGGTGTAGAGCGTGCCTCGGACGTTGTTGCCTGAAAACCAGGCGCCGCTTTCCGGGTCGGACACGAACAAGGTTCTTGTGATGTCGATTCCTGCGGTATCGGTCAAAGCATCGTACAAAGGCAAGATGTTTTGTTCCAAGCCAGCCGTGCCAGCACCGGTCAAATTGAACACCTTACCGGTGAACAGCAGCGAAGCCATTTCAACCTGCACGGCCTGGTTGTCAATGGTGAGCCAGAGCTGGTCGTTTTCTGTGGCAATGCGCGCTTGCTCTTGCTGGGTGAGTTGCACGCCAAAGACCGCATTGGCAAAGGCCTCGCCTTCATCACCCTGGGTGTCGACACTACCGTTGAGTTGGGTGTCGATGAAATGGCCCCATTCTTCGGTCAGCACGCGGCTGACATCTTGCGTGCTGGTGCCGCTGCTGGCCAGCCAGTCAGCGTTGATGTAGATAACAGGCTGGCCATCGGGACCTTGCTGTGCAAATGCACCCCAAACGCCAGAGAGTTCGGCCGAGCTGCGTAACTCCATTCGCACATGAATTTCGCCGCGGTTGAAGGCATCGACCAGCGCCTGTGCTTTGGCGATCGATTCTTGTGAGGGCGTTGCGCCACCATATATGGAGGCGATTTTTTGTGCCGCATCGCTTTGCTGCATCCAGCTGGCAATCTGCCTTTGGGCATCGATTTGCGCTTGCGTCAGCGTGAGTGTGGTGCCGTTGGTGCTGGGGCTAACGTCTGTACGGTCAAATAAATGAAGATCAGCATCGCTGCTGAGTTTGTTCGCAGTGTCTGTAGCGATGGCACCGTCGAAAACCAGACGAGGCTCCAGGGCCAGCAGGGACAAACGGTTTTTCTTGAAAGTTGGTTTTGTATTTTTGGTCAATTTAAAACTCACAAATATGTGCCAATCGCCAACAATGCTATTTAATTGTTAATTTGTGCACCATCCTTCGATCGTATGTTTTTGAGGTCATTAGCCCTCAGTTGGCCAGTGGCTGGCGGGTGAGCTCAGTGAAATCTGGAAAGTGTTGTCCAGTCTGGCTCCCACTCATCCGTTTGGAGGATGCGCTTATTGGCCGAGTACGGATAATCAGACCTTCAAAAAAGGTTCCGTGGCATGTCTGATTTACATCCTGGCGTTATCGTTCTGTTGCTGTCGGGCTTGACCATTTTCTGGCTAACCCCCATCAGCGCCTGGTGGATGCTTTCAGGGCAAAGTGATCAGAACGCTCGTATTTGGTTTTTGGGGACAGCGTTGTATGCGCTGGTCGCCACCTTCTTCATTTTCGGTGCAGGACTACCAGGATGGCTGAAAGGCCCATTTGTAAATGGTCTGGCCGTTGCGAGTCTGTTGTGCTTGACTGAGGCTTTGCGCCGTGAGTTATTCGATCCACTACCGCCGATCAAGTTGTATTTCGGGGTTGTGCTTTTGCATGTCGCGGTGATGTCCTTGTTTTACGCATCCGGCAAATTCGTCGAAGTTGGCTTTTCTGTGCATCTGATGGTCATCAGTCTGGTCGAGCTGTACATGATCTGGCTTACTAACCGTGTGCGCAGGCATCACCATAGCAAAGCTCTTTACTTGATCATGTTTATTTTTGTGATGTTTATCGTCTCTAATTTGAGTCGAGTGATTGAGTTTTGGCTTACCGGTCGCTTTTCAATGTTGCTCGATTTCACATGGCTTGCCAGCGTAGGTCTAGTGGTTAATTACCTGAGTGTGGTGTTTTATTGCTATGGCTATTGGGGCTTTGTGGTTGAAAAAAATCAGGCTCTGTTGGTCAAGGAGACTGAAAAATCCATGCTGGCCCGCAGAGGGGAGGCTTTGGCCCTGCAGCGAGAACACTTAGCAGAACAGATGCTGCACCAACGCACCGAGATGATGGAAAGATTGGCCACTGTGGGCAAGTTGGCTCAATACGGGGCTTTGACAGCATCGATTGCTCACGAAATCAATCAGCCGTTAGCCGCTATGCAATTGAATATTGATGAAGCTCGACGCTGGTCCGCGCAGTTCAAGGTGCCCGATGTGATGCGCAGTCTTCTAGAACGTATTGATCACGACAATGCCCGTGCAGCCCAAATTGTCAGACGTGTCCGCAATATGTTCAGCCAGCGTTCATTGGTAGTAGAACTTAAAGTGTTAGACGAGGTGGCTCGCTCAGTTCTGGTCTTGCTAGAGCGACGACTTATGCTGGATCAAATTGAACTGGAACTGGCGCTGAATGCTCCTACACCCTTCAGGTTTGCGTCAGGTGAAGTGGAGCATCTGTTGTTGAACTTAATGGACAACGCACTTGATGCTCTGAGCCAATCACCAGTGCCGCACAGGCGAGTCCAAATCGCAACTTGGATTGAGGATAAGAGTGTATTTTTATCAGTTGCTGATACCGGCCCAGGCATACCACCGGCCTTGCGAGTCGATCTTTTTGAGTTGCGCAAGACCACTAAGAGCGAAGGGATGGGCCTGGGGTTGTGGCTTGCCAAACACATTGCTGAGCGTCACGGAGGTACTTTGCGTTTGGATGATGGTCATTTCCCTGGTGCTCGTTTTGTGGTTTGTTTGCCGTTTGTGGTCTGACTGGTATGTCTGCTGCCATTCCTACGATCGACGGATTGGCAGCCGGGGGCTCAGAACGGAGACTTGCGTCTGTTAAATTTGGAAAAATCGACAGTATGCATACCGGTCATGTAGACATTGTTGAAGACGATGACAGCCTTAGAAATAGCCTTTTGGATTTATTGACTTTTGCAGGCTATCGGGTTCGCGCTTGGCGTGATGCTCCAGCATTTTTGAATAATTTGCCTCAGACAGCGCCTGCAATAGTGATAACCGATATGCGTTTACCGGGCATGTCAGGTCTTGAGATGCACGAGGCCCTGCTTGAGCGTGGCCGCAATATGCCGGTGATTTACATCAGTGGCGAGAGCTCTCTGCCACAAGGCATCCAGGCCATGAAGACCGGAGCCATGGATTTTCTGATCAAGCCTTTCAGCCGAGAGGATTTGCTGCGCGCTGTGGTGGCGGGTATCGAAAAAGACCGTGTCCAGATGATGCAAATGATCGAGAAAACGCGTTTTGATGAAGCGGTCAGTCATCTGTCACCGAGAGAGGCAGAAGTGATGCAACTTTTGCTCAAGGGCTTCAGCAATGCCGAGATCATGGAAGCGCTCAAGATCTCTTTGCCTACCGCCAAGCAATACAAATCCCAGCTCATGCGCAAGTTGGGTGTACGGTCATTGTCTGAATTGATGAGGCTCGGCCGCGAGGCATAACACATCGCCCCAAGCGCAGCAGCCCGCGCTAGGTGGTCAATAGCTGCCGCTATGATCCTGTCCAGAATTGATTCAAAAGTATGGATGCATGGTGCAGACAGCGGCGGTGATAACGCTTGTTCTTGTTTTGCGAGATGCCATCCGAGAGGAGTAAATGAATGGCTCATTTGCAAAACAATGAACCGTCTAGGCCGCGGCAGGTTGTGGCGCTGGTGGATGACGATGAACAGATTGGGCAGGCACTGAAATTGATGCTGACCCTGAAAGGGATGCAGTCCTCCGTCCACGCCAATGCAGAGTCTTTGCTCAACGCCTTGACAGTGGAGGAGGGGCGGCTGATGCTGCCCATGGAAGATGGCACTCTCGGTGACCTGACCGCCGCTGTACTGGATCTGAATTTGCCGGGCATGAATGGCGTGGATTTGGTGCTGCGGTTGCGAGCCATGCAACCAGACCTGAAGATGGTGATGATCACTGCTGCCTTGGATGAAATCCTTCAGGAACGGGGAGCGCATCTGCAAGGCGTGGCTTGTCTGTCCAAGCCCTTCAGGCTGGAGTCTCTGGAGCAAGCCTTGTTCGGTAGCTGAACATGCATGACAGTCAAACCACGCTGATCCTGACGGCCTTGCTGTTTTTGGTGTTGCCTGTCATGGTGTGGCTGGTTTTACGCCAGCAGCCTCAGCGCCTGCCTGTGGCGGTGTGGTGTCTGGGCAGTGCATCGGCAGGTGTCGCCCTGGTGCTGATGGGGCTGCGTCCCTGGCTGTCGCCATGGCTTTCACACAACGTGGCCAACACGCTTTTGCTGGGCAGTTTTCTGGGCTGGGGCCAATCGCTGCGCATGTTGCTGGGCCAACCCTGGCCTTGGCGCGTGTGGTGGTTGGCTTTTCTGGCGTGTGCCTTGTTTTACAGTGCGCTGTTTGCCTGGGCCACACCAGGAGTGCGAGGCTCAGGCATGCGAGTGCTGTTGTCACTGCTGTCTTTTGATCTGGCTGTCTGCGCGTGGCATTTGTCACGCCAAACATGCGGTGTCAACGCCCGCACCATTGCAGTGGCGTACCTGTTGTTGGGCGTGGCCATGACAGCGCATGCCCTCTGGCCTGGTGGCGCCATGGTGAGCCCCAACCCTTTCAGCAAGACCTGGGATGCGAGCCTGGTGGCGCTGACCGCCCTGGTCACAGCGATGGTCGGGAATTTTGCCTTTGTGGGCATGATGCTGGACCTGCTTGCGCGTGAGCAATTGCAGGCCTTCGCCGCAGAGCAGATAGCCCTGCAAACCCGCTTGTTGGATGCCCAATTGCAAGACATGGACCGCAGACGTCAAATGTTGATCGTGTCGGGTTCACTCGCGCACGAGATCAGCCAGCCGCTGACTGCGGCGACCATGAATACAGAGCTGGCCCAGAGCCACTGGGAGGCTGACCCCAAGGCGGTGCAAACCATCCACGCGCTGTTAGACAAGGTGCAAGACAGTGTGGACCGCACAAGTCGCATCTTGACGCGTGTGCGAGGCGGACTCGATCGTGGTGCCTTGATGCTCAGGCCTGTGGACTTGAGGCAGGTGCTGAAGCAATCGCTCGCGCAGCTGGAGCCTGATTTGCGCCGCACGGGGGTGAGTCTGGTGCAGCCAAAGCAGGATGAGCCTGTGATCTGTCAGGGGGATGCGCTGGCCTTGTCCCAAGTGCTGGTCAACCTGATCCGCAATGCTGCGCAAGCCATGCAGGGTTTGACCGTGCGGCAACTGGGTGTTCGTTGCTTTGTAGAGCAAGGACAGGCGGTGGTGGAGGTCAGTGACACCGGGCCGGGTTTTTCTGCCGAGAGCTTGCAGCGGTGGGGAGAGGCCTTTGTGTCAACGCACGAAGGAGGTTTGGGGCTGGGGCTGGCCATCTCACGTGACCTTGTGGAAAAGCACGGGGGTCATTTGATTTTGTGCAACCGGCCCGGTGGTGGTCTGCAAGCCAAGGTGTCGATTCCGCTGGCTGTCAGGAGTGCGGCATGACCGAACTGCTCGATTACGGCACCACTTACAGGATCAGCGCTTACCTGTTTTTGATCATGCCCCTGATCACCTGGGGCGTTTTGGGGGCGCCTTGGCGCTCGCCGATTCTGGTGTGGTGTTTGGGTGGGGTCTTTGCGTTTGCCAGTTTGACGCTCATCAGTCTTCAAGGCGCTGTGTCCGAGATCTGGACCCACAACGTAGGGCGCCCTTTGTTGCTGGCTTCCTTTTTGCTTCTGGCGCAGGCCTTGCGCATGGACATTCAGAAGGCATGGCCATGGCGTTGGGTGATGGCAACATTGGCTTTGTACGCGGCAGTGATCATCCTGGGGTTCGAAGACAAGACCTCTTGGGGTTTGGCTGTGTTGGCGCGGGTGGTGAACAGTGCAGGGTTGGTGTTGCTCACGGCTTCGGCTTGGATGGTGGTGCGCCATGAGCAAAGCCGAAATGCGCGGCTGATTGCGATGGGCTATGGCTTGATGGCGTTCAGCATGCTGCTCACGGCCTTGGACACTTTGTTGGGTAATGCATCTCTGGTGAATTTGCAGAGCAGTCCCCATGTTCATTTGATGGGGCTGGTGTCTCTGGTGATGCTGTTGATGACGCACATGGGGTATTTGGGGTTGGCTTTGGAGCGGTCACTGCGTGCAAATAGGGTGCTTCGACAATCTCAAATTCAGGCGCAGCAGTGGCGTGAGCGCAATCAGACCCTGACGCTGCTGGACCGCCAGAGGGCGTTGTCGGTGCTGGCCAATTCATTGGGGCACGACATTCTTCAGCATCTGACGAGCACGCAGCTGCATGCGCAGTTGACGCAACGTTTGCTGGGTGTGCCATCACCGGAGGCTGGGTTGGTCACCCAGTCCCTGAACCAGACACTTGACGGCTTGCACCGCAGCACCCGTCTGGTGGAGCGCATTCGCAGTTTTCTGCGCCCTGTGCCGGCAAAGGCTGAGGTCATTCGCTTGCAATCGGTGGTGCTGGATATTCAGGATCTGCTGCGCCAGGAGATGATGTACCGCCAAATCGATTGGACAGTGACTTTGCCCGAGACCGATGTATGGATCAGAGCCGAAACCTTGCCAGTGATGCAGGCGCTGGTGCAAGTTTTGCGCAATGCCATGCAAGCTGTGCAGGATCAAGACGAGCGGCGCGTCCACCTGGCCATGTGGGTGACTGCACGCCAGGCTCACATCGAGGTGACGGACTCCGGGCCGGGGTTTTCGGCAGCTTTCATGGCCCGCAAAAGAGCGGAGACCTTACCCGCTGCAGACACCGATCAAGGTTTGGGCCTGTTCATGACCCAGGGCATCTTGGCCCAATTTGGGGGACACGTGCAGCTGGACAATGCGGACCATGGTGGTGCGCGGGTGACGTTGAGTTTGCCGCTGTCTAGCCAGTAAGTGGGCTGGCTTCACTGCGACAGCTTGCGCCGTCCTAGATCTCGCATCAGCGCACCCACACCATAGGTCCACGCGGGTGCCTGGTCCGAGGTGGTGACTTGGTTGGCCAGTGTGCCCAGCTGCGGGGTGGAAATGCTCACCACATCGCCCACCACATGGGTGAAGCCCTGGCCAGGGCCGTGGCGGTCTTGAGTGGGGGCGAACATGGTGCCCAGGAACAGCATCATGCCGTCCGGGTACTGGT
>JACCDT010522484.1_pt1 | contig 27223 bp, 27 predicted proteins | sample 7446291 | NCBI WGS metagenome assembly JACCDT01 (sample SAMN15323446, study PRJNA562643) | freshwater metagenome | isolation source: river surface water | place: USA:Blue River Watershed | collected 2017-08-17 | reverse complement strand
CAAGTTCACTGACATGATGCTGGAAAATACCGGCGTTATCGCGATGGTCGGCAAGGCCGAGCGCGGCCCGGTGGCGATCGAATCGATCAAGAACCACAAGTCGGCCTACCTGATGGCCGTCGGCGGCGCCGCCTACCTGGTGTCGAAGGCGATCAAGGGCGCCAGGGTGGTCGGCTTCGCCGACCTTGGCATGGAGGCGATCTACGAGTTCGATGTCGTCGACATGCCGGTCACGGTGGCCGTCGATTCGACCGGCACCTCGGTGCACAACACGGGCCCGAAAGAGTGGCAGGAAAAGATCGCCGCCACCATCGGCAAGATCCCCGTCACCGTCGCTTGAGCGCCGGCCACTGTTGCGCTGAGCGGCGCCGTCCCTGTCCGTGAAAGCCCCTGAGCACAGCCCGCGCCCCGAGGCCCCGATCGGCATCTTCGATTCGGGCATCGGCGGGCTGTCGGTGCTGCGCCATGTGCAGGCGCTGCTGCCCGACGAAGAACTGCTCTACTTTGCCGATTCGGGCTTTGCGCCCTACGGCGAAAAGCCCGAAGGCGTGATTGTCGAGCGCGCATTGGCGATCGCGGCGTTCCTGCTGCGCTTCCAGGTCAAGGCCCTCGTCGTCGCCTGCAATACCGCGACCGCAGCGGCCATTGCCGCGCTGCGCGAGCGCCATCCGCAACTGCAGGTGGTCGGGGTGGAGCCGGGGCTGAAGCCGGCAGCGGCGCTGACCCGCTCCGGCGTGGTGGGGGTGCTGGCCACGGAGGGCACGCTGGCCTCGGACAAATTCCAGAAGCTGCAGCAACAGGTGGCCGAGGCCAGCGGCGCGCGCTTCCTGCTGCAGCCCTGCAACGGGCTGGCCGACCAGATCGAAAAAGGCGAGACCCATTCACGCGCGACCGCACAGCTGGTGCAGCGCTATGTGGCGCCCCTGCTCGCACAGCAGGCCGACACCCTGGTGCTGGGCTGCACCCACTACCCTTTCGTCGAGCAGCTGGTCAGGGAAGTCGCAGGCAGCGACGTGCGCCTGGTCGATACCGGCGAGCCGGTCGCCCGCCAGCTGCAGCGCCTGCTGGCCCAGGCGGGGCTGTTGCATCCGCAAAGCGGCCGGGCCGGCGCCCTGTCCGCCTATACGACCGGCAGCCGCAGCGCATTGCAGGCGGCGTTCCGGCAATTGCTGGAGATGGCGCCGTCGGTCGAGGCCGTGGCGGCGGCGGTCGGCAATCGCTGAGGGAAAATGCGGCAGCTCAGCAGAAAGGTGCTACCGGCGCCGAAATTTTGTATAATGTCAGGCTTGTTTCAGTGGTGGCCGTAGCTCAGTTGGTAGAGTCCCAGATTGTGATTCTGGTCGTCGTGGGTTCGAGTCCCATCGGTCACCCCACCGGATACATGAAAAAGCCCGATCTTGCGATCGGGCTTTTTGCATTTCAGGGCCGGCCTTGCCGCGATCGATGGGCCTGCCGATGCCGCATTCGATGTTGATGCCGACGCCGGTGCCGCCGACTCAGCCCGGGTTGACCGGGCTCGACGCCGGCAGCTGCTGGTGCCGATGGAACACGAAGGACTCGAAGTCGCGTGCCCACAAGGGCTGGCTGTAGAAGAAACCCTGCCCGTGGTCGCAGCCCATCGCTGCCAGCACCGTGTGCTGGCGATCGGTCTCGATGCCTTCGGCCAGCACCTGCATGCCAAGCGCGCGGCCGAGCGTGATAATGGCCTTCACGATCGCGCCATCGTCCGCATTGCGCGGCAAATCCTTGACGAAGCTGCGGTCGATCTTCAGCTTGTGCACCGGGAAGCGCTTCAGGTAAGACAGCGACGAATAGCCGGTGCCGAAATCGTCCAGCGAGAGCCGGAAGCCCAGCCCGACCAGGTTGTGCATGATGGCCGACGCCGATTCGGCATCATTGACCAGCGTGCTCTCGGTGAGCTCCAGGTGCAGCAAGTCGAACGGGAAGTGGGTGCGCTCGCAGACATCCTTCACCTTGCGCACCAGCTCGGGATCGCGGAACTGGCGCGCCGAGACGTTCACGGCCAGGAACAGCGGGCCGAACTGCGCATGCCACTGGCGCACTTGCTGGCAAGCCTGTTCCATCACCCAGGTGCCGATCGCCAGGATCTGGCCGGTTTCTTCGGCGATGGGAATGAATTCGACCGGCGAGACCCAGCCGCGGGTCGGATGATTCCAGCGCACCAGCGCCTCCATGCCGATCACGCGCCCGTCGGTGAGGCTGATGATGGGCTGGTAGGCGACCGCAAGCTGGTCTCCTGCGACCGCCTGGCGCAAATCAGCTTCGATCACGAAGCGATGGTTGGCGCGCTGGGAAATGGCCGCATTCCACATCTGCACCTGGTCGCGCCCGTTTTCCTTGGCCACATGCATGGCGGCATCGGCCCTTTGCAAGAGCTCGTCGATCGTGGTCCCGTGCTCGGGCGCCAGTGCCACGCCGACCGATGCGCGTGCCGTCAGCTCGCGGCCGTCGATGAAGATCGGCTCCCCGATCGCGCGCCGCACGCGTTCGGCGATGATGTCCGGATCGTCACCGGGCACCGGGTTGTACAGGCAGAGCACGAATTCATCACCGCCAAAACGCACCAGCAGCGCATCGTCGCCGGCGATCAGGGCCAGCCGGCCGGCGATGGCGATCAATACCTGGTCGCCGACATTGTGGTCGAGGTTGTCGTTGATCTGCTTGAAGTTGTCGATGTCGATGTAGAACATCGAGCAGCGGTCGGCCGGCTCGATCACGGGGCGGCGCGCGCGGATGCGCAAGTAATGGCGATTGTGCAGGCCAGTCAGCGTGTCGTGCAGCGCAAGGTGTTCCATGGCCTGCTCGCGCTCCTGGATCAGGCCCATCATCGCGTTGAAGCTTTCGCCCAGCTCACCGATCTCGTCACGCGAGACCACCCGGGCGCGCAGGCCGTAGTCGGCGGTCTCGCTGACGCGCCGCATGCTGGCCACCAATTGCTCGACCGGCCGCAACATCTTCGCCAGTACGCGCGACTGCAGCAGCAGCACGATGCCGAACACGATACCCACGATGCCGAGGATGGCCAACAGCGATGTATAGACCCGGCCGATGGTCGGCCGCAGGTCGACAGTCAGCTTCAGGTTGCCAAAGGAATTGCCCTGTGCCTCGACCGGCACATTGACCTCGACGCTGCGGGCACCGATTGCCAGCCACTGGCCGACTTCGCCAAGCGAATCGGCGGACGCCATGCGCAGCCACTGGTAGCGGGCAAAAACCTGGCCATCCGACTCGATCAGCTCGGCTGCCATGATTTCAGGATGACTGGCCAGCGCGCGCAGCACCTCGGCGGCATTCATCGGGTCGCGGAACTGGATCGCGGGCGCGGCGTTTTCGGCCAGCACGCGGGCGACCGACTCCGTGTTGCGGACCAGATCGGCACGCTGCGTGAACCAGGACCAGGTGCCGAGCAGCACGCACACCAATGTACCGGAGACGACCAGGCCGGCGACATTGAGCAGGCCGAGTTTGCGCTGAAGGTGCTGGCGGCGTTCAGTCATGGCGCGCCTCACTTCACGTTGCGCGCCAGGCGCAGCAGCTTGGAACTGACATCGAGCCCGACGCTGCGCACGCGCGCCAGGTTGACCGAGAACACCAGCCGGCTGCCCTCGGTCTCGAGCAGGATCATCGACGCATCAAGATTGCCGGCCTCGCTGACGATCAGGACCGGCTGCGACGCCAGCCCGCGCGTGAGCGCCGCCAGGCTGCCGCTGCCCGACTCGGGGACGAACAGCACATGGCAGGATTTTGCCTCGGCAGCAGTGTCGATGCGCTTGACCTGCACCGGCTTGCCGTCGATCTGCTTGTTGGCCAGCGCATCGAAGGCCACGCCGAGCTCGTCATGGCCGATCGCGCACAGCGTAACGACCGTCGGCGGCGGCGGCCAGGTGGTGTAGAGCGCGAAGTTGTAAAGGAAGGCTGCCTTCAGGGCCGCCGGGTCGACGGCCGCCGGTGCGCGGCGCATCTCAGGCGCGGTGTCGGCGCGGGCGACCGGCAGGTTCCAGGCGCACAGCAAGGCCAGCAGGCCGCGGACCAGGACCGACGGCAGGCGGCGGCGCAGTCCGGGCTCAGAAGTCATGGCTCAGCATCAGCTGCAATGTGCGGCGGCTCAGCGGCATCAGCGGCGCCGCCGCTTCGGCCACCGGAATCTGCACATTGCGATCGAAGACGTTCACGACCCGCAGCTGAAGGCGCGTGCCGCGCCCCAGGACGGAGGAATTGACGACCGCATTCATCCACCACTGATGGCCAAGCCGGAAAGTGCCGCTGCTGGAGGCGACGTCGCGCGGGCCGATGGCGTCGAGCTCAATCGCGCCTTGCCAGTGCTCGGCCAGCGGATGATGGGCGCGCAGCTTTGCCAGCCAGCTGGGGCTGTTGACGAGGTGCGCAGACGAACCACTGTGCGCATGGTTCAGGCCGAGACTGGCCAGCAGCGAGCCGCGACCGAAACGGCTCGCGCGCCAGTACATCTCGGCGCCGTCGACCATGGTGCGCGGCTGGTTGTCATAGGTCAGCCGATTGGCCGCTGTCACGGTCTGGTCGATCTGGTTGCGGAAGCTGTAGCTGAACAGCGAAAGCCCGAGCTGGTTGCCGTTGCCGATGCGCTGCTCGAGGATGGCCTCGACCGTGCGGATGATTTCGGGCTTGAGCGCGGGATTGGCGAGGTAATAGCCATCGTCATACTGGCGCTCGAAGGCGTTGGGCACCCGATAGGCTTCGCCGGCCAGCAGCTTGAGCGTGGTCGAGTCCGACATCGCATGCACCAGGCCCAGGCGCGGACTGGTGTGGGCCAGGTCGATGGAGTAACGGTCATAGCGGGCGCCGGTGCTCAGGCGCCAGCGCGGCGCGATCGTCCATTCATCCTGCACGAAGACGCCGGTGCGCCAGGTCTTGTCGTTGACATCGAGCAGGGTCGCGCCGGTGTCGGCCACGATGTTGCGCAAGGAAGTCCGCAGGTCGCGCTGGGCATTGGCGCCGAACACCAGTTTGTGCGCCGCATAGCCCGAATAAACAAAACGCGATTCGCCCGACAGCCATCCGCCATTCGTATCGACCCGGGTCTGGCTCTGCGGCGGCCCGGCATAGATGAAGTCGCCGCTGAAGACCTGTTCCTGGTAGGCCACGCGGCCGGTGAATTGCAGGTCGCTGTCGATCTGCCGTTCGAGCGTGGCCGCCATGCCGTAGCTGGCGTCGCGGATGGCATTGCGCTTGTCGTTGAATGCGGCGCCATACAGCGCCAGCGGCGGCAAGACATCACGCTGCGTGGCCCAGGCCGTCGCTTGCAGGCCGGACTGCTGCAGCGAGACGTAGGCGCGCGCCAGCGTTCCGCCGGCCAGGCCGCGCGCCACGCCGTCAGCCGACACGCTGCCATCGGCCAGCTGCGCGGTGCCGCGCGCAGCAGATATCGAAATATCTTGCGCGCCCTTGTCGGCATAGCTGAATGACGCCAGCAGGCTGGGACCGTCCTCGCCCAGCCGGGCCGAGGTGGTCGCCCGCAGTTCGCGCCAGCCATTGGTGGTGTAGCCGGCGCTGCCGCTGGCGCCGCGCATGGCGGCCGGGTCGCGCGCAATGACGTTGATGACGCCGAACAGCGCATTGGCTCCGTAAATTGCCGAGCTGGGACCGGAAATGATTTCGATGCGCTCGACCAGCGCCATATCGAGCGGGAACGGCGTGCCGAACTGCGCCTGCTCGTAGATATTGTCATTGAGCCGCTGGCCATTGAGCAGCATCTGGAAGCGCGTGCTGTAGTCACCCGGGCTCAGGAAGCCGCGCGCGCCCAGGTATTGATAGACGCCATCGTCGGAGGTGTAAAAGCCGGGCAGGCTGTTGAGCGCTTCGCCCAGTGTGCGCCAGCCATACTGCCGGATCTCTTCGGCCGTGATCACCTGAACTTGCGAGGGGGCCTCGCGCGCATCCTGCTTGTACTTGGAGGCCGTCGTGACCTCGACCTGCAGCAAGTCTTCCAGCGACAGGCTGGTCAGGTCATTCGCCAGGGCCGGCGCGATGGACGCGGCCAGGCCGGCTGCGGCCAGCAGGCGCGTCAGTCGGGCAGGTTGGAGGCGTAAGCTGCGCGCCTTCATCGTCGCTTTCGGCATGGATTGAATCGCTGATCAGCTGTTTTTTTTGATGAGTTCATCAGCGCGCGAGCCACTGCCAGGCGCCCTATGCCAGAGGACAGGCGTCGCCCGGCTGCCAATACGCATTTTGCCGGATGGTAACACTCATGTTTCCGTTAGTCATTTTTCTTATAAGGAACATTTCCAGCTGGCGAAAGTGCCCCGAGTGCCGCCACAGAAAGGCGAAGCAAGGCATCAAAAATTGATTTTCGTCATGCTTGCCCGGAATCAGCATTGCAAACTTAGCAAGGTATCGGCGGATTTGCCGACTAAGGGAGAAACCCATGAAAACCTGGCTCTGGATGACACCGCTGCTGCTGCTGAGCCTGCCGGCCAGCGCGGACTGGACTTATGTCGATGGCGGCGATGGCTACGAACGCTATGTCGACCTCGACAACCTCAACCGCGAGGGACGTCGGGTGCGGGTCTGGGAAGTCGATGACAACGACCGGCCTGACCACACGGGCGTGACCTCGCTGCGCTCGCGCACCGAATATGACTGCATGACGCACATGTATCGCATCACGCACCTGTCGGGCCACAGCAGTCACATGACGCAGGGCGAGGTGGTGTTCTCGGAGGCGATCGACGGCGCGTGGGAACCGGTGACCCCCGGCACGCTGGGTGAAGCCAGCATGCAAATGGTGTGCGACCCCGACGAGCGGGCGCAAGCGCAATCTCGATCGCAATAGCTAGCGCCATACCAATAGCGCCAGCCGACCGTACCGACCGGACTGGCGAGGCAGGCGCCTGCGACGCGGCCGCAGTGGGCACTTTCTTTGGTAGAGTGATACCTCCAAGAAATTGAGCGCTCACCCTTACCTCAGGATACGGCTTCATGCACGCCTCCTCGCCCACCGGCACGCCCGCCAGCCACCGCCCTGGCGCCACCCTCAGCGCCGGCGCGACTGACGGCATCGCCGGCATCCTCGGCATCATCGGCGGCAGCGGCATCTATGACATCGATGGCCTCGAGGACCGGCAATGGGTCAAGGCCACCTCGTCGTTCGGCGAGCCTTCCGATGACATCCTCACCGGCACGCTGCTGGGCCAGCGCATGGCTTTCCTGCCGCGCCATGGCCGCGGCCATGTGATTCCGCCGTCCGAGGTCAATTACCGTGCCAATATCGATGCGCTCAAGCGAATGGGCGTCACCGATGTGCTCTCGCTGTCGGCGGTCGGCTCGCTGAAGGAAGGCCTGCCACCGGGCACCTTCGTGATCGTCGACCAGTTCATCGACCGCACCTTCGCGCGTGAAAAATCTTTCTTCGGTCGCGGCCTGGTCGCGCATGTGTCGATGGCGCATCCGGTGTGCTCGCGCCTCGGCGACCGCTTGCAACAGGCTGCCGGTCAGGCCGGCATCACGGCCGTGCGCGGCGGCACCTACCTGGCCATGGAAGGTCCGCAGTTCTCCAGTCTGGCCGAATCGAATCTGTACCGGGAATGGGGCTGTGACGTGATCGGCATGACCAACATGCCCGAGGCCAAGCTCGCGCGCGAAGCCGAGCTTTGCTATGCCAGCGTGGCCATGGTGACCGACTTCGATTGCTGGCATCCGGGCCATGATGCGGTCAGCGTCGACCAGATCATCAGCGTGCTGCTGGCCAATGCCGACAAGGCACGCGCGCTGGTCAAGACTGTCGTGCCGCAGCTGCAGGCCGACGCCGGCGCCGACGGCGCAGCTGCCCGCTGCAGCTGCCGCAGCGCGCTCCAGCACGCACTGATCACGGCACCAGGCTCGCGCGACCCGGCCATGGTCGACAAGCTCTCGGCCGTGGCCGGCCGCCTGCTGAAGGCCTCCGCATGACGGCGACATCAGCCGCGCCGGCCGTGCCGCTGCGGGCGCAGATACTCGATGCCTGCCGACAGATGGCGGCCTCGGGCCTGATCCGTGGCACCTCGGGCAATGTCAGCTGCCGCGAAGGCGGACATTTCCTGATCACGCCATCCGGGGTGCCGGTCGAAAAAATGACGCCGGAAGGCATGGTCGCCGTCGGCTTCGACGGCGCCGTCATCGGTGGCGGCAAGCCCTCGTCCGAATGGCACTTCCACCGCGACATCCTGCGATCCCGTCCCGACATCCACGCGGTCGTGCACACGCACTCGCCGCATGCGACGGCACTGGCCTGCCTGCGCGAAGACCTGCCGCCCTTTCATTACATGATCGCGATGGCCGGCGGCGACACGATACGCTGCGCCCCCTATGCGCTGTTCGGTACCGAAACATTGTCACGGCATGCGGTGGCGGCACTGGGCGATCGCAAGGCCTGCCTGCTGGCCAATCATGGCCTGATCGCGCTCGGGCGCGACCTGGACGAAGCGCTGGCCATTGCGGTCGAGATCGAATCCCTGTGCGAGCAATACCTGCTCGCCCGTCAGGTCGGCACACCGGTATTGCTGTCGGCGGACGAAATGCGCGAGGTGATCGAGCAGTTCAAAGGCTACGGCCGTCATGCGCAAGCGCCACGGCAAGACCCGTAGCAAGACCCGTAGCAAGACCCCGACCAGCCTTGGCATCCGGCCGAACCCGGTCGGGTGCGCAGGCATTTGACCGAATTCACTTTTTTTCTGAATGCACCGTACCGCCATGGACATCCAATCGCTGATCCGCACCATTCCCGACTACCCGAAGCCCGGCATCCAGTTCCGAGACATCACGACGCTGTTGAAAGACGCCGCCGGCTTCAAGGCCACCATCGACGCGCTGCTGGCGCGCTACCAGGGTCGCCAGATCACCAAGGTGGTCGGCACCGAAGCACGCGGCTTCATTTTCGGCGCGCCGCTGGCCTATGCGCTGGGGGTAGGCTTCGTGCCCATCCGCAAGAAAGGCAAGCTGCCCGGCAAGACCACGGCGCATGAGTACGCGCTCGAGTACGGCAACGACCGCATCGAGATGCATGACGACGCCATCGACGCCAGCGACCAGGTGCTGGTGGTGGACGACCTGTTGGCCACCGGCGGCACCGCGGCGGCGACCGTGATGCTGGTGCGCGGCATGGGCGGCCATGTGATCGAATGCGCATTCGTGATCGACCTGCCCGACCTGGGCGGCCGTGCGAAGCTGGAAAAAATGGGCCTGACCGTGCACACGCTGTGCACGTTCGACGGCGACTGATGCTTTCAACCGGGATCTGCGCATGACTGCCCCACCTCACGACGTCGTTACGCTGCGCTGGTGCGACGCCCCCGGTTACGGCCGGCTGGAAATGATCGACCAGACCCGGCTGCCGGCCGTCTTCGAGTACCTGAGCTATGACTCGGCCGCCGGCGTGGCCGAGGGCATACGCACGATGGTCGTGCGCGGCGCGCCGGCCATCGGCGTGGCCGCCGCTTACGGCGTGGCGCTCGAGGCCCTGCGCCAGCAGCAAGCCGCCCGCGCCGCCTTCGATGCCGCGCTGGACGCCGGCATTGCATTGCTCGCCGCCAGCCGTCCGACGGCGGTCAACCTGTTCTGGGCGCTGGAGCGCATGCGCGGCTGCCGCGCGCTGCATGCCGGTGCCGAGCCGTTTGCGCAGGCCGCAGCCTTGCTGGCCGAAGCGCGCGCCCTGCATGCCGACGACATCGCCATCAATCAAGCCATGGGCGCGCACGGGGCGCTGCTGTTGCCCGATGGCGCGCGCGTGCTCACGCACTGCAATGCCGGCGCGCTGGCCACGGCCGGCCATGGCACGGCGCTGGGCGTGATCCGCTCGGCAGTCGATGCCGGCAAGCGGATCAGCGTGATCGCCGACGAGACCCGCCCCTTCCTGCAGGGGGCGCGGCTGACGGCATGGGAAATGGTGCAGGCAGGGATACCGGTGACGCTCATCACCGACAACATGGCCGGCCACCTGATGGCGCAGGGCGAGGTCGATGCCGTCATCGTCGGCACCGACCGGGTGGCGGCCAACGGCGACGTGGCCAACAAGATCGGCACCTACATGGTGGCGGTGCTGGCCGCGCGCCACCGCATCCCCTTCTATGTGGCCTGCCCGCTATCGACGATTGACCTGAGCCTGCCATCGGGACGCGACATCCCGATCGAGGAGCGCGCCGCAGCGGAAGTGACGGGCTTTCGGGAGACGCAATGGGCCGCAGCAGGCGTGCAGGTCAGGAATCCGTCGTTCGACGTGACCCCGGCCGAACTGGTGACGGCCATCATCACCGAAAAAGGGGTGGTGCATGCGCCCTACCCGGCCGGTTTGCGGGCCTTGTTCGGTACCTGATACCGCACCTGATACAGCACCTGATGCCGCACCTGATGCCGCACCTGCGGCGGCGCCCGGTTCGGCCTCAGGCAGAGAACCGGAAAGGCTCAAAGAATTGACGGCCCACCAGCGGCGGGATTTTTTCCGGCGGTACCGGGCGCGACACCAGGTAGCCCTGCACTTCATCACAGCCCATGTTTTGCAGCATGCGCAGCTGCTCGGGGGTCTCGACCCCTTCGGCCACGACCGAGATATCGAGGCTGCGCCCGATCGAGACCATGGTCTCGCACAGGGCCTGGGCCTGGGGATCGCCGCCGAGCTTGCGCACGAAAGACTGGTCGATCTTGAGCACGTCGATGGCCAGGCTCTGCAGTTTCGACAACGACGAATAGCCGGTACCGAAATCATCGATCTCCAGCTCGATCCCCATCGACCGCAGGCGCGACAGCTCGTCGTGGGCGACGCCGTCTTCATTGAGCATGCTGGACTCGGTCAGTTCGATGGCCAGCAACGAGGAAGGCAGCCCGTAAGTGGCGAGATTGCTGGTCAGCGTCAGCCGCAGGCCATCGCCTTCGAGCTGCAGCGCCGAGACATTCACCGACACCGGCCGGACCGCCACCCCCTGCTCGCGCCACGCCGCCAGCTGACGGCATACCTTTTGCACCACCAGCTCGCCTATGGGCACGATCAGCCGGGTCTGTTCGGCAACGCCGATGAACTCCACCGGCGACAACAGCCCGCGCTGCGGATGGCGCCAGCGGATCAGGGCCTCCATGCTGGATAGCTGGCCGGTGCGCGCATCGGCGCGCGGCTGGTAATAGATGACGAACTCGTCACGCCGGATGGCGCTTTCCAGTTCGCGCTCGACACTGATGCGATCGCGGATCTTCTGCGCAAAGGCTTCGTTGTAATGGCGGAATTGGGCCTTGCCCTGCGACTTGGATTCATACAGGGCGATGTCGGCGGCGCGCAGCAGCTCATCGACATGGTCGGCATCGGTCGGATAAAGGCTGATGCCGATCGAGGCCTTGAGCCGGAACATGCGCCACGGCGAATCGGGCCCGAGATGGTCGATCGCCCCGATCAGCTTGGCGGCCAGGACGCTGCCGTCATCATCGCTGGCGAGGTCTTCGACGATGACGGTGAATTCATCCCCGCCGATGCGCGCCAGGTGATCCTGGCCGCGCAGCACCGAGCGCAGGTTGGCAGCGACCGAGGCGAGGATCTCGTCGCCGGTACGGTGGCCCAGCGCGTCATTGACGTCCTTGAAGTTGTCGAGGTCGATGTACAGCAGCGCCAGCCGCTGCCCCTGCTGGCGCGCGCGCTCGAGCGCGCCGGGCAGGTAGTCATTGAGCCAGTGCCGGTTCGGCAAGCCGGTCAGCGCATCGGTACGGGCCATGGCCGCCAGCGTGGCTGCCTGTTGCCGAGCTTCGGACACATCACGCACGGTCACCGCGATGCCGACACCCGAGCGCACGCCGCGCCGCTGGAACCAGCCGGCCGCATGCCGGCGGCCGTGCGGCACATGAAAATCATCTTCGGCGAAGCCTTCATCGGCCACGCGGCGGAAAAATTCGAAATTGGACTGGCGCCGATGGCCCTCATACAGCCCATTGATGGTGCGGCCAATCAGCTCGCCGCGCGAACAGCCGGACATCTCGGCAGCGCGCTCGTTGCAGTCCTCGATGACCAGGTCATCGAGCTGGCCATCCTCGCCGCGAACCGGGCCCATCATGTAGAAAGCCTCGCGCGCGCCGTCGACGGCCAGACGGAAAGTCGACTGCACCTGGGCGTCATGCCGGCGCTGCGAGGACTGCCGGATCTGGTAAAAAGCGCCGAACAGGCCCAGCGCCAGCAACAGCAGGCTGACGAGCAAGGCCATCACCCCATAGGTCAGGTGGGTGCGCGCATACGGCGCCATCACATCGACCATGCTGACGCCGGCCGTTGCGACCAGCGGATAGCCATCGATCCGGACCCAGCTGACGATGCGCTCTTCTTCATCCGGAAATTGATTGCCCGCCTCGATGCGAGTGCCCGCTTCGCCCATGAAATTCGGGTCGCTGCGGTAGTCGGCGACCATCGCGCCGGCGCCGGCGCCCGCGCGCGAGGCCAGCAGCTTGCCGCCATTGAAACGTACCGAAATGAAGTCGCCCGGCGCCAGGCCGGCGGCGTCGTGGAAGCTGGCCAGGAAGTCTTGTTCGACAGCGATCAGCACCACCCCGTCGAAGCGGCCATCGGCACGCTGCAAGGCGCGGGTGAAACGGATGATGCGCTTGCCCGCAAAACCACCGCGGCCCACGGTCGGCGCGTTGACCAGCAGGCCGGTCGTACCGTTCGTACCGCTCGTGCCGGTCGAGCCGGCCTCACGTGCCTGAGTGAAAAACGGCAGGTCACCCATGTAAGTGCCGCGAGGCAGGTTGCGGGTACGGCTCACCGCATGGCCATCGGCGCTGATCAGCACCGGATACAGCTGCCCCTGATAGACGCCGCGCTGTTGTTGCTCTTCGAGGTCGAGGGTGCCGGCGCGTCGCTCCCACTGGTACTTGATCGACATCGACAACTGGTCGATCTGCGACAGCGTGCGCAGCAACTGCTCGGCATAGGCATGGGCACGGCCGGCGGTCTCGGTCTCGGCCTTGGCGATCAGTTGCTGACGATCGGCATGCAGCGTGAGCACCAGGCCCAGCCATACCAGGCCCACCAGCAGCGCGCACGCAAAGCCCCAGGCAAGACCAATACGGGTATTGGCGCGCCGGATGGCTTGTTCGGACTGTCGCACCGACGCTTGCATGGTCTGCTTACATGGGAATTGAAGTTTCCATTATGCAAGACCAATACGAATTTTCATAATTGCCTCAGAGGAACATTTCCCTTCCCCTCATCCGTTTTGCGGACCTGAGGCAAGCCGCATCGCCCGCCCGCAACGGGCGTGGCGATGCGGCATGCAGACGACAAGATCAGAAACCGGCGCCGGGTGTCGCGCGGGCACGGGCACGCCGGCCGGCTTCCTGCGTTTCGCGGAAGACGGGCAGGAACACAAAGGCCAGTGTGCCCCGGTTGTCTTCGCGGCTGTACTCGAGCTCGACATAGACCGCTTCGTCACCGCCGCCCCAGACCTGGGTCTCGGTGAAGCGCTGTGCCGAGCGGCCCTCGCCCCAGCTCGATTTGCCATGGGCAAGCAGCGCTTCATAAGCATCGCGGCCACCGAACTCCATCTGCACGAAATACAGACGGTCATTCGCAAAGCACAGGCGCAGGTTGCTGACCGGCGCGGTGGCGACGGTCGCGGCGCCGTCGCCGCTGCGATAGCAGGCATACAGCGGCGTCTCGGCCAGCTTCTTTGCATCCGGCAGCTGGGCGACCGGCGCTTCCCAGCGCAGGCCGTCAAAGCCGTCGGGCAAAGCGCCGGCCAGCGCCGGCGGGACGGCCAGCCCCTGTGCCGCGAGCAGCAGCACAGGCGCCAGACCGCGGGCCGCAAGCGCCGGTACCCGGCGCATGGCATGCGTGAACAGGCGTATCACTTCCATAGCGCACACTTGGTCTCGGCCTTGGTCATGTAAGCCTGGTCGCCCGGGATGGTCTGCACGACCTTGTAGTAGTCCCACTCGTACTTGGACTCGGCCGGTGACTTCACTTGCATCAGGGTCATGTCGTGCACCATGCGCCCGTCCTGGCGCACGACACCGTTCTTGGCGAAGAAATCATTGACCTTGGTCGATTTCATCTTGGCCATGATCTTGTCGCCATCGTCGGTGCCGGCCGCCTTCACCGCATTGAGGTAAAAGTTGGCGGCCGAGTAGTCGGCGGCATGCAGCATGGATGGCGCCTTTTTGTTGCGGGCCATGAATTTCTTTGCCCAGGCACGGGTCTCGTCATTGGTATCCCAGTACCAGCCATCGGTCAGGTACATGCCCTGCGTGATGTTGAGGCCGACCGCATGCACGTCGTTGACGAACATCAGCAGCGCCGCCAGCTTCATCTTCTTGTTGACGCCGAACTCGGCGGCCGCCTTGATCGAGTTGACGGTATCGCCGCCCGCATTGGCCAGGCCCAGCACCTGCGCCTTCGAGCTCTGCGCCTGCAGCAGGAAAGAAGAGAAATCCGAGGCCGCCAGCGGATGGCGCACCGAACCGACCACCTTGCCGCCACCGGCCTTGACGATGTCGGAGGCGTCTTTTTCGAGCGACATGCCGAACACATAGTCGGCCGTCAGGAAGAACCAGTCCTTGTTGCCCTGCTTGGTCAGCGCGGCCGCGGTGCCGCGCGACATCGCCGCCGTGTCATACGCATAGTGGACGGTGTAGGGCGTGCACTCCTCATTGGTCAGGCGCGAGGTGCCGGCACCGACAGCGATGAAAGGCTTCTTTTTCTCGGCGGCGACCTTGGCCATGGCCAGGTTGGTCGCCGAGTTGGTGCCGCCGATCAGCATGTCCACACCCTGCTGGTCGAACCATTCGCGGGCCTTGCTGGCGGCGATGTCGGCCTTGTTCTGGTGGTCAGCCGAGACGAACTCGATTTTCTTGCCGTTGACATTGCCGCCGAAGTCGGCGATGGCCATCTTGATCGCATCGGCGCCGGCCGGGCCGTCGACGTCGGCATACACGCCCGACATGTCAGTGATGAAGCCGATCTTGATGGTGTCGTTCGATACCTGCGCGGCGGCCGGCAGGGCGGCAAAGGCCAGCGCGGATGCGACGGCCACGGACATGGCTTGCTTCTTCAATGGAGTCTCCCTTGGTTTTATTGGTCTGCTTCGCTGGGCCTGGAAGGCCCGTGGGCGAAGGCATCTTAGCACGCTGCAATCCCTCGTATCTGACCGGCGGGCCTGCCGCTTTCGCTGCACTGCAGCTTGCCTGTCCGGCGCGCCCGCGCATGGGCCAGGGTCAAGGCCATGGCCGAAATTTCATGCCGCGGCGCGTAAATTTTTCAGCCGCACGCAGCCCGGCCGCGTACTGGCCGGGCCCTGGGGCGTGGCATGGCGCTTGCCTGAAGCTCGGTCAGCCAGGCGGGTGTTGTGCGGACGGGCGATAGGCTTGTCGCCAGTCAGCCCCGGCATGGACTTTGCCCTTCATCAAGACAACCCCAGGAGGCAACGATGGATCCGGAAATCCAGACCAGCAGCACCGACGCGAGCGCCCGCCGCCACGAATACCAGGGCCAGCAGCAGCAAGCCGGCGGCAAGGCCGTGCGGATACGCGAAGACCTGGCCAGCCTGAAAAATGATCTCGATGCGCTGATGTCGCATTCCTCGACCCTGTCCGAAAATGAATTGCGCGAGGCGCGGGACCGCATCCTGGCCCGCTTCTCGTCGATGCGCTTCGCCGCGCGCGGCATCGCCGAACAGGCCAGCCGCCAGTTCAGCCAGGGGCGCGACATCACGGCAGATTATGTGCGCGAGAAGCCGCTGCAATCCGTGGCGATCGCTGCCGGCCTCGGCCTGCTGGTGGGCGCCATCGTGCGCCGCGACTGAGCTGCTGAGCTGCTGAGCTGCTGAGCTGCTGAGCTGCTGAGCTGCTGAGCTGGCGAGGTGCCGAGCTGCCCGCCGAGCGATTGAACTGTTCGGCGGTTCAGTGGTTCATCGGTTGAGTGGTTCGGCAGCTCGGCGGTGCGGCAGTTGAGCAGGACCGGTTGATTGACTGACAGAAGGAGCTCTCGGTGCTGGAAGCCCTGAAGAAGTCGCGCCAGCTGGCGGCCATCGTGCTTGACCGTGCCGGCGACTATCTCGCCTTGCTGCGCATCGAGATGAAGATGCAGGGGCACGAGATCGGTGTGCAGGTGGCCGGCTATGTTGCCGCTGCCTTGTTTTCCTTGTTTGCGCTGCTCTTCCTTGGCGTGGCGATCATCGTCAGCTTCTGGGACAGCGATTTCCGCGCACTGGCTGCCTGGTTCGTGGTGCTGCTGTATGCCGGCGCCGCCGCCGGGGGCATGGCGCTGGCGCGAAGGCATGCCGGCCGCGAAGCCCCGCTGGGCGTGCTGCGTGAAGAGATGCGTCGCGACATTGCGCTGGTCCGGGAGAGCTTGTGATGGATGAACTGTTCACACCCGATCCATGGTCCGATCCATGGTCCGATCTGAGGCCCGAACTCAGGCCCGAACTCAGGCCCGATCGCAAGACTGATCGCAAACCCGGACGCAAGACCGAACTCAAGACCGAACTCAAGACCAATGCCGGGGAGCCGCAATGAACGTCTCACTGGAGGACCAGCGCCGCGCGCTGCTGGAGCAGATCGAGGCCAGCCGCGCCGTCTACCGACGCATGCTCTCCGGTGAGACGGCCGATGCCTCGCTGCGCACGCTGGCATCGATGCGCTCGTCAGGAACGGCGGCGGCGCTGCGTAGCGGGGAGCGCATCAGGCCGGCCGGCCGCAGCGCGTCCGGCCGCAGCCGGCCGGTGCACCAGGCGGCGCTGCAATGGGCGCTGGACCATCCGATCTTGACGGCGGCCAGCGTCGCGCTGCTGGTGCTGGCCGTACCGCGCGTCGTCGCGGCACGCCGGCAACGCAAGCAACGTCCGACCGCGGCCAGCGAGCGCGCGCTCGTCGCGCAAGCCCAGACAGGCGGCACCAGTCGCGCGCTGGTGACTGCAGCCCTGCTGCTGCTGCGTGATCCGGCGCGGCTCAAGGCAGCCGGCCGGCTGGCCGGCATGGCCTGGCACTGGCTGCAGCAGCGGCGCACGGCTGGCATGGCTGGCCGGAGTGGACGGAGTGGACGGAGTGGCCCGCCTGGCGCAATTGGCGCAACTGACCCGGCTGCGGCAACCGGCAGCACTGCGGCGCGCAGCGCCCCGGGCCTCAGGAGTAAGTGAAATAGACCAGCCGCACCAGCGACGAATCAAAGTACAGCGCCTGCCACGGAATCACCACATTGGCCTTGCCATGCTGGGGGGCGACGACCACGAAACGCAATTGCCGGCTGCGCACATCGACCAGCACCGAACGTACCCGGCCCATCGCCTGGCCACTGGCGGTGACCACCGGGCAGGAGCGCAACAGTTCGGTCGCCGATGACTGCCCGGCACTCATGCAGGCGAAGCGGCGCCGGCTGCCTTTGCCGGCGCCTATGCCTCCCTCGAATGTCTTCAGCATGGCGCGCTCTCAATGCGGGACTCGATCGTGCCGTGTCAGACACTGGCGCCGCCGCCGGAGTTCATCCGCAGCGCGGGCGGCGCCTTGCGGCTTCATCCGACTGCTCCGCGCAGCCCGAAACCGAGCCCGGACCTCAGCTGCGGCCCAGGTCGGCGCGCGCGGCGGCGGCCTCTGTCTCGCCTGCCTCGCCCCAGGTGGTGCGGCGCGCACCCATGGCGCCCAGCGCGCCGCCGATCAGGCTCAATACCAGTGCCAGCGCGACAGAGCCGAACACGGTCCAGGCAACGATGCTGGCGCCCTTGATGGCGCGATCGGCCGCAGCGCGACCGGCCGGCGAGGCCTGCTCGGGCGCGCCCGACAGGATCAGGGCCTGGTCCACCAGGGTCGCCGCCCTATCGCGCTGCACACCCATGCTGGTGCTCATGTAATCGATCGCCTGATCGCGCCGGCCGGCGGCAATATGGCCTTGCAGCGTGCGCATCGTCTCGGGATTGATGTTGGTGCCTAGCTGGCGATTGAGCATGGCCGTCATGCCGCCCGCACCGCCGGCGCCGCCTTGCGCGACCGCCGCCGCGCCCTGGCCGGCACCGGAAAACAAGCCTGAGAGCAGCGAACCGCCGGCCGATGTCGCCAGCACGACGAACAGCAAGGTCGTCACGGCCCATGAGACGGCGCCATGCAGCACGCCGTCGGTCTTGCGCTTGAGCCCGGACATGCGGCCGGCCACATAGGCGCCGATCAGCGCCGAGAGCAGCATCGACAAGCCGGCCCAGACCAGCGCACCGGTGCCCGGCGCCTCGCCCACCTGCACGCTGGTCAGCGACAGGCCGCTGGCAATGCCCAGCAGGGTCAGCACCAGCTGCACCGAAATGCCGACGGCAACGCCGGCCAGCACCGCCCCCCAGCGTATCGATGAGAACAGGGGCCGGCGAATGATGTTTTCCTGTGTGACGAGGGTGCCGCCGGAATACGCTGCGCCCGTGTCGAGATGTATCGTGGCCATCGGCAATTCTCCTTGCTTGTTTGGGTCAGACCATTGGAGTCCGGACGACGCGAAAGCTCACGCCGGTTTAGTGTCGATCAAAGCGGCGCCTACAGGGGCGACAACACGCCGTTCGTGATGCTGATGCGGTCGCCCTGCTTCACCGTCGGCGCCGCTTCCTGCGCAAACGATTGCGTGCTGCCGTCATCCATCTTGATCGTCACTTTGTAGATCGGGTCATTGGCACCGCGACGGCGCTCGATTTCATGCCCGACATAGGCGCCGCCAGCGGCACCGGCTGCCGTCGCCACGGTGCGACCGGTACCGCCGCCGACCTGGTTGCCGACAATGCCGCCGACGGCGGCACCGGCCAGCGTTCCCAGGCCCAGCCCCTGCTTGCGCGGGATGACTTCCACGGTCTGTATGGTGCCGGTGCCGTTGACGTTGCTGGCGATCGGCCTCACCGTTTCGGTGCTGCCGCCGATGTTGCCCATGCCCTCGCATCCGGCCCCACCCAGCGCCAGTACCAGGGCCAGAGTCGATACCACGGTTCTGTTGAATGTCATGCTGTTCTCCTGCAATAGCGCGCAAGGGATGGGTTCAGATGCCAATGCCGACGGCAAGCCATCGCCGGAACCCGGTGGCCGAGCTGCGCGATGGCATCGGCTGACCGGGCGCCGGCGATGCCGTGTCAGGCACGGCGGCCGGGGGCCGGCACGGTCATTGCCAATAGGGTTGCTGGTTGTAATACGCGTACACCTGCGAGGCCCAGGACGCATCGGCCATCGATGGCCAGTGATCCTTGTCAAAGCCCGGCGCCTTCTGCAGCTGCTCTTTCGGGATGTCGAGCACGAAGCACTTGCGATCGGCGTCCAGCGCCAGCGCACCCCAGGGGATGGCGAACAGCTTGTCGCCCATGCCGAGAATGCCGCCGAAAGACAACACGGCATAGGCCACCTTGCCGCTGCGGACGTCGAGCATGATGTCCTCGATGCTGCCCAGCTTTTCTCCGAGGCCGTTGATCACATCGTCGCCTTGCAGGGTGTCCGCCGCCATCACATTCGGCCCCGGCCCGCTATGGTCGTCAGGATGGCGCTGCACGATGCGGGCGCCTTGCTGCTGGCTGCCCGGCGGAAGATTGGAAGACAGGCTCATGGTGATTCCTTTCGCGTTGAAAAAGATCGCACACAGCTGGTGCCCTGTTGACGCCGGCGTGCAAGCTTTGGACTGCGCCGGCATGCCTTAATTCAGCAGGCCGGTGCCGGATGTCCCATCGAGATCACCAAAGGCCTCGTGCAGCGAGACACTGGCAACGTTGGCGACGCCGGGAACGCCGGGAACGCCGGGAACGCCGGGAACGCCGGGAACGCCGGGAACGTTGGCAACGCCGGCCGCCTTGTTGCGGATGCAGAGGTTGCCAAAGGCCAGCGCACGGTCCTGGTGGCCGTATTCCTCAAGCCGGTTGTAGAGGGTCTTGAGGCTGATGCCCAGCAGGTCGGCCGCGCGCTTCTTGACGCCGCCGCACAAATCAAGCGTGGCGAAGATCAGCCGTCGGTCGACATCGGCCAACGAGGTGCCGACCGGTATCGCCAGTGTCAGCGCGGTGGCCGTGCACTGCGCCGGCCCGGGCTCCAGCGCATGGGCATCGATCACCTGGTCGGACAGGATGTAGGCGCGCTGCATGAAATTGCGCAGTTCGCGCACATTGCCCGGCCAGTGATAGCTGCCCAGTACGGACAGCGCGCGCGGCGACAAGGATTTGTTGGTGCCATGCGCGCGATTGAATTCATCAAGAAAATGCCGGGCGAGGATCGCGATATCTGCCTGCCGCTCGCGCAGCGCCGGTATCTTCAGCGGAAAGACATTCAGGCGGTGGTACAGGTCCAGCCGCAGGCGGCCGCCGGCGATCGCCGCCTCCGGGTCGCGGTTGGTGGCGGCCACGATGCGCACGTCGGTCTGCAACTCCAGGGTGCTGCCGATGCGCATGAAGCTGCCCGTCTCCAGCACCCGCAACAACTTCACCTGCAGCTCGATCGGCATCTCCACGACTTCGTCGAGGAAAAGGGTGCCGCCGGAGGCGCGTTCGAAATAGCCTTTGTGCTGGCGGTCGGCGCCGGTAAAGCTGCCCTTCTCGTGCCCGAAAATCTCGCTCTCGATCAGCTGCGGCGAGATGGCACCGCAATTCACCGGCAAGAACGGATGACGCTGGCGCGCGCTCTGTGCATGGATGTTCTGCGCCACCAGCTCCTTGCCGGTGCCGCTCTCGCCCAGCAGCAGCACGCTGGCCTCGGTCGGGGCCACGCGCGCGATGTGATCGCGCAGCGTCTGCATGGCATCGGATTGGCCCAGCAAGGGCACGGCCTGGAAAGTGGCGGCCGCGCGCGACGCCTCGCCGCGGGCCATGGCCGGCCGCGAGGACAGCAAGGCCTTCAGGTGCCGCAGGTCGGGCGGCCGCTCGAGATAATCGGTCACGCCGCCGCGAAAGGCGGCCAGCGCCGCGGCCACGGTCGCCGGCGATCCGAGCAGCACCAGGGGCGCAGGGGCGGCCGCATCGAGCTCGGCCAGCAGCGCCATGCCGCTGCCGTCGGCAAGCCGTTCGCCGGCGATCACCCAGTCCGGGGCTTGCAGCGACAACTGCAGCTGGCCCTGGCGCAGGCTGGTGACCAGCTGGCAGCGATGACCGTCAGCCACCAGCGCATCGCGCAAGGCCGGCGCGCTGGCATCGTCATCGACGATCATGATGAAAGACATGGGTGTCAGCGGCGACGCGCATCAGGGGTGCACGGACAGGGCCAGTGGCCGCTGCCCTGTCCGTGCGCCCGGGTGCTGCGCGGGCGGCGTCTCAGCGCGAGGGAGCCGTCCCGGTCGACGACTCCTCAGTCGCCGATCCCGGCCGGTCGCTGCGTGATGAACGCTCGGCACCGGATTGCGAGGTGCCGCCGCCACTGGCGCCCGAGGAAGCGCCACTGTCCTCGCCGGCACGCTGGCAGGCAGTCAGGGTCAGAACCGAGGCCGAGGCCATCAGCACGGGCAAGGCAAGCAAGGCAATCCATCGTTGACTGGGCTGTTTCGTCATCTGGGTTTCCTTCGAAAGTTGAGGTCCGATCACAAGGCAGCGCCGTGCCTTGCTCATTTCGTGCCGCCCGAGGCGCTACCGCCCGGGCTGCCACTGCCCATCGAGGTACCGGAGGGGTCGGCGGGATTGGGCGGACTCATCGTCCCGCTGCTGGTATCGCCGGTGCCACCGGTGCCACCGGTACCGGAAGTGCCCGAAGTACCTGATGTTCCCGAGGTACCGCTTTTCTCGCCGGACTTGTCGCTGCTGGTACCCGGCGTCGTGCCCGGCGTAGTGGTGCCGGTGCCGGAGGTGCCGCCGGCGCCCGGCGCCGGGGTCTGCGACGGCGAGGGCGGGCTCGAAGGCTCGGACGGCGGTGTCGGCGAGGCCGGCGCGGTCTGGCTGGGCGGCTGGCTGGTGGTGCCTGTCGTCCCGCTGCCTTGTTCGCCGCCGCCTCCGCCGCGATTGCAGGCTGCGACACTGATCGTCAGCAGGCCCAGGAACAACAGTGTCGTCGATGCTTGCAGTCTTGGTTTCATCACTATTCCTTTCAACTAACGATGGAGTCGTAGCTTCCCTTCTTGACTGGGCCATGCTGCATAAGTTTCAACACGGGCTGGCTACCTATGCGCCACAGCAAACGGGACGAATGTCCGGCATGACAGCCGACGCAACGCGCCGTCCAGGACCGGTGCGCGCCTTGAGCCAGGCCAGTGTGCCGCGCCGCCATCGGCGCAAAGTCTACGGTTTGATCACTGCGGCTGCCGCGATGACGACCGACCGATCGCTCAAGCGCTTCGGGCTGCTGCACGGCAGTTCTGCGGCGATGGTTGCGATGTATCGCCAGCTCGAGCGCGTGGCCCACACCGATGCCACCGTGCTGCTCGAAGGCGAAAGCGGCACCGGCAAGGAATTGCTGGCCCGAACCATTCATTTGCAGAGCCTGCGTGCGGAGCGCCACTTCGTGGCCGTCAATTGCGGCGCGATTCCTTCGCACCTGATCGAGGCCGCACTGTTCGGCCATGAAAAAGGCAGCTTCACCGGGGCCGTGCGCCGCCAGGGCGGCTATTTCGAGCATGCGTCGGGCGGCACGCTGTTCCTCGACGAGATCACCGAAATGCCCTGCGACATGCAGGTGAAGCTGTTGCGGGTGCTGGAGAGCGGCAGCTTTCACCGGGTCGGTGGCAGCGAACTGGTGAAGGTGGATGTCAGGCTGGTCGCCGCCACGAACCGTTCGGTGCAGGCCGCGGTGCAGGAAGGCAGCCTGCGGCAAGACTTGATGTACCGGCTGGCCGTCTTTCCGGTGCGGGTGCCGCCACTGCGCGAACGCGGCCACGATATCGACAAGCTGGCGCAGCTCTTCCTTGACGAGCTCAACCACGAGGCCGGCACCGGGAAGACCTTTTCGCGGGCCGCGCTGGAACAGCTGCGCCAGCATTCGTGGCCGGGCAATGTGCGCGAACTGAAGAACCGCGTGCATCGCGCCTACATCATGGCGGCCGACCAGGTCCAGGTGGATGAGCCGCTGCAGACCTCGGTCAAGCCCGTGCTGTCGGAGGGCCTGCTGAATTTCCCGGTCGGCATGTCGCTGGCCGAGGCGCAACGCGAAATCATCCTCGCCACCCTGCATCATTTCAGCGGCAACAAGAAGCTCGCCGCCGAGACCCTGGGCATCAGCCTCAAGACCCTCTACAACCGCCTGAAAGTCTATTGAGTCGCCTGCCGCGGACTCTGCCGCCGACGTGCCGGATCAGGGATCAGGCAGCGCGCACGGTCGCGCCTGCGTCAGCCATTGATGATTTCGCCGCCATTCGGGTGCAGGAACTGGCCGGTGAGGTAGCGGCTGTCTTCACTGGCCAGAAACACATAGCAAGGCGCGATGTCCTCGGGTTGCGCGGCATGGCCGAGCGGCACCTGGCTGCCAAACGACTGGACTTGTCCGCCCGGACTGCTGGCGGGGATCAGGGGCGTCCAAACCGGCCCCGGCGCAACGCCATTGACGAGAATGCCGCGCGCGGCCAGCTGCTGCGACAGCGAGCGCGTGAAGCTGACGATCGCGCCCTTGGTCGCCGAATAGTCCAGCAAATGGCTGCTGCCCCGATAGGCGGTGACAGAGCTGGTATTGATGATGCGGGCGCCGGCATGCAGGTGGCGCATGGCCGCCTTGCTGAGGTAGAACATCGCAAAAATATTGGTGCGGAAGGTCTGTTCGAACTGGGCGGCCGAGATGTCTTCGATGTTGGCCGCCGAATGCTGTTCGGCCGCATTGTTGACGACGATATCGAGCTTGCCGAAGCGGCTGACGGTATCGTTGACCAGCCGCGTGCAAAAAGCCTCATCGCCGATATCGCCGGACAGGGCAAGGCAGTCGACGCCTTGCTGTTCGACCAGCCCTTTGACGTGACTGGCATCCTGGTGCTCGTCCAGATAGGCAATGACGACGTTGGCGCCTTCTTTGGCAAAGGCAATGGCAGTGGCCGCGCCGATGCCACTGTCACCGCCGGTGATCAGGGCGACCTTGTCCATCAGCTTGCCGGCCGGTCGGTAAGCTTTACCTTCGATGTCGGGACGCGGACGCATGGCCGCCTCGCGCCCGGGCTGGTGGGGCTGTTGCTGCGGCGGGAAGGATGATTCGGCCATGGCGGCTCCTCACGTTCACGTTGGCACGGAACGCAGGTGCAGCAGCTTTCATGCCATTGGCTCAGGCAGCGCTTCGCAACACGCGCTCGGCGGCGCGCAACAGCAGCTCGGCATCGCCGGTGGCCAATTGCTTTGCATCCGACAAGGTCTGGCGGAAGGCGCGCGCACCGGGCAGGCCTGCCATCAGGCCCAGCATGTGGCGCGTGATGGTATTCATCCGGGGCCCGCCGGCGGCCAGCTGGGCGCGGATGTAGGGCAGCATGGCCTCGATCACCTGCAAGCGGGTGCGTGCTGCGCCCGCTGCCGGCTCAACGGGAAATTCGCCGTAGTAGCGCGCATCGAAGTCGGCCATCAGCCAGGGGTTGTGATACGCCTCGCGGCCTATCATCACGCCGTCCAGATGACGCAGATGCTCATCGATCTCGGCGAGTGTCTTGATGGCGCCGTTGATGATGATTTCCGTGTCGGGGAAATCGCGCTTGAGCTGATAGGCGTAGCCGTACTTCAGTGGCGGTATCTCGCGATTTTCTTTGGGCGACAGGCCCTTGAGGATCGCATTGCGGGCATGCACGATGAAGGTACGGCAGCCGGCCTCGGCGATGGTGCCGACGAAGTCGCGCACGAAGTCATAGGACTCGACGTCATCGATGCCGATCCGGTGCTTGACGGTGACATCGATCGTCACCGCATCGCGCATCGCCTTCACACAGTCGGCCACCAGCTGCGGCTCGGCCATCAGGCAGGCACCGAACGCACCGCGCTGCACGCGTTCGGACGGACAGCCGCAATTGAGATTGATCTCGTCATAGCCCCAGCGCTCGCCCATCCTGGCGCTCCTGGCCAGCTCGTCCGGCTCGCTGCCGCCCAGCTGCAGCGCGACCGGATGCTCGTCGTCGTTGAAGTCGAGATGGCGCGGCTGGTCGCCATGCAGGATGGCGCCGGTCGTTACCATTTCCGTATACAGCCAGGTGTGGCGCGTGATCTGGCGGTGGAAATAACGGCAGTGGCGATCCGTCCAGTCCATCATCGGGGCGACGGACAGGCGACGGGGCGGGAGCGAAGGGACGGCTTTATCAGTCACGGGGATGCGGAATACGGATGCGGAATACGGGTGCCAGATTCGAGCGCCAATGACGAGCGCTAAACGCGGGCGCAGGACACGAGCGCAGGACACGAGCGCCAAACACAAATACAGGATGCAAAATGCGGATACCGGATGCCGGCCCCGCATTTTACCGCCTTACGCATGCTGTCCGTGGCGGCCCGGCACGGCAAAGCCGGTGTCCAGGCCGAGGGCCAATTGCTCGAGCACCTCGGCGGACAGGGCGTTCGAGAGCGCCGTTCGTATGTCCCAGGGCAATCCGGGCAAGGCGCTGTCAGCCGGCAGCTGCTCCAGCAACAGGTCGAGTGCCGCCGCCCCGTGCTGAACCAGTTGCTGCCAATTGCAATCCAGGGCCGCCCGGATCAGTCGCCGCTGGGCCGGGGCGTAATGCGGGCGACGGGTCACGACATGGTTGCCCACACCTGAGACCGTGAGCAGGCTGCGATTGCGCGTGCACAGCGTCAGCAGATCGTCGAGTTCAGATTCGAGAAAATTGGTAAAGCGCAGATCCAGCTGCCGCAAGCGCCCTGCCTCGACAAGGCTCAGGAAATGGAAGGCCTGCTGCGATTCGCCACGCTGCCGGTCATCGGGCTTGCGGCGCGATACGATCGAATGCGATCGGCACAACTGCACGATGCGGACCGACGGCGAGGCTCGCAGCAATTCGCCCAGCCCGGCCGAGCAAGCCTCGCCATACCCCATGCCGGCCTCGATGCGCAGGATCTTGATCGATCGACTGCCTGCGAGGGCCGCAGTCAGGCCGGGACGGCAGGCGGGCGACAACAAGTCTTTGTCCAATACGATCTTCGTCAGCGTCTGCTTGTTGCGGATGACCGCCAGTATCGCTGCCGGGATACCGATCAGCTCATCGTGAAAACGGAAAGTCAGCTCGGATACGCGGGGATTGGCCATCAGTGCCTGGCCCAACTGCTCGAAAAACATGGCCAAGCCGGCACGATCGATGGCGCTGAGCTGGCCAGGATCGTAATGGGAAAATCGCAATTCCAGCTGTGGGCAGCGAGCGGTGCTGACCGCGAATGGCAGATCGAGATACATACGCCGGGAAAAATCGGCGTCGAGGGTCCAGCATCCGTCTTCCTGCAAGCCTTCACGGCCATATTTGTCGATGATGCTGGCCAATCGCCGGTCAGTGACAGTCGGGCTGCTTGAATCGAGCACCACGGAAGCTGCCATGCACGTGGTGTCGGTCAGCGCGATCGATGCAGATGATCGACCGGCCGCCGCCTGCATGATGGGCTCAAACCCGAGCGCGGAGTCTGGCTCTGGCAGTGTCGCGGTCGAGATCGCCTTAGCTTCCTGGCTGTCGCTGTCTTGCTGATGCGTGACTGAGTGAGGCGGAACTGGGTGAGAGGGGACTTGCTGACGCCGGACTGGCTGATGACTGGTCTTGTCCATGACTTTCCCGAATGTGAAGAAAGAGGTGAGCGGAGAAGGATGAGTGCCAAGGCCGCAGCGCTGGCGCACGCTCCGTAACAAGGGAATCACAGACAATCCATTGGGGGCAGAAACAAAAAAAGCGCCCGCAGGCGCTTTTTTTGGGTACGGCGAACGATCAGGCAGCTTCGCGCGACGCCTTCTTGCGCTCATGCTCTTTCAGGAAGCGCTTGCGCAGACGAATGCTCTTCGGGGTGATCTCGACCAGCTCGTCGTCCTCGATGAATTCAACCGCGTATTCGAGCGAAAGCTCGATAGGCGGCACCAGGCGCACCGCTTCATCGGTGCCGGAGGCACGGACGTTGGTCAGCTGCTTGCCCTTGATCGGGTTGACGACCAGGTCGTTGTCACGCGAGTGAATGCCGATGATCATGCCTTCGTACACCGGGTCGTTGTAGCTGACGAACATGCGGCCGCGATCCTGCAGCTTCCACAGCGCATAGGCGACGGCGGCGCCGTCATCCTGCGAAATCAGCACGCCATTGCGACGACCGGCCAGTTCGCCCTTGCTGGCGTCGACCGTGCCATAGGCATCGAACACGTGGCTCATCAGGCCGGTGCCGCGGGTCAGGGTCAT
>JACCDT010953160.1_pt1 | contig 27230 bp, 60 predicted proteins | sample 7446291 | NCBI WGS metagenome assembly JACCDT01 (sample SAMN15323446, study PRJNA562643) | freshwater metagenome | isolation source: river surface water | place: USA:Blue River Watershed | collected 2017-08-17 | reverse complement strand
TGGGGAGATACCCTTTTAGGATTAATTCTAACCATATTAGGGAAGCCGTAGCTTAATTTTCTCGGGATACCCCTATGGAGAGCCTTATTTTGATTTTCACTCGGGCAAATCGCCTTAAAATGCCTCGATGCGAGGGGATGGGGGTTTTCGGGTGCAGGGGTATTGTTAGGGAAGAGAGAGGAGGGGAAATATAGCTTGTGCGCTCTTTGCAGACGTATGGCTTGATTTTAATACATTTTATGGCAGGTTACCTTGATTTTAAAATTTCGTGTCGTAATAGGTCTTAAAATGCGTTTGGCGGGGTGTCGTGTTTCCCGACATCCTTGTTGGTGTCGCTAAAATAGTATCGGTAGGCTGGATGCAAATAGGCTGCATCTTGAAGTTTTATGTTTGCGGCATGAAAGAATTAATGCCTGCTGCTATTCAACAAAAAGAAAATGATTTCAAGGTTTTTAAAAACCAGTATTTTTTAAAGACCCGAAAAAAACCAATTGGTCGCCCTTCTTTTAAGAAACATGGGGACAGACAATCGTTTAGGTTGCCTAACCAAAAATTCACAGTACTTGAAAAAGAAATCAGGCTTGAAAAAATCGGGCGTGTTAAGTTTATAAAAGACCGTGATTTGCCGACTTGTTTTAAGCTGATGTCCGTCACAGTATCGAAGGATTCAACAGGAAAATATTTTGCATCCGTACTGATTGAAACTGAAATAAAGCCATTTGAAAAGACTGGTAAATTCATAGGTATTGATGTTGGTATAAAAGAGTTTGCCACACTCTCGGATGGTTTTGTGATAAAAAATCCTCATTATTTTCGTGATAGCCAAGCGAAATTAAAGAAGATGCAACGTAGGTTGAGTAAAAAGAAAAAAGGGAGTAGCAGGTACAAAAAATGCAAGCGAAAAGTGGCGTTAATCCATAAGAAGATTGCTAACCAACGTGACCATTTCCTGCATAACACCTCAACTTTTATCGTTAAAAACTACGATTTTATCAGCATCGAAGATTTGAATGTGTCAGGAATGGTGAAGAACAGAAAACTTGCTAAATCAATTTCCGATGTATCTTTTTCAAAGTTTTTCTTGATGTTGGATTATAAGTCAAGATGGTATGGGAGAGAACTAATTAAAATACCTCGATTTGCGCCGAGCAGTAAAACTTGTAATAACTGTAACGCAGTAAAAAAAGAACTAAGATTAAGCGAACGTACATACCGTTGTGAATCTTGCGGATTTGAAATGGATAGAGATTTGAACGCTGCAAAGAACATTGAGGCTATCGGAGTTGAGATAGCAAAAAAACGGGCGTAGAGGCTGTGTAAAACCTGCTTGCAGGTAACAACCGATGAAACGCCTAAGATAACATAGAAATAATTTTCTATAAAATCTACAACTATACTATGAGCGATGGACTTGTATTAGACGATACTGATTATAAGAGAATAGAAGAGTGTATTCATAAAATACAGGTGCTTAATGAAGTTATAATTTCTTTTGGGAAGTGAAGCTAATGCGAAAAATCAACTAAAAAATCATCTTCGTTTGCTTAAAATTTATTAGCTTTGACTTCAAATCAAAGTTGATGACACGCAATACCAAAATAACTATACTAGTAACCATAGGCATTATAGCCGCTTATTCAGCGGGGAGCTTTATTTACTCCAAGATATTAGATAAGCGAATGAATGAATATGCCGAACGTATCTACTCCGAAGGTATAACCTATTAAAACTGCCCACATGAGAATACAGAAAATGCCATCCACAACGCTAGAGAGCCCATTCACACAGGCAGAATTTACAAAGTTTTTCAAAAACCTATCTTCTTATAGAAAAGATTTTGAATCCGTAGCTAAAGCTATGAATATGGATGCTAGGTTGCTATACGGGAAAGCTGCTATCGAATCTGGTGGTATGCAATACATAAAAAGAAAAGGTGGCAGTAGCTCCGAAAGAAGCCTAGACTCTGGCTTCCCAGAAACCGATAACTACGTAGGGCTTATGCAAGTAGGTAAGCTCCCTGTAAAAGAAGCTCTACTATACTTATCTAGGGTTAAATCTGAAGGCGCATATAGTAAAGGGCGTAAATTAAATGCTCCTGACGCTATGTATAAGGCAGTTGCACCTATCGTAAAAAAATATCTACCCGCTCTTGATTTTAACAAAAAAGGGAGTGTTGATTACAATACGAACGCTGCTTTTGATATGGCGGCAAAACATCCCGAGTTTAATATACTAATGGGAGCAATTATATACTGGCTACTTTTAGCTGACCCTAGATTTATCGAAAAGGATTCAAAAGGGGAGTATATCAGACTTGATAAAGTAGTAGCTGCGTATAACACTGGGGCAGGATATGGCGAGTACTCTAAATCACATTCCGATACAGCAGCTTTGATAAAAGCATTACCAAATTTTTTAAGTTCAGGAAAAACCCAAGAAACAAAAGGGCATATATTAAAGCTCGTAGGCAAAAACGGGGCTTACGACCTGCTTTTTAACAATAGAATGGTAGTTTAACTCTCTACTTTTTGTTTCGGATAACACACAACGGGGCGACATATCTATGTCAGCCCCTCTTTTTTATGCCTAAAACTACTAGTTAAGCGTTATTTATTACTATATTATAATTTATTATCATAAGATAATACACTTTGTGGTATTGCGTTTTAGCTGTTTTTATAAAAAATATTCGGCATTTTGTTGTTTTTTAAAATAATGTATTATATTTGTCATGGAATTAGTTATCACGAACAAAAAAACAGCATGAAAAAAGTAATTGGTTTCGCTACACAGTTTTATACTCTTTGGGATTATGAGGCTGTTCCTACATACAGAACTGATGCGTATGGCAATCATCACTGCACTGGCGTTAATCATAAGTACTATTACATCAAGAATATATCCACTGATTTAGAGCGAGTAAAACAGCTTTACCCTAATGTCGCTATTGATGACCAACTAAGAGGAGCTGTGCGTTCTTTTGATATGTATAAGCAACAAGAGCTTCCTGAAAATTATTTTTGGGGTGGTAAGTATGCTGGCAAGCTAGTTGACGAGATTTTGATTTCTGATTTTAACTACTGCTTGTGGGCTATAGAGAACTATACAAACAAAACGGCTGCTTACATAAAGGCTCATCCTATATACATGCAGTATCTTGCTGATAAAAAGAAAGCCGAAGATAGCCTTGTGCAAGAGCATGATTTGCTTATTGTAGGTGATGAAAAAGAGTTGCTATTTAACACAAATGGATATAACCCATTTTGGTCTAATAACGGACAGAAAGAGTATGTATATAGCACCGATGAAGAATGGGAGGCTAATGGTTACGATAGGTGCTATGCTTCTGCGACATACGGGGATGTGGATATTGAAGTATTGTGCAGCGGCGTTAGGCAAGTAAGCGGCATGTACCCGTACTTAATGCCAATTATAAGCGGGAAAGCTCAAAAAACAAGAGGTAAGAGCGTTAAAGTGAAGGTGTTGCAGGTATTAAGTGTTAGAGTGTATAATGGTCGGATAACCCAAACAATTTTAATAGCATAAATAAGCACCATGACAACGATTATCAACAACGATTTAAGAGTATACCAAGTTATTACATCCACAGGTAAGCAAGCCTTTTGTAACATAAACCAGCTTAATGATGTGGTGGAAGATTTGAGGACTAACGTAGGCTATTTTAAGGTGTACCATTTTTGGAATAATAAGCCACAGAAGTTGAGCAGAAAGGCTTTGGACGAGATGTTTGATGGCTCTAATTTGAAGCGTAATTTCCATTACTAACAACTACTAAAATATAATAAAATGAAAGAGCATGAAATATTGACTAAGCAAGTAAAGTCTGGTATTATAATAGGGATGGAATTAGCGAAAATATCCACTCGTTTTTTAGATTTAAGGGATAAGATAAATTATTTATTAAATGACCCTGTAGGGCTGATAAGTAATGATGATAAAGAACTCTTAAAAAGAGTTGAAAAGCTATGCCAAGATAATTTTAAAAAATTTGATTCTCATAATACCGTTGCCGATAGAGTTATTGAACTACATACAAGAAATACCAATATTTAATCAATGAAAAATTACTTAGCCATATTTATAACTTTAAATGGTAACGAAAATGGGGTTTATGTTGCAGCAACGTCAAAAGAAAATGCTATTTCAAAATTTCAAAATGAATATTAATTTGAATCATTGAAATCTTGTGAAGAAGATACTGCCGATATCGAAACTGGTGAATAGAACGAAGGTTATTTTAATATATATCAACAACGATTAAAAAACATAAAATGGACTTTAAATTAAATAATACCGAGTACAAAGGAGCTGTCAAAGCATTTAGTAAAGATAGATTAATACAAATACAAACTAAGATAGGGGAATGGGCTATTTGTTTGTGTGCAGATAGCGAAGATAATCTTTACCATTCCGTACATGATAAAAACGGAGTAAAATTGCTGTACTCGTTTAGTGGAGAACATTCATACCAAAGGGCTATGCTATTTGCTTTGGCTTTAGATGCTGGGGCTAGTAGCGATAAGGCTTTAAGTTTTTCTAATATTATTGCACCGTCTTTAATTAACTTATCTAAATAATCATGAACAACATTGATATTTTTGCAAAAGCAAAAACTAAAAAATCGGTAGATACCGTTGTGTTTGAAGTGCCTGACTCTACATTTGCTGAAACGTCAGCAGGTAGCCATTATTATACGCTGTTTCTTTCATTCTTAGAATCATTGGGTATCGATTTTGAAGAGTATATTTCATACTTGCAAGAAATCAAAATTGATGGCGTTGAATTTGACGTAAATACAGACAATGCTAGTAGTCACTCACGCAATGCGTTTACTAGAGAAACGAATATACGTAAACCCCAAAACAGGTACATAAAACTTGAATGTGGGCGTATCGGGAACGTAAGAGTATACATAAACGAAGAGATGGATGCTAATAAAATAAGGGCAGCCATTGTTAAATTAGTACAAACAGAAAAAGAGAAAGAACAGGCTATTAAGGATAGAGATAATCGTAGAAAATTAAATATGAAACTTATCGCAGAGCATTATCTAAAGATATCTTTCTTTAATGCGACAACATTACATTCCATGCGGATAACCAAATACGATACTACTCAATGTATTTATTTTCGCCTTCATGATGGCGTTAGTTTCCATGTGACCGAAAAAGGTAAGCTAGTAATAACGAATATCAATACGTCTGATGGCATCATCCAAAACGAGATAAACTCTGTAACTGATACTATCACAAGAAGAGTAAGTTTATTACAAAAAGCCGTAACGCTAGTTGAGAATCATGACCCTCTTAGCGATGAGCTGCAAGAGTTTGTTAATGATAGCTCTACTGGGGAAATTAATTTCTACATTGATAAAATGTCAACAGAGTGGTAAAAAAAGAAACTGCTTTTGCGGATGAATGGTGTAAAAACTTTAACTTTATAGCGCAATATTTTAATCATAAAACATAAAAAATGAAACCAACAAAAAGAACAATTTCAAAACAAGTAGATACACATTTGCAGACCAGTAAAAAAGTGTTTCTTTTAGGAACAGACAAATCTGGCGTTAAATATTGGCTACAAGAAGCTAGCTGGGATTGTGGATGGTACTGGGGTTTTGGGTATGTAGAGCAGTATAACTACGGGGGTAAAAGAAACCCGTCAAAATGTACTGATATCGATAGCCACGAACACATAGATAGTAACTTTATGGGTCAAGTAGGCGATGCTTACATCCATAACATATACGGCAGCCCTAAATTAGAGTCTGTTACATTCTCTGAAGCAGAAGGATGGGTGTTATCTGAATTATTCAGAACGTTTTATAACCTTGCAGAAGCAGCGGCAGTTCTTGGTAGAGGCGGTAGCCATACTACTACTAACCCAATAGCCGACATTATAAAAAATCCTGATGAGGTGACAAGGATTAATACCGTTGTTCTTCCTGCTTTGTTTAAAGAGATTTATAAAATTCTTACGCCGAAGCAGCTAGTTAAATAGTAACATACGCAAGAGGTGAACCCTAGTAGCCTCTTGCTTTTAATAAAACCGAAACAATGAAAGCATTTAGTAAAAAAGAATTAGCATGGGTGTCCCGACTGCAAAAAACACTCGATACAATGCCAAAAACATTACAAGTATTTGATAATGAAAGCTATATTGCTATCTTTAAAGGTGAATTACCAATTACCGACATACTTACAGTTGATAGTGGTGTAGAACATAAATCGGTTTCAACTCCAAGAGGTCAATGGGAGTGTGGTGCTTGGTAATAGTATACGTAACTATACTTTATGGTTTGTTGTAAATAATAACTTTTAAATAAATATCAAATAATGAAAGAACTGGAAACCCACCACCACATAAATAATGGTCATAGAGTAGAACTTAATGTTAAAAAGAAACAGGAAGTTGAGCATGTTCTACAAGGGACTATAAAGCCAAGAGACGGGCATTTTATTTGGGAGCTTAATGAAGAGTCAGGCGAGATTAAAAAAGCCGTATTTAAAACTACCGTAGCCGTTCTAGGGGCGAAAGTCCCTACACAAGAGTTGGTGGTTAATAAAGATTGCATTTATATCCCAGCTCTTAACGCTGAAAATGCAAAAAAGAAATACCTGAAAAATAAAGAACAGTCTTTCTATTTTGTAAAAGAAGCTCCAATGAGTTTATCTGAAATAACTTTTAAATAACAAATAATGAACGCAGATAAAACATCAACCTTGATTGCGAATGTATTTGAGATGCCGTACTGCAAACAAGATATAAAGGAAAGGGTAGAAAAGAATATACCTATCCCATCAGTCGGGAATCACATTAGAGTTAAAAATATTGTAAGCCATAGATTTTTATTAGGGTTAAAATATTACATGAATATTTGTAATGTGGGGGTAGTTTCAAAAGGATTAAACGAGATGGATTGCGAAGTTGATATATGCGGAGGGGCTAAAAATTTAGAGGTAATAAACATTTTGGCAAAAAATTATATGGTATCCCAAATCAATTAAATAAATCGCTATGCCAGACGCAAACAAAACACCCGATTTCTCTTGCTACATACATAACAGCAGGACAGGGGAAACATCATTATACAAAGAAGCTATCTATACTAAAATAGATGGGGTATACGGATATATTTGTGTTGATGTGTTCATTGTTAAATTTTTATACCAAACAGACGGACAGATGCAGTGTGACCATTTAGCATACTATACCGTAAAATATACATTATCTTATACGTTAACATTAAATAATTAATGACAAAAAAAATAAGAAAAGAAGTTTATAGTAGGCAAAAGTTTGCTTATGAAAAAGGCTTGTTCTATTATGATAAAATAAAACACGTTAAGGATACTGGCAATGTCTTTAGCTGCAAATCTACATTGAAATTTTTACAAGCTAGAAGGATATACATTCATTATACCAATGAGTTTCAAATTAACCAAGAGTTACCATTATCAAAATAATTAATTACCAAAGTCGGATGCCGTAACGTTAGCGGAGCGATATATGTCAATAATTTATCAAAACAACGATGTAACTATAACAACAGAAGTAGTAGATACACACGAATCAAAAGTTAATATAAATGGAGAAAACCTTATGTGGATTTCACGTTCAGAAGAAAGCGAATTTAAAAGAGAATTATCTGAATTATTAGATAGATATAGAATTTAGATTAACCAAACAAACAACCCATAATATGCAAAAAGTTTCAAAACACTTAGGGGGTATAACCCCTAGCGTAGATTACAGAGCAACCGTAAAATCAAATACCGCTCCTGATATCTTAGATTCATACATAAACGATGATGGAGAGCTTGTGTACGTTCTAGCCAACGGCAACGAAGCATTGAGCGTTAAATACGATGCTATATGGAATCCGCCAAAATCGGCTATTAAGCCTTATTCAAAAGGCGAAAACCCGAACGGGAGGCTTATTAAATAATTGTAGTTTTAAATAACTAAAATATTTTTACGATTATTCTTTGCAATAACAAAAGTATTTTGTAGGTTTGTTTTTTGGAATAACAAATAAAGTAGAAAATGACAACAAGTAACTTATCCTCCAAGAACATTAAGGATTTCACGGCAGAAGATACCATATACATGCGTATAAAGCCAAGAGAGCATAATGGGAATCTATTTCTTTGCCAGTTTATATCATACGACCCCAAAAAATGGACAGTGACGGGCAAGGTTATATCCTCTGATACCAATGAGAGGATATATGCACATCGCATATCAAAAGGGTGGACAGAATCTGTTTCTTTGAAGGATTGCTGCTTGTACGGTAAGAGCCCAGAAGAAGAGCGTGAGTATCGGGGGTTTTATCATTGGTTTAATTCATTAGGATATGCGTTAGACCCAATGGAAGAATATAAGGTTATTAGCAACAATATTCATGTAAGCAAACATCCTTCTTTTGGGGTTATCCGATTTACGAACAGCGCATCTTCTAACGAAAGCCCTATGTTTGGCTCTTCTATAAATCACCGAAACGTTATCAACATAACTATCTGTACTGCTACGCACGACAGAGACCTTAATAACGATTGGATTCACGAAAAAGAACAGCTCATAGAGGTATCAATAACTGCGAACCAATTTGCTCAAATGCTATCATCTTTTAATAGAGGGGAAGGGACTCCGTGTACTATAAGGCACATCAACGGTAAGCGGATGCCTCCACCGCCTTATATAAGCAAAATGGATTTGTTTAAACAGGAGTTTGAAGCCACCATGCACAATATGGGTGTTGATTTGGAATCAGGGCTTAGAAACGCCGTAGACATCCTTAAAAACAAAAGCTCCTTAACTAAAGGTGATAGAGAGCTAATATTAAATGCTATTGAAAAGAATAGCAACGCAATAAAATCAACTATACCTTTCATTGATAGCCAGTTTAAAGAGCAGATGCAGGAGGTTGTGACCGAAGCTAAATCGGAAGTAGAAGCCTACATCTCCAATACTATAAATACATTAGGATTGCAGGCACTTCAAGAAGGAGTATCGTCGTTTAGGTTGCCATCAAATTCAATAACAGAAAAGAAAGAAGAATCAACAGATGATAATACTGAAGAAAGAGAAAGGAGCGAAACGGTTTAAACAAGTTAAGTCAGTACGTACCTACGCTAAAGCATGGTGCTATATTGCAGATGAATTAGTGCGAATCGACTACCGATTGCATGTTAGTGGCAGTCACCAATATTTGTGTGATGGCTATACTAAAAGAAAGGTGTTTCACTTCGGGATGAACATCGTTTCTAGGAAAGGAGTAAAGTTTAAAATGGTCTTTAATTAAAAAGCAAAAAATGAGCGATACACTAAGGAATGAATTACTGCTATATCTAGGCGAATTGCTGTACGATTTAGGTAAGGAATACGATTGTGCAGAGAGAGAAAAAATAGCTACTAAAATAGCGGCAGTAAACACACTATTAGATAATTAATATGAAGCACGTATACGCCATACAAAAATCAGTATTTGATAAAATGTTTAGCGATGAATATTTTAAGCGTCAAAGTAATTTAGGGTGCTTTATATCCATCTTAGATTTCGATAATAATGAACAGCTTTACGATAAGACTATCGATAACTTTTTGCAAGTAAAAATGTGGGATATTGAAGAAGATTTATTTGAAGATGGGGAGTTAAGCCATGAGAAGCCGAGTGATACGGAGCTACAGAAGATAGTTATGTTTGTTAATAACCATAAAGACAAAAAGGTGTTTGTTGTTCATTGTTCTGCTGGCATTTCAAGAAGCGGTGCGGTAGCTAGGTTCATAGCAGAGAAATTTGCTGACGAAGTAGACTATCGTGAATTTGTGAAAGAAAATAAATACATCCTGCCGAACTTATACGTTTTAAATAGGCTTAAATCATTAGATTCAAAATAAAAATCGTTAAATGATACAGTTTGATAATGCGGTAGACCGCTACAATAAAATAATCTTAGATGACCTTTCGCAAGCTGGAGTAAAGTGCTGGATTGCAGGCGGTGCATTAAGAGATTATTTCGCAGGGGTAAAGATAAATACCGACTACGATTTGTTCTTCCCTGATGAGCAAAATTATGAAAAGGCGGTAGCGTTCTTTAAAGACAAGGATGCAGAGATTAAATGGGAAAGCGAAAACGGCATGAAAGTAAAGCACGAACGCCGTACATTCGATTTGATTAAGAAGTTCTTCCCTACTCCGCAAAGCACTATCGATTCGTTTGATTTCACGGTGTCGATGTTTGCTGTGGATACAGAGCGTGTTTATTACGGAGAGTCTTCTTTCATCGATTTAGCAAAGCGTCAGTTGATGGTAAACAAGATAACTTTCCCAGCTAGCACCCTTAGTAGAGCGTTTAGGTACTACAAGAAAGGCTTTTCAATGTGCTTAGGTGAAATGAAGAAGCTAATTGAATCTATACAGGAGATGCCTAAAGAAGAGCCAGATGACGATAACACAGAATCGGAAGCTCCGCCTTCTGGTGATTTAGCAGGATTCTTTTCGGGGATTGATTAAAAAAATATAAAAATTGGTATATGGGAAAATTTAAAATTGGCGACAAATGCGATATCGTAGAGTATGTAAAAGATGCACTTGGATTACGAAACAAATAAAAAAAAATGGAAAGATTACTAGAATTAACAAAAAGGCATAAAGCCCAAATGGATGAAAAGAATGTGCTAATTAGCGTTTACACTAATGCAAGTGGGTTTTTATGGTCAATGATGAAAGTGGATAGCGGAACTGATTTAGGTTGGTCAGAATTTAATGGTGACTGTGAATTATCGGGAACGTTTACTACTTATGAAAATGCCTTAGAGGATGCTTTAAATTTAGTGGCTAAATGCGATTTAAAGAAATTTCAAAAGGATTGTCCAAATGCAGAATTTCATTGGGGTAAATATGCAGAATGGCTATCGCAACATTACCGATAATACTTTAGTTGGCTATATAACAAACCAAGCATAGTTAGTGTTTGGTTGTATTGGGGTGGTATTTGTAAAATTTTTAAATCAAAAATATGGGAACGCAAGTAATAGGGGAAAGTAATAGTGTTGAGTATAGCACTCCTTTGAAAATAGTACAGCCGTTGATAAACGAGTTTAGTTTAACTAGAGATGTTTGTGCAAGTGCGTTAAATCACAAACTACCCGATTATTGGACAAAAGAAGATAATTCTCTAATTATGAATTGGGAAGGGAATTGTTGGATGAATCCACCATTTAGCAGAGATTTGAATAAGTGGGTAAAGAAAGCGTGTAATGATTCTGAAAGGTTAGGTGGAACGAAAGTTTGTTTAATCCCCGTAAGAAGCAACACAAAATGGTGGGCGGAAGTTTGTGTAAAAGCAGAAATTCGTTTTATTAATGGCGAAGTAAATTTTAATAACGAAGAACGTGGTCTTTGGTTGCCGATGTGTATTATGATTTTCGGAGAGAAGGCGAAAATTGGAACGTTCTCTGTATTAAATTACCGATAACACTTAATGTTTATTTAAAAATAAAATTAAAGCAGTAACAGCATGAGAGTATCAGTGATTTTAGAAGCATCCGAATCTTCTGGCTTCAGAGAATTTGACTTAGAGCAGCTAGGATTAACAGAAGAGCAATGGGGTGAAATGAGTGATTTAGATAAGCAGGCTGCTATCCAAGAAGCAGTCTTCGATTTGCCAGAGCAGCCCTATTGGGTGGTTGACTCATTCTCCGAAGAAGATTAACTAATAACTAATAAAAATAAAATGGATTTATTTAAAAATTTTATAACCCCTGAATGTATAAATGAGCCACATTTTGAAAATGCAGGAAAAGTTCATGACTGGCGCAATTATGTCCCTTGTGAATGGCAAAAGAGATGGGATGATTTTACTGAAAGGGAGCGTATAATTATATCAGTCATGGCAGAGATACAAGCTGATAAAGAAGAGTGGGATTAATCCCTGCAAATCGAGGCGTATTTATTGGTTGATATAAAATATATAAACTTAAATTATGAAGAAGAATATTCAAAAAGAGTACAGAGTTATAAAAGTGCCATCTTTTCATTACGATGAGTCCAGTAGCTCATTTTTCTATCTACCACAAGTAAGAGAGGTGTGGACAGAAACAAGAGGCTTGCCGTTTTTTAAGAAAGAAGTAGCTTGTCAAAACGAATGGAAGGTTATACTTTTAAAAAACGGTGATTATATACTTAAATCTGCATGGGCTTTGCAACTTAGCGACTCATTTTTGTCAAGTGAACCGTTTGCTATTGATATTATAAAAAAATATAAGGCTGATTTAGTGAGAAAAGAGAAAGAGTCAGCAGCAGTACGGCAGTTTTATAAAGCTACTTGCTTTGAAGATGACTGCGTAGTAAAGGACGAAACATACTTTAAAAAAACAATTCTTTAATATGGATGTATTCCCCAAATTTATAATCGAAACAGACGAGCAGGAAGGCGACTGTCTGATAGTTGCAAAATGCACATACCACAAACAGCTTGTAACCGATTTGACAAAAGTAAAAGGCGGTGGCTGGTGGACGCTTGATAGAGAGAACTCAATATTCACTTTGCAAGGTGACAGCTATGATTTAGGAAGAGCGAAGATTGAAGACATTGCAAGCTGCGTTCAACGTAAGAAAGTGTTTTCAAGCCCAACATTGACCAGAAATTATACAGACGAATTTAGGTTTCAATATAAGAATGAAGTCGGAGAAATCATTAACCTAGAGAACTATGACCGAACGTAAAAAGCTAAAAAACAAAAAAAAATGGCATTTAACAACCAAGACAACATGAGCAGTAGTTCTACACCAAAGTATTCAATGAAAGATTGGAAGCCAGAGGATGTATACAATAAATTGCAGAGGCTAGAACAAGAGACCGTATCTATTAATGAGTTAAAAGCTCCATTAGTTAACGAAAAAAGAGTAATAGAGGCTGAATTAGTTGAAATAAATATACAGCTAAGGAATACTTCTTTCTCCCATCCTGATTATAATAGGATAAATTCTCGTCGTGGACAGTTAGTGAAAAAGAAAACTGAAATCGAATTGAAAATTTCAGAACTAAAGCAGCGTAGCCAAAAGTTAAATTCAGAGTCTCAATCAGCTAAAATTGATTTAAAGAAGAAACCAAATGAGTTAGTTAAGGCTAACTTGTTAGAACTAAGAGATAAGTATCTTTCATTTGCTGCTGATACGACTAGAGTTTCAAGCATGAGAGCAATGGCTTCTCGTTTTGTTGAAGAAGTACAAATAATCCTTTCTTTAATACCTTAACTTATATAAAAATTAAAAAAAATGAAAGGAAGTTTTCAAACAAGAGTAAATGACTGGGCTGTTAAATGCTTCGGTGCTGAAATTTCAAAAGATAAAACTGAAAGAAACCATAGGTTTTTGGAGGAGTCCTTAGAACTAGTTCAATCAATAGGTTGCACAAAATCAGAAGCACATCAATTAGTGGACTATGTTTTTGATAGAGAAGTTGGCGAGATAAAGCAAGAGTGTGGTGGTGTAATGACAACTCTTGCCGTACTATGTGCCGCCAATGGTATTGATATGAACGTCTGCGGGGAAGTTGAATTGCAAAGAATTTGGTCAAATATTGATAAGATAAGGCAGAAGCAAGCGGCTAAACCTAAACATTCGCCACTGCCTCAAATAGTAGAGAATAAACACACGATTCCGAATAGCTCTGACGATATCCCGTTGCCGCCATCACCGCCAGCAATTAGATGTTTGAAAGAAGGAGAAGACCCTAATAAGACAACGGCTTATTGAGCGAGCCTATGTATAGCAAAGACCAAATTTATCAGGCAATAGAATTTGGAACTGAACTGGGGGATACTGCTGGATTTGCAGAAGGTCACGATGGTTGGATAGAAAATAAAATGGAGGAGTTCGTTAAATCTCTTGTTCCTTTCAATAGCTGTTGAGTAGTAAAATACATAGTAAAGAAATGAAAAGGTGGTATCACCACGACCTTAAAAATATACTTATTGAATTGCAAGATGGCAAGCAGGTGTATACGCATCACTTTGAGGGTTCTTTTTCGGATGGGAGGAGGCATTATAATTTTGTTGGTAACAACGTTTAGCCACTCAATGAAGCAGGAAGCAAACAGCGAGCATACTAGCAATAGTAAGTTTGTGTAAGTTTTGCGTAACGGCAAGAGTATTTAAAAAGTATAGTGTCTAATTAAAAAATAAACAAATGAAAGAAGTAAAGATTTCAACAGATAAAGGGGATAGTTCAGGAACTATTGACGATATGATAGCATTCCTAACAGAATCAAAAGAAAAAGGTGCTACTCATTATAGGCTGTGGTGGTCTCAAGACCCTGTATGGTCTTTTAAATGGCTTGAAACATTCCGAATAAAATCGTATGAGGAATTTATAGCCGATGAAGTAAAAGAACTCCAATCTCAAATCGATGAGCTGTCTTCAAAAAAAACAACCCAATAAAACAATTAACAAAAATAGAGCAGATGAAAAAAAAGACAAAAACCAAGATTGCGGTACTCTTAGAGAAGAAAGGGATGTCGCAAGCAGAGCTTATCAGACGGATAAACGAAATATCTGACACCGATATAGGCAAAGATAGAATATCTAAAATATGCACTGGAAGGCTTCAGAACTACACGTTATTTACCGCAAGGTTAATATCGGAAGCTCTAGGAGTTAAGATAGACGATATTGTTGAATTTTAAAACTAATACAATGACAACAGAAAACAAAGAAAAACTCATTCAGGCGTTTATTAAAATAATAGGCAAAAAGCCTGATGGTTCTATAGGTGTCTGCCCCGATGTAATAGAAAAAGCTACATTGTGTGCAGCGCATGTAGAAAAGATGCCAGAGATAGAGTTCTACTCCTTTCAAGTGGAAGCAGACGAGTCTTGCGCAGGAGGAGGATATTAACAATAAAATAACTAACATGGAAACGGCTGTTAAACTGAAACTACAGATAGTTAAAAAGGCTTGGAAGATTGACTTCCGAAAAATAAAAGAGGGGTTTCTTTTTTGCGAACGGATTTGCTTTGCTGATAATGTCAGAGAAGCTAAGAAGAGCCTTTTAAACGAAGTTAAATACGAAGAATTAGAAACCTTGAATGGTGACGATGTTGGGTACTTAAACATTCCTGTTGTTCGTGCAAAGGGCTTAGATGTTGTTTTGTTTGATGACAAAGAGATTGCTATATACGAAGTGTCTAATATACTACAAAAAAGAAAAAGAGATAAGGAGCTAAATAAGTTGCTCGAAGATAACGGTGTTCTGTTTTGCTATATCATAAAAAACGGTCTGTACTATAGACCTAGTGCTTGTGGATACACTTCGTTAATTGAAGATGCTGGCATATACAAAAAAGAAGAGGCTATTGAGCACGCTAGGTTCTGTGATGAGATTTCGCTTGTTCCTGTTTTTAGCGAAGAGCACAACAAGCGCATAGAAGATAAAATCGAAGAACTAAAAACAAAATTAATAAAATGATTAGTAAGAAAACTGGAATGCGAGATTGGAAGATGCAAGAAATTAAAGACGGTGACATATTGATAACACAGCAAGGTACTAAGTTCGTTGTTGACTATAGCGAATATTTGCAACAATGGACGATGATACAATGCAACGAAAATAACCACCCCGATTTGCAAGGGCAGCGGTTTAAGCTAGATAGAACAATGCAGTCGAATATAGAAGTTATAGGTAGTATCTACGTAGACCAATTTTAAATAAAAATAATGAACGTCAGCGATAAATTTCTTACGGCAATACGAACACAGAGCAACACGCATAAGGTGCTTTGGATAGATTGGCTTGCGGACTTCCCTGATGCTGTAATAGAAGATTCTTTCTGCGATACGTACCAATGTCCTTATAGTAACTTGTCAGCAGCTAAGATAAAAGAAGTGTGGGAGTTTGGGGTAGGCTTTATCAAAGAAGAAGTTACCAGAGAACGGCAAGTATATTCTCCTGTAGTGACTAAGGTTGTAGAGTATCTGAATAGTAGAGCAGGGACAACATACGAATCTAAAGGGAAGACCACAAAGAAATTAATAATACAACGAATAAAAGATGGCTACGGTATTGATGACTTTATAACGGTCATTGATAATAAGTGCGCCGAATGGCTAGGAACAGACAATGAAAAGTTTTTGCGCCCACTAACTTTATTTAGCACTAAATTTGAAAATTACCTAAACCAAAAACAGAATATTAATGAACGAAAACAGAGCACTCCAATCAGCAACACAAAATCAGCAATTGACAAAGCAAAAAAATTCGATTTCGGGCTGGGTAACAAGCAAGGATGAAAATGATGTTATAGTAGCATTAGAGAACAATAAAAAACTACAACATTTTGATAACAATGATATGTCTTCATTGGTAGAGGTCTTAGGTATGTGGCGTATCTACTTAGGGGTATCAAAAGAGCCTACTGCCGAAGAGTTCGTAATCATAGCACAGTTCGTACAACAGAACTATCCGATGATTACCCTTGAAGAGATAAGGCTAGCTGTTAACTTATCCATGCTATCACAGTTAGATGTAGATAATAAGACGTACTACGATACATTCTCTGTCGCTTACGTAACAAGAATATTAAACGCCTACCTTGAATACCGAAAAAAGGTTATCAATGATGTACTGGAACGAAAAGAAATAACAGAGCAGAAGTTATTACTATCTGTATCTAGTACACCATCTATCACGGAAATGCGGCAAGACATGGTGGACATCATCCAAATGGAATACGACCATTTTAAGCAGCATGACGAGATAAAAGATTCTATGGGTATCGTTTACAAGTTCTTATATAGAACTAAGCGGCTAAAGATAGACCAAACGGATATTGATGCAGCACTGGAATATGGCAGAAAGCACGCAAGAGCGTCCTTAGACGAACAGACAAAAAGTATTAAAGAACTAATGGAGATAGATGTCGAAATGATGAGCAAAGAAAGGAAGACCAAGTTAGAGAACCTAACAAAACAACACGCTAGAAAATTTTGTGTAAAAAAATTATTTTATTCAATAAATATTTCCGAACTTGTGGCTTCAATAAAAGAAGAAGAGTTCTCCGAAAAAAAATAAACTCATCGTGGTAATTACAGGAAGAATATTTGATATTGTACATGTGAGCGATAAGAGCGCACAGATAGTTATTCGCAAGAAGCTAGGCGATAAGATAGTTCCTGTGGCTATCGAGGTATACGGGTTTTGGAGAGACAAGGCTATCAACGAACAGAAGCTAAAACCAAAAGATAAGATTAAGGCTAACGTTTACCTTAAATCAAGGATATGGAATAATAAATACATTACAGACGTCTTCTTTAAACATATCGTAAAAGTAGAAGAGTACACTGATGGTATCCAGCTAGCACATAACAGCCTGTTTAAGACAGAGGATGGTATGGTAGATGGAGAAACTGGCGAGGTGATTGAGTAGTTTGTGTTATTTTAAAAATAAAACCGAAACAATGGAACAACAATTAAAAAACTTTGAAGAGCTATCTGATGCTTGCAAGTACTTCTTGAGTAGAATCATGAGGAACTCTTTAGTCTCCCAATCGCTACCAATAGAGGAGATAGATGCTTTGTCGTTAAAGCAGACCTTAGCTAAATACACTAGCGTTGATAAGCGTGAGCTCATTGATGAAATAATCTCTACGTTAAAGGTAGAAGATACTAAGGACTACTCTAACAGAGTTTACCAACTCGTTTCTCTTAAATTTTAAATATATGGTTATGAAAATTCATTGGCTTTCATATTTTTTATTAATCATTTCTTCCACACTCGTGTATCGTGCAGACCATTACATCGTAAGCGTCAGTGATGAACGTTCAGCAGTGTTGCTTTTTGTATTTAGTTCCATGTTCGTTGTCGTTAATATCTTGTATTCGATATTTAACATTATCTCCACTAGATTGTTTATGTACAAGTTTGAGGCGGCAAGAGAGTTCGTGCGTATCGAAAGAGACAATGGGAGTAACATCGATTTTATAATACCTGATATACTCAAAAGAAACGAGGCTCTTGCTAGGAAACATTTTTTTGCTAAGAGTTCGTGGTTTAATTGGTACTACGACGAGTCTATCCTTAAAGTTAAACCTATCACTCTATACCATTAAATTGTTATTAAATTTTAATAAATACAAAATAAACTTTAACCTAAAACTTTTAGAAATGCAAGTGCGTAAAATTCAGGTAACACCGAGTGTTGCAAAAAAATACTTAGAATCAAATACTAACAACAGGAATGTAAAGCCGAGAACTCTTAACAGATATGCAGCAGACATCGCCAATGGAAGATGGAAAGAAGATACAGGGGAGTTAGTGAAGATTTCAAAGACAGGAGTAGTGTTAGATGGTCAGCACAGATTGCTAGCTATCATTAAGGCAGATAAGCCAGCATGGTTGCATGTAGCAACAGGGTTAGATGATGATATCTTCGATGTGTTGGATACGGGCTCTAAGAGAACGTATGCCGATGTATTCCACATAAGAAAGATACCTCATGCTGGATTCTTGCCTTCTATTATTCAGTTTCATACTACCTTAAAGCAAAGTAGTTGGCAAGCAAGGAAGTTTAGCTCTCAAGAAAGAATGACGAGCCATCAGTTATTAAACGTTTATGACGATAACCCCAATTTTTGGGACTCCGTAGCTCAAAAGACGTGGTTATGGTTTAAGAACGCTCGTTGGATGAGCCGTATGACCATAGGTGGAATGTATGCACACTTCTATGACATCTCTCCGATGGATGCAGGTGACTTTATGGAACAGCTTTGCACTGGCTTTGGCATAAAGAATAGAACAGTTGCGCTATTGCGTAATAAGCTGATTCAAGATAACATGGCATCTAGGAAGATGAGCGATATTATTCGTGATGGATTAATCATGAAAGCATGGAATAATTTCAGGAATGGTACGGACTTGAAAATATTAAAATACGACCCGCTTAAAGAACCAGAGATAGTAGCTATCTAACTAATTAAAAAAATAGGTATGTTTTTTATACACAAATTTCAAGAAGGGACGATGGTTAAGTTCGTAAGTACACCACAAGTCCGCCATACCCAAATACAACCACAAGAGAAAATAAAGATTGGCTCTTACGTAAGAAGTATTAGAGGTAGGATTGCTAAGATTAAAGGTGTGTATACAAAAAATATTGATACAAGCAAATACCCTGATTCGGTAAGATACGAACGTGTGCATATATACTCTCTTATGTTTTTAGATAATAAAGAAACAGTAGAGGTGGAGTTATCCCTATCAATTAGTTTGGTATTAGTTAGACCAGAAGATTTGTTTTTATACAACCTGTATCTTTTTTTTAAGAATCGGTGCTCCAAAATAATAAAGAAATGGTTGGTAAAGTGGCAGGCGTTTAAGAAGGCTACATAAAGAAGTAAATTATTAACATTAAACAATGACGTATGGAAAACTTTGAAGAGCTAAGAAAGTTGATATCTAATAAAGATAAAATCGAAGAGTATTTAAAAAGAGTAAACTCAATTGGTTTTATTGGCAGACATGGGAAAGGTCAATATATTGGCATCATTGAGCATGATAATGAGCGGTATGAACTCTCTGGCGTATCGGATATAATAGGGGTAGATGTAATGAACTATATTGTTATGCAATTTAAGCTGTCAATATCTGCCGAGTTAAAAAAGCATATAACAGAGTATGAAAAAAATCTTTCTAAGTTTAGTATTGTTAAAGATGGAAAGTAAAAAACGAGAACACGAGTACTTTAAGCGAAAGGCTATATTCCGAAATGGCGGCGGAAAGATTATTGCCGTGTTTTTTAGATACGGTAAGCCACAGGCTGTGCGGAGCGGGACAGGTAAGCTAACTTTTAGTTGTAAATAAAATGGACGACATCTTAAAAAAAATGACAGATTTTTTCGACTCGGTAGAAGGGGAAACCTTTATTTTGCAGTGGGCTGAAAAAAGGGAAAATGAAGAAAAGATATTGGATAGCCAGCTAGAACGATTCCATAATAAATTCAGTAGCTATTTTAAAGATGTAGTCGATAAAGTAACAGCTAAGTACGACTCCGATTCTTATATACAGAGATGGCATAAGATGGGCTACGAACCACCAGAGCATTTGTATTGGTTTTTGTTCTGGTATGCTGAAAAGTATGGAAGAACGGCAACAAAAGAAGAGTATATAAAATATGGCAACATGTTCACTTCTGCTATGTTTTATATTAACGGGTTTTATTTTGGGAGGATGGATGGTCAAGGCTCTATCATACAGATTTATAAACAGGAGAAATACTAATAATACTTTTTTAAAATAATAGAAATGGGAAGTCACTACATAATTATTAAACATAGCGACATAGATAGGCTTCAAGGCTGTGTGAATGAACACATGCAGAGAGGGTATATGCCTATTGGGAGCATTGTTATTGATAATCACTCTTCGACTTGCGGTATAACATACTTCCTGCAATCTATGATACTAGTTCAGTACGAAGGCAATGATTAATAAATAAAAAATAACTAATGGCAACAACTACACTCTTAACAAAGAAACAAGTAATTGAAAAAATAAAAGGGCATATTGCTGGTTGCAATAAAAGTAAAAAAGATTATTTAAAGGCGGAAGAATTGAATGCCGCCCAAGATATGAAAAGCAGAATTGATGGTCTTGAAATAGCCCTCGAACATGTCGAACAGATAGCCGATAATAATGAATAAAAAAGCACTGTTTAATTTCCTTAAAGTTAAAAATAAATACGATGACCGACACAAAAGTAAAAGCTACTGCAAAGAAAGGTAGTAAAAAAGAAAAACCAGAAACGATTATCATCCAGCAGCCGCAAGCTGACACTGTGGATGCAGATGCTCCGTTTGAAGGCGATAATAGCGAAGAAGTTTCGCTGGAGCTACAGCAGCAAAGAGACGCTGCATTAGAAGAAAAGCTAGAGGTAGCGAAAAAGAAATTCGATACTCCCGACAAATGGATTGCAGATGCCAAGAAGAAATACTTAAAGCTAAAAATCTCTGATGTAGAGGATAAGGAAGGGTATGAATCTGTTAAAATGGCTTTAGCGACTGTTAAGGGCAAGAAGTCTAGTGTAGAGAACATCCGTAAGGAGCTTAATAGCGATGCTCTTAAATACCAACGTGCAGTAAATGCAGAAGCTAAAAGAATAGAAGAGTCGCTGATGCCTATCATAGAACATTTACAGCAAGAAAAGAAAGTTATTGACGATAAGAAAGAAGAAATAAAAAAGCAAAAGGAGATAGAGAAAAACCGAGTATACCTAGAGCGTAGTTCGGCGTTCATTAAAATGGGTTTTGTTCTACAAGGTGATTTCTTTGTTAACGAAGAACTGGGGGAGCGTATGTTAGACATGCAACTGCGGGATATGGATGAAGAATGGTATAACGACGAGTATGCTAAAATACATGAAATAGTAGAAGAACGTCGTTTAAAAAAAGAACAAGATGAAGAATCAGCAAGGCAGGCTCAATTGAAGTTGCAGCAAGAAGCGGATGAACTGCGTAAAAAAGCAGAAGAGCTAGAGAAGCAACAGAAACAGATGGAAGAACAGAACCGTAAGATGCAGGAGCAACTGGATAAGATGAATAACGCCCGTAAGGAAGCAAGGTTATCCGTTTTCTCATCTATGGGTTTTGTCAAAAAAGATTTGTTATCAAAAGAAGCTATCTTATCATGTGAGGGAGTAGACGTTAATCTTGACAGCGAAGAACTATTTACATGCGAAGATGAGGTGTTCAATAAAAGAGTATCTGAATGTAAATCACTGGTAGATGAAGCTAGAAGCAAAAAAGCTAGCATCGAAGAAGGTAAAGCCGCTGCTGCTGCAAGGATATCAAGCAGGTGCGCACAGTTATCTGAAATAGGTCTTGTTTTTAAGCCTGCCGTAAATGCTTATGTGTATGAGGGTATAAATGTAGATAACGCTACTGAAATATGCTTGCTGCCTACTGCTGAATGGGATGCGCTTATCATAAAAGTTAAAGAACGATACGAGGCTATACAAACAGAAAAGAAAGAAGCGGCTATCCGACTCGAAGAACGAATAAAAGAACTATCATCTATTGGCGTAAGCTATCTGGCATCAACATTAGAGCTTATGTATGCAGGGGAGCTGCTAATACATTTAAGCAAACCCCTTGAACACGGTAACTGGGATTTGTTGATGGCTACTGCTAAAAGCAAGATAGAAGAAAAAGTTAAGGCAGCTAATGATGAAGCCGCTCGTAAGAAAAAAGATGCGGATGATAAACGTACTGAAGAACTAGCTGCAATGTCCGACAAAGAACTTCTTAGCGATTATCTATCTCGGATACAAGCAGTAGAGAAGCCTGTGATGAAAACAGCTAAGTATAAGAAATTAGTAAATGGCTTTTCAGAGTTTGTTACTAACATGAAAGGCGGATAGCAAACTTAAATAACATCAAAAAAGATATTTGATTAACTAAAAATAAAAAAAATGGATACGAAAATTATAAACGCAAAGAAAGTATCAAAGGAGTTGCAAAATTTTATTAATTCTATTTCAGTAATTAGGAAATCTAAGATACCAGATGATGATGGTAATGTTTATTGCTCTAAAATAGATGGGTCTTACTTAACACATGTTGGGTCGGAGAGACAATTAAAATTCTTGTTAGATAAGGGCATTACGCAACATATCCAATCTGGCTTTAGAGAACCGATAACAGCTTGCATAGGCTTTAACCCTACCGAACAAAAGTGGTACGGTTGGTCTCATAGGGCTATCTTTGGCTTTGGGGTAGGGAGTAAATGTAAGCAAGGAGATGCTGGATTTGAGCCATCAAACAAACTGGAATTTATGAAAAGGATGGTCTCTTTTTGGGGAGATAATGAGTACTTTCAAAAAAAGCCCGAAGTTGTCGATAAAGGTGATGGGTGTTTAATTACATACATCTATAACAATAAAGTTCCTAATAAAGAATTAAGAGGTAAAACGCACACCGAGTTTTTTAAATACCCTAAGAAATGGGGCAAGGGCGAGTGGACAGCCTCTACAATAAAACAAGCTAAACAGATGGCAATAAATTTTGCAAAAAGTGTTTCATAGGTGTTTGGCATAATAATAAATTATGGAAGACGTATTCACATATAAAGGTAAAGGATGGGTAAAAGAAGCAAATAAGCTAGGTAAGTACAAACAAACGTATGAGCAGTTTAGAATTTATGAAATAAAAGAGCCATCCCATACTGAATCGATAGTTGAAAGAGAGGGGGCTTTGTGGCGAAAAACTGAATTTACACAAGGTGAGTATGTGGCTATTGATAAATACGGTGTCACATACAAAGGAAAGTATTGGGATATTATAGCAAAAATTGATATTGATGTCTTGTGCCAACAATTCGATTAGCATTGAAATCATTTTTTAATTATAACCTTTCTGTGTATATGCAACAGATTTTATTATGGAAAAAACAATCGGAGAACAAAGAGTAAGAACAGAGTTTAATGCTACAAACAACAGTATAGTTGATTTGATTAAACAAAAAAGTGCTGAACTTATTAATCTATGCGAAGAATTAAAAGCAAAGGATGGTCGTTTAGCATCATTAGCACAAACTTCATACGAAGAGGCTGCTATGTGGGCTGTTAAGGCGGCAACTGCTTAAAATATCTTAAATAAAAATTGTGAATTTAATAAACCACTGCACTAATGAATATTTTATTTCTTGATATCGACGGAGTTTTAAACTGCCAGCTATTTTTCATTAACAGAGCATCTAAGAAGCTGCTGCAACAGCAAGTGAAGAAAGAGCAGATAAGTCGTGATGAATACTATGCCGAGCAGCTTTGTTCGGAGAGAATAGGTATTCTTAATGCAATGTGCGACAGATTGCAAATGAAAGTAGTTATTTCTTCAACGTGGCGAAAAAACAAATCGGTGGAGCAGTTGCAACAAATACTAAATAACTCTGGTGCTACCTTTGAGATTATTGATATAACTCCAGTGCTGAATGATGACCATGACGTTCGTGGAAATGAGATTCTTAAATGGATAAAAGATAATAAAGAATTGATTGGATGCAGCTATCACGATTTCCATAGCTATGCCATCATTGATGATGATAGCGATATGCTTCTGTGGCAGAAAGACAACTTCTTTCAGACAGATAACTTTAGCGGATTAACACCAAGTACGTGCTATAAGATAGAACGGTTTTTTGAGAAGATTAAAGCCGTGCCTAACTAAATTAAAAAATAGTTTTGGTTGTTGGTTATTTTTAATACATTTGTGTTATTAAATGAAATATCATGAGATTTATCGTAAAACCTAATTTCGGACACTTTAAAGTTGTCGATTCAACTACGGGTAAAATGGTGGTAGGATACCGAATAAAGAGTCAAGCCGAAGTGACCGCTGCTGGCTTAAATAGCATAAAGACGGGAAAAGCTCTACAGAGCAGAATAGCCTCTCTAAAAACGACAGAAGGGTACGGGTTCTTTGTAAAAAAAAGAAGCGATAAGTAAGGCTGGTATAGAAAAGACCAAAAAACATTTATTGAATGAAAACAAAGATTTTGGTAATATAGTATTACCAACTCAAATTAACATTGATGCAGAACTTGATGAAATAAGAAAGGTTCAAAAATTACTTCATAATAAAGCAGAAACGATAAGTTCAAAAACATACAATATTTTAATTGACGAACTAACAGAAGTTGAAGAAAGGATTAAAAATAAATTAGAGCCTGTAATGTTAAAATATTGTGAGAAAGGTGATTATGAGGGTGCGAAATGGTTCATTGGCAAATCATACAAGGACGTAAGTTCTTCTGGGAAAATTTTATTGTTTAGAAGCATTTTAGTTCATCAACAACAAAGGGAAGAAGGGGGTGCTTTTTTTGTAAGAGAAGAAATGAGAGATGATACAGATGTAGAGGATAGTCAGAAGAAGTCTTTAAATAAAAATAAGACAGAAGGGTATGATAGTTTTATCATAAACGTTAAATATGAAGTTGGTTATTCTGATATTGACATTAAGAATATTTTAACATCAGCTTTGCAAAAATATTATAAAGGCTGGGATAATAAAGTTATTCTTGATACTTGGGATTTTGATTATAAAGTTAAAAATACTACTATTGAATTGATGCTTATTGAAAGTAAGTATTACGATGAAACTTACGAGGTGATTTATAATCAAAACAAAGACGAATACGATGAAATGGATGATAAGACAGATGTATTCAATTTTGTAAAAAAGTGTATTGAAAGAATAACGCACTATACTTATAGGTCAGTTTATTCAATGGATGAAAGACAAAAAGCTGATATCAAAATATTGGCTGTTTCAAAATTAGGATAGTGATTTTTTTTTAAAGTTTTTTTAGAAGTAATTATGATTGATATAGGAATAGGGATACCGACACTAAACAGAAAGGATTTGCTTTTGCCGTCATTAATGCTATATGCGAATGATTTTCCTGACACGAGGATACACGTAATTGATAATGGGGCGCAAGGGATACAGCAGGCTTGCGGGACTATATCCAAAAATATATTCGTGTACGAGCAAGAAAAAAATAAAGGGGTAGCTGCATCATGGAATATGCTATGTAAGCAAATATTCAAGACCTGCGATTATGCTTTGATATTAAACGATGATATTTACTTAGGTAGGAGTAAGAACGATATAGAGCAGCTATTAACCGAAAAAAAGAAAAAGCCTTTGTATCTATGTACACCAGATTGGAGTGTTTTTATAATACCCAAAGAAACGTTTGATAAGATAGGTGGTTTTGATGAGCGGTTCTTTCCTGCTTATTACGAGGATGATGATTACCTGTACCGAATGAAAATAAAGGGCATGATGCCATACAGGACACCGATATTAAATCCTGTAGTATACCGAAACTGTATGACCTCAAAACTAAACCACTCTATCGCCGATGCCGCTTTTGAAAACAAAAAGAGGTATGTTGAAAAGTGGGGCGGTGAGCCAACAAAAGAAAAGTTTGTTAAACCGATAAAACAATTACCGTGATATTATTAGCAACATTCGCTGAAGAAGCTCCTCTTATCTTACTATCCTTAGTGGCATTGTTTGTCATAGCCATCATTTTGATAGATATAATTCTAGGGACTGTATCCGTATTTATTAAAACTGTTTTTGAGGTTTCCGAAGCGGTTGCACAGACATTGCATGGGCTATTCATTAAGCCAGTAAGCGGCAGCGATGCTGCTAGAAATAAAAGAAGGAAATGAGATGGAGCTAATGCGGATTCCAATAACCGAAAGTTGGGGCTATTTTCCCGCATTTCTAGCCTCACAAGGCAGCCGACCTTGACGGGCATTTTGGCAATGTTGGCATCTTGTTTTCTTTTTGACAATAAATAAAAAATAAATACCGATGGCGATACTAAACTACACTACTTCCGTTGATTGCGAAAAAACAATTTCAGAGATACAGAAATGTTTAGCCAAACATGGGGCTACTAAGATTGTAACCGACTATGAGAATAGCATCCCTTCTTCCGTTACTTTTTGCTTGCCTATTAATGGCAGGATGATAGGTTATGTTTTGCCAGCTAACTATAGGGGTGTTTTAAAGACCATGAAAAACGACAAGAAAGTGCCTAACTCAAAATGCACCGAAGAGCAAGCACGAAGAGTCTCTTGGAGAATAGTTAAAGATTGGGTGCAGGCACAGATGGCTATTGTAGAATCAGAGCAAGCGGATATGGCAGAAGTGTTTTTGCCTTATGCGGTAACTAAAACTGGCGACACCATGTATCAATATATTCAAAAAACACCAAACTTATTTTTAACTAATTGATAAAAATAAAAAATATGATATGATGTATATAATTATTGAAATACTGGATACGGAATGTTTTAATGATGCTAAGTATGCGATACACACTAATTCAGACGGGCAGATTATTGAATACAATTCGATAGCTGATGCAAAACAGTGTGCAGCAGAAGACTGCATTTTAAATTTTGATATATATAAAAAAGTGCAAAAATGAAATACATAACAGAGAGCCCAGAATGGGTAACATTTTATCCCGAATTTAATAGCGGTTTTTACGCAATTGAGCGAAAATCCCCTTGACTTTAGCTTGGGGATGTAAGCAAATGAATGTATATTTGAAAAACGAAACAACCTAACAATAAATGCTCACGTACAAACGTAAATTAATACTAACAAAAGCACAGCAGCAGAGAGTATCT
>JACCDT011694054.1_pt1 | contig 27231 bp, 20 predicted proteins | sample 7446291 | NCBI WGS metagenome assembly JACCDT01 (sample SAMN15323446, study PRJNA562643) | freshwater metagenome | isolation source: river surface water | place: USA:Blue River Watershed | collected 2017-08-17 | reverse complement strand
GCTGCCATAATTGCAGTGAGCACTTTCTCTTCAATGGTTATGACATGAAATACTTCTTTGGTATCAATTTTGACTTTCATTCAGTACCCTTTTTGCATGTGTTTGAAGCAGCAAAGATACCGATTTGTTTAAGTTCGGTTAATGTTGACAAATATGCGATTCTACAGGAATTGGAGTCGGCAGAATCTGGGAATTATTCGGTATTATTGTAAGGGACTAACAAACAAATTTTATGGATAACAATTTTTCGGCACAGGTAAAGGAAATCATTTCCTACAGCAGAGAAGAAGCGTTGAGGTTAGGAAATGATTTTATCGGAACAGAGCATCTTTTGTTAGGCGTCATTCGTGAAGGAGAAAATACTGCATTGAAAGTCCTGCAAAACTTAAACGTTGACCTCTATGAATTGAGGAAGGAAGTTGAAATGGCAGTAAAAGACAAATCAGGTAAAAATATCCAAAACATCAACAGTTTACCACTTACCCGTCAGGCAGAAAAAGTAATTCGTGTAACGGTACTGGAGGCAAAAGCTTTGAAGAGTCCGATGGTAGAAACAGAACATCTCCTGCTCTCCATTCTCAAAAACAAAGAAAACATAGCCACCCAAATATTGAATCAATTTGATGTTGACTATGATATGTTCAGAAATGAACTGGGTGTTGTCAGGAACAACGATGTAAAAAGTGAATTCTCTGAAGAACCAGAGGAGGAATTCGACGAAGAGAGAAAAAGCGCACAGGCAAAAGCGCGTCCCGCGGCTGCAGGTTCCAAAAGCAAGACTCCTGTATTGGACAATTTCGGAAGAGACATCACCAAACTTGCCGAGTCAGGTTCATTGGATCCCATCGTTGGAAGAGAAAATGAAATCGAAAGGGTATCGCAGATTCTCTCCAGAAGAAAAAAGAACAATCCTATATTGATCGGAGAGCCTGGTGTGGGTAAAACTGCAATTGTAGAAGGACTCGCATTGCGTATTGTGCAGAGAAAAGTATCACGCGTGTTGTTCGACAAACGTGTGGTATCTCTTGATCTCGCAGCGCTTGTTGCAGGTACAAAATACCGCGGACAGTTTGAGGAGCGCATGAAAGCCATCATGACTGAATTGGAAAAAAACCGTGATGTCATTCTCTTTATTGACGAGATCCATACCATCGTTGGAGCTGGCGGTGCCAGTGGATCGCTCGATGCTTCCAATATTTTTAAACCCGCGCTTTCAAGAGGCGAACTGCAATGCATTGGTGCTTCAACATTGGATGAATACCGCATGCACATAGAAAAAGATGGTGCACTGGACAGAAGATTTCAAAAAGTAATTGTTGAACCACCTTCTGTTGATGAGACCATCCAAATTCTCAATAACATCAAATCGCGTTACGAGGATTATCACAGTGTTGATTATTCTGAAGATGCGATTCAAGCTTGCGTGAAATTGAGTGATCGCTACATGACGGATCGCTTGCTTCCCGACAAAGCCATCGATGTGTTGGATGAGGTGGGGGCAAGGGTACATTTGAAAAACATCAATGTGCCTGATGATATCATTGAGCTTGAAAAGAAAATCGAAGACATCAAGCTGGAGAAAAATAAAGTTGTCAAAAGCCAGCGCTTTGAGGAGGCTGCAAGTTTGAGAGACAGGGAGAAGAAACTTCAGGAGGAACTGGAATCAGCCAAGAACTCATGGGAGGAAGAGTCGAAGAACAAACACTATCCAATCTCAGAAGAAGATATTGCAGAAGTGGTGAGCATGATGACAGGCATTCCGGTGAAACGCATGGTGCAGGCAGAGACAGAGAAATTGCGGAACATGTCGGTCGATATGAAAGGCATGGTCGTTGGACAGGATGATGCCATTTCCAAGGTGGTGAAAGCCATCCAGCGCAACCGTGTTGGATTGAAGGATCCCAAAAAACCAATCGGAACATTCATATTCCTTGGACCAACCGGTGTGGGAAAAACAGAGCTTGCGAGAGCACTTTCCAGAAATATGTTTGATTCTGAAGATGCCTTGATTCGTATTGATATGAGTGAATACATGGAGAAGTTTACTGTCAGCAGACTGATTGGTGCGCCTCCTGGTTATGTGGGTTACGAAGAGGGAGGTCAGCTTACAGAACGTGTAAGAAGAAAACCGTACTCAGTTATTTTACTGGATGAGATAGAAAAAGCACATCCGGATATTTACAATATTTTATTGCAGGTATTGGATGATGGGCAATTGACAGACGGACTCGGACGCAAAGTAGATTTCAAGAATACATTGATCATCATGACTTCCAATATCGGCGTCCGTCAGTTGAAAGACTTCGGTGATGGCGTTGGTTTTGCAACATCAGCACGTCAGGCAAATGCTGAAGAGGCCAACAAGGCGGTTATTGAGAAAGCACTGAAGCGCACGTTCTCTCCTGAATTTTTGAACAGAGTTGATGATGTCATCATTTTCAACTCACTTGAAAAAGAACATATCTTCCAGATCATCGATATTTTAATGAAGGGTGTACTCAAGCGACTGAATACGCTCGGATTTACACTTGAATTGACGGGTGAAGCAAAAGATTTTATTGCAGAAAAAGGATATGATCAGCAATTTGGAGCCAGACCATTGCACAGGGCCATCCAGAAATACCTGGAAGATCCCCTTGCAGAGGAAATCCTCAATATGAACATCAAAGAAGGTGATGTAATGATTGCTGATTTGGACAAGGAGAACCAAAAGATTGTCTTTAATATCAAGCAATTGCCTGAGAAGAAAGAAAAATCAAAGGTCTAGTTCTGCCACAATCAAATAACTTTGTGCCGCAACAACTGTTGCGGCTTTTTTATGTACAGCACTGAGATTGGAAAAGATCTATTGAAAGCAAAACAATTGCTGGAGCAGGGAGAGCTGGTTGCGATTCCAACTGAGACAGTATACGGACTTGCTGCCAATGCATTGGATGTTCATGCTGTTGCCAAAATTTACGAAGCAAAAAATCGTCCACAATTCAATCCCTTGATCATTCATGTGGCAGAGATCGCGAAGTTGAAAGATTGCGTTGAAGAAATTCCATCTGATTGCATCAAATTGATAAATGCCTTCTCACCTGGCCCGCTTACATACCTGCTGAAAAAAAAGTCAATCATTCCAGACATCACCACTGCGGGCAGCGAATATGTTGCCGTGAGGATTCCCCAACATCCACTGACACTTAAATTACTGGCTCAGTTGAGTTTTCCACTTGCTGCTCCCAGTGCCAATCCCTCAGGCTATGTGAGTCCGGTTACTGCACAACATGTATTTGAAGGACTCCATGGCAAAATACCTTATATATTGGACGGGGGAAATGCGATTGTTGGTTTGGAATCAACGATTGTTGGATTCAAGGATGGGGATGTTGTTGTACACAGGTTGGGTGGACTACCCATTGAGGAATTGGAGGGTGTTTTGGGTAAATCGGTCAGGATTTCCATTACACACGATGCTCCTGAAACACCCGGACAGCTAAAGAGCCATTATGCCACACGAAAAAAAATGATTGTTGGAGATATGCAGGAGATGATAAAGGAATATGGTCATTTGAATGTTGGTATCATCTCCTTTCAGCAGCAATACGATGTCAGTCATCCCCATATGATTTTGTCAACCAAAGGAGAAATGGCAGAAGCAGCATCCCGTTTATTCAGTGCCATGAGAGAAATGGATGAAAAGAATGTGGATGTCATTCTCGCTGAATTGGTGCCGGATGTGGGTATTGGAAAAGCAATCAACGATCGATTGATGAGAGCATCACATTAAAGCAGCTCACTCAATTCAAGCCACCTCATTTCTTTTTCATCGATCAGTTCAGATACATGTTTGAAACGCTCTGAGATCTCTTGCAATTGCTGGTATTCCAAATTGCCTGCAGACAGTTGCAGGGACAGTTGCTCTTTTTCATTGTTGAGTTTTTCCAAGTCTTTGGTCAGTGCATCAAACTCCCTTTTTTCGTTGAAGCCAGCTTTCTTTTTGGGGACGTTGAGCTCGGCTGAATGTTGCTTGGATGGGATGATGGGAGAGGCGGTTTTGTTCTCATTCCAATCTTTTTCGACTCTGTAGGTGGCATAGTTCCCAGGAAAGTCATGGATGACTCCCTCACCTTCAAATACAAAAAGATGATCAACAATTCTGTCCATGAAATAACGATCATGGCTGATCACCATCAGACAACCTGGATATTCAAATAAAAAGTTTTCAAGTACAGTCAAGGTGGGTAAATCAAGATCATTGGTAGGCTCGTCCAATATCAGAAAATTGGGATTCTTAAATAGGATGGTCAGCAGTTGAAGTCTTCTTTTTTCCCCGCCACTCAAGTGACTGATAAAGCTGTATTGTTGATCGGGACTGAAAAGAAACAGTTCCAGAAATTGTGCTGCGCTCAATGATCCACCTTTAGCCAACGGAAAACTTTCGGCAATTGTTTTAACGTATTCAATCACCCGCATATCCTGCTTGAGAACGAGTCCCTGTTGAGAATAATAGCCAAAAACAACCGTCTCGCCTACATTGATTTTACCGCTGTCGGCTTCCTCGATTCCCTGAAGAATATTGACAAATGTGGATTTCCCGGCACCATTTTTACCAATGATTCCAACCCTTTCTCCTTTTTTGAATGTGTAATCAAATCCGCTCAGTATTTTTTTATCACCAAAGCTCTTATAGACTTTTTTCATCTCGACAACTTTTCCTCCAAGCCGATTCATCTTCATTTGGAGTTCAACACGCTTGTCCTCGATTTTTTGTTTGGCTACCTTTTCAATTTCATAAAAAGCATCTTGCCTGCTTTTTGATTTGGTGGTTCTGGCTTTGGGCTGTTTTCTCATCCACTCCAGTTCCTTTCTGAATGTATTTCTTGCTTTATCTATGGTTGAAATTTCACTTTCGATTCTTGCGGCTTTCTTTTCTATGTAATTTTCATAGTCGCCTTTATAGGTATATATTTTTTCATTGTCCAGCTCCCAGATTTCATTGCAAACATTGTCCAGAAAATACCTATCGTGTGTTACCAATAGGAGTGTAACATTTTCTTTGTCGAGGTAGTTTTCCAACCATTCCACCATCTCAACATCGAGGTGATTGGTTGGTTCATCCATGATCAACAGACAGTGTTGATGTTCAAATCCAATATCGATCAGGGTTTTGGCCAAGGCAATTCTTTTTCTTTGACCACCGCTTAAAAATTTGATTTTTTGTTCAAGTTGGTGAATGTTCAACTTACTAAGTATTTGTTTCACCTTGGCATCAAAATCCCATGCATTTTTATCATCCATTTCTACAATGGCCTTTGTGATCAGATCTGCATCTCCTGCATCTTCTGCTGCCTCATATTGCTTGATGGCATCCAGTACCGGATGTTGATGGGAAAATATATTGTCCAACACGCTGGAGTGTTCCTCAAAACTGGGATCCTGCTCAAAAAGAACCACTTTCACGTCCTTGTGTATCCAAACCGTCCCTTCATCTGCTGTTTCCTTGCCGGCTAGTATATTCAACAGCGTGGATTTCCCGGAACCATTTCTGGCAATCAGGGCAATCTTATTGCCTTCATTGATGTGAAAACTGATGCCTCTAAAAAGTGGTTTGATGCCGTATGCTTTCCCAATCTTTTCAACACTTACAAAATGCATGGCGCAAAGATACTGCAAGTGATAGGCAACTCAGTAAAGAATCAATAACTTTGACCCAAACCATTCAATATGAGAATATGTATGCTGTTTGCAGTGATGCTGACATCTTTGTCGGTTATCGGTCAACAAAAAAAAGGAAAGCATTTTTATGAGTTAAAAGTGTATGAGTATAAAACCAAACAACAAGAAGCAGTCATCGATCAGTTTTTAGCAGATGCCTATATACCTTTCATGCACAGAAAAGGCATCAAACACATTGGTGCTTTTACTGGAAGGGCCAACGATACATCCATCGTTAAAAAGCTGTATGTGCTGATTCCGTACAAGCGAATGGATGAAATTCCATCTATCAACAATGCGTTGTTCAGTGACCCGGAAGTAGCTCAAAGAGGTGCAGCTTACCTCGATGCAGATCCTTCCGCTGTTCCGTATGACAGGATCGTTACCTACATCATAGAGGGATTCAGGTTTTCTCCAACCCTCACACTCCCCAAATTGAAAAGTTCTTATGAGGATAAAGTATATGAATTAAGAAGTTATGAAGGTCCAACAGAAAAACGCTACAGAAAGAAAGTAGAGATGTTCAATGAAGGAGGGGAAATTGATCTTTTCGCTCGTCTCAATTTCAATGCGGTTTTTTATGGTGAGGTAATCAGCGGACCAACCATGCCCAACCTGATGTACATGACCAGTTTTGAAAACAAGGAGGACAGAGATGCCCATTGGAAGGCATTTTCCAATGATCCACAATGGAAAGAACTTTCCTCGAGAAAGGAATATGAAAAAACGGTGAGTAAAAACGTAACACTCTTTTTAAAAGCACGTCCATATTCTGATTATTAATTCAATCTATAATAAAATGGATTTTTTGAAAAGAATCAGTGAGGCAGCAGCATATATTCAATCAAGATGCACAACTCAACCCTTGATAGGGGTTGTATTGGGAAGCGGTTTGGGTGGATTTACAGAAAACATGAAGATTGACCAGGAAATAGATTATGCGGATATTCCTCATTTTCCGGTATCCACCGTTGAGGGGCATAGTGGAAAAATGCTGATAGGATCCATAGGTGGGAAGACCATTGTAACCCTCTCAGGAAGATTTCATTATTACGAGGGATACAGTACACAAGAAGTGGTATTTCCGATACGAGTCTTGCAAAAAATGGGAGTAAAAAATTTATTGATTACCAACGCTGCAGGTGGAACCAATACAAGCTTCAAGGTGGGCGACTTGATGGTCATCAAAGATCATATCAGTTTTGCCATTGTAAATCCCTTGATTGGAAAAAATATTGAAGAGCTCGGAACAAGATTCCCTGACATGAGCGAACCTTATTCAAAGAAACTCATTGCAAAAGCACATAACATAGCAAAGCAACATGGGTTTGAATTGAAAGAAGGGGTTTATTTTGGTGTAACCGGACCATCGTTCGAAACCAGGGCTGAATACAAATTGATTCATCATCTGGGTGCTGATGCGGTTGGTATGAGCACCGTGCAGGAAGTCATCACAGCAGTGCATGCAGGCATGCAGGTTTTTGCCATCAGTGTGATCACTGATATAGGGATACGTGAAGAGGAGAATATCATTTCACACAAGGATGTGCTGGAAGCAGCCAACGCATCTGCCCCGAAATTAACGGCAGTTTTAACATCTATGATTCAATCATTCGAGCATGCTTCATACATTTGATGCACCAAGTATACATGCGGCTATTCAATATTTTTTTTAGGCTCTCCTTGCTTTTCCTGTTGCTTTTGCATCAGGAAGATTCGCAGGCACAGATGCCCGGAATGATGCGGAGAATGCAGAACATGGGTGGGTCGGGCGGAGGCATGCGACCAGCTTCCAGCGGTGGAAGTGATTCGTTGAGTTTTGAAAAAAGAAATTTTGCGGCTGATTCAGTCAATGTTCAGTTCAAATATTTAGATACCGCCAAATACCTGACTTTTGATTCGAGCATCAGTGATTTTTACAAAAGAGTTCCACTCAAACCCTGGTTGGCCAACATTGGCTACAATGGAAATCCGACACGTTCACTCTTGTTCAATCCCATGAGGGGGATAGGTTGGGACGGAGGATTTCATGCATTGGATCCCTTTGCCTTTACTGTTCAGGAGTCGAGATTCATGAATACCACCAAGGCATATACAGAGTTGGGCTATCTGGTAGGCAGCAAAGCAGAACAACAAATCAGTGTCTTGCACACACAAAATATTTCACCGGATTGGAACGCAGTTGCACAGTATAGATTGATAACGGCACCCGGGACCTTCAATTCTCAGAATTCCAGTCACAACAATATCCGGATCAACAGTGATTATACTTCAAAAAACAGGAGATATCATGCGTACCTGATCATTTTGTCAAACGCCTTGCAGTCATCTGAGAATGGAGGAATCAAAGATCCCGCATTTTTGGTCAATGAAAATCCCGCTTACAACGATCGCTTCAATGTCCCAACCAACCTGGCACCTTCGATTTACAGTTCAAGGAATTTTTTTAAGGTCAATCTGCTGACCGGCAATAGGTACACCAACAGGAGTTTGTTGTATCGCCATCAATTTGATTTTGGGAAAAAAGATTCAACTGTCACAGATTCTACTGTCATCCGCTATTATTTACCCAGACTGCGACTGGAGCATACCATTGAATCCTCCAGCAACAATTATGATTATCTCGATGTGCAACCCAATGGGGCAGCAACATTTTACAGCACCCATTATGGAATATCAGATCTTCCCGATACTGTGGGCTTTTCCATGAAAAATACTGCATTCAAAAATGATTTTTCCATCATACAATTTCCAGATGCCAACAATCTCTTACAGTTTTTTAAAGCAGGTGCAAGTCTTCTGCAATACAGAAACCTTTCAGGTGTATACAATGATCCCTTCACAAATATTCTTTTGCACGGGGAGTATCGCAACCTGACACGTAACAAGAAGTGGGACATGCTCCTGTATGGTGAGTTCATTACCGCTGGCAGAGACATAGGAAATTATGCTGTCAAAGCCCATCTCCAGCGCTCGCTTGGTGCAGAAGTCGGCCATCTGCAAATCGGATTTGAAAATACCAACCGAACGCCTTCATATATATACAAACATCCAACAGCCTTTCCCCTGAAGTACAATGCAGCGCTTGCAGATGAAAATATTTCCAATTTATACGGGGTGCTGTACCTCAAAAATATCAATGCGTTTCTCCAGTTCAATTATTTTTTGGTATCCAATTATACTTATTTGAAAAATTTCACGGATGTCGATCAATACGGTACAGTATTTCAATTGCTCAGGGGTGGATTGACGAAGGAAATCAGGCTTTACAGAAATTTCAAATGGAGCACGGAGCTGTTTGTTCAATCTATTCCCTCCAATGCCCCCATACACTTGCCATCATTTTTCACCAGAAACAGGATAGGTTATGAGGGAAAACCTTTCAGGAACCTGATCCTTGCCTCTGGCTTTGAAATTCGTTATCATACAGCCTATTATGCAGATGGTTATTCTCCGCTCAATGGCCAGTTTTTTTATCAAACAGCGGAAAGGATCAATAACCGTCCAGATATCCATATCTACAATAATTTCAGGATCAGAAGCTTTACGGGATTTGTCAGGCTGGAAAACCTGAATACTGCCAGTCGCCAGTATGGATTTGGATTCAAACAGAACAATTTTGCTGCACCCCTTTATCCCAGCCCGGGATTGGTTTTCAGATTGGGAGTGTTCTGGAATTTTGTGAATTAATTAAAATGTTAAATTGGCTTCTTGACATGCTCGGATATCTTAACTGACCTACATTTGTATCCTAAAATAATTTGTTATGAAAATGAAATACATTGGATTATTTACAGCATTGACCTTGTTTTTCAGCGTAAACAGTTTTGCTCAGAAAACGGAAGAAATCAAGGTTTGGGGCAATTGTGGCATGTGCAAAAAAACAATTGAAGCAGCCGCCATCAAAGCGGGTGCAAAAACTGCAAATTGGAACAAGGACTCCAAAGTTTTGAATGTTGAATTCAAGGAGAAAAAGACGGATATGCAAAAAATCCAGCAGGCCATTGCCAATGCAGGATATGATACACAAGACATCGCCGCTACAGCTGAGGCTTATGGCAATCTTGCAGAATGTTGCCAATACCCCCGAAAAGGAGCTGAGAAAAAATAATTAATTTTGAAGTCCGACAAACGTCGGACTTTTTTTTATGCTTACTTTTTTAAAGAAGATTTTATCCTTTATCGCCGGATTCTTTGTCAAGAAGGATTGCTGTAAATAAGTCATCCAATAATTTATCCTAAAGTTGTACATTTAGGCAGGTTGAATTGAATGTATTGTTGGAACCCTGAAAAATATCCATGCTGCAGTTTGATTGAGCCGAATTTAACTCCTGAACCATTTAGAAAGGATCATGCTCAATGCCATCATTCGTTTTTCCGTAAGAAATAAGTTAGTAATTGGACTCCTTACATTGGCTTGGATTGTTTGGGGGACAATTGAACTCTTTAAATTGCCGGTAGACGCACTGCCTGATATCACCTCCAATCAGGTACAGGTGATCACCGTTTCTCCAACGTTGGGTTCATTGGAAGTGGAGCGTCTTATTACGTTTCCGATTGAACAAGCATCTTCCAATATTCCAGGTATCAAAGAAATCAGATCCATTTCTCGATTTGGTTTGTCTGTTGTGACCATTGTATTTGATGATGACCGGGATGTATATTGGTGTCGTCAGCAGGTCAGCGAACGCATGACACTGGTCAGAGATGAAATTCCAAAAGAAGCAGGTTCTCCTGAATTGGCCCCCGTAACTACAGGACTCGGAGAAATATATCAATATGTTGTACGTCCCAAAAAAGGATTTGAAAGCAAGTACGATTTAACTGAATTGAGAACCATACAGGATTGGATCGTCAGACGTCAACTGCTGGGAACTCCAGGTGTGGCAGATGTAAGCAGTTTTGGCGGTAAGTTAAAACAATATGAGGTTGCATTGGATCCGGTAAAACTCAAAGCAATCGGGGTCACATTGCAGGATGTTTTCAATGCGCTGGAATCCAATAACCAAAATTCTGGTGCTGCATACATCGAAAAAGGTCCCGCGCTTCTGTTCATCAGAACAGAGGGACTCGCAAAAGGAATCGAAGAAATTCAAAACATATACGTTTCCAAGTCAGCCGCCGGAACGCCTGTTTACATCCGCGATGTTGCCAATGTTCGCATCGGCAGTCCCATTCGCTACGGGGCATTGACTTATCGCGATCAGGGAGAGGTTTCCGGTGCAGTTGTTTTGATGCTCAAAGGTGAAAATGCCTCTGAGGTAATCAAGGGCATCGATGCGCGCATGGCGCAAATCAGAAAGACATTGCCTGAGGGTGTTGAAATAGAAACTTTTTTGGATAGAAAAAAGATGGTGGGACGCACACTCAATACCGTTCAAACCAATTTAATGGAGGGCGCTTTGATAGTGCTGCTGATCCTGGTACTGTTTCTCGGGAATCTGCGTGCGGGACTCATTGTTGCATCTGTGATTCCCCTGGCCATGCTTTTTGCTGTGGGCATGATGAATCTTTTTGGCGTTTCCGGTAATTTGATGAGTTTGGGTGCACTGGATTTTGGATTGATCGTTGATGGAGCTGTCATCATTGTAGAAGCAGTCTTGCATCGGCTTCATGCCAACAAACAATCTGGATTGTATCTGCAGCAGAACCAGATGGACAGCACGGTCGAGCAATCTGCCGGAAGGATGATGGGAGCAGCTGTTTTCGGTCAGATCATTATTTTGATTGTATACATACCCATTCTAAGTCTCACCGGCATCGAAGGGAAAATGTTCAAACCCATGGCACAGACTGTGGCGTTTGCGTTGATAGGAGCATTTATTTTATCCCTGACCTATGTTCCGATGATGACAAGCTTTGTACTGAGCAAAAAAATTTCGAGTGAAGATTCATTCTCAGATAAATGGATGAACAGGTTGCAGGAATCTTTCAAGAATACATTGAGCAGATTGATTGATCACCCTAAAAAAATAATCACTGCTGCAATGGCTCTTTTTGTGATTTCAATCTTAGTGGCATCCCGTTTGGGAGGTGAGTTTATTCCGGAGTTGGAGGAAGGTGATTTTGCCATTGATGCAAGACTGATCACAGGGGCCTCATTGAATGAAACCATTGAGTCGACACAAAAAGCAGTCTCAGAACTACAAAAATTTCCAGAGGTTGAGAAAATTGTTACAAGAATTGGAGCGAGTGAAATTCCCACGGATCCAATGCCCATCGAGATGACGGACATCATCGTCAATTTGAAAGATAAAAGGGAATGGACCAGCGCAGACTCCTACGACGAATTGGCGAACAAGATGAGTGCTGCCATCGGGAAAGTACCTGGATTGACTGGTGGATTTCAATATCCGGTGCAAATGAGGTTCAATGAGCTCATTGCCGGTGCAAAGCAGGATGTGGTTTGTAAAATTTTTGGAGAGAATCTGGACACACTTGCTGTGTATGCTGAGAGATATGCAGAAATCATCAAGCAGGTCCCGGGAGCAAAAGATGTATTTGCGGAGCGGGTAACCGGTTTGCCACAAATTGTAATCAAGTATAAAAAGAATGCCATTGCGGCATATGGACTGAGCATTGCAGAGGTAAATAAAGTGCTGCGCACTTCTTTTGCGGGTGAGTCAGCGGGAAAAATATACGAGAACGAAAGAAAATTTGATTTGGTGGTCAGGCTTGCAGGAGATAGGAGAGATGATTTGGAAGATTTGAGAACCTTGCTTCTTACCAATAAAGATGGAGTGAGTGTTCCACTGGAGCAATTGGCCGAAATATCCATCGAAGATGGTCCGAACCAAGTCCAGCGCGAAGATGCCAAACGCCGCATCACCGTTGCTTTCAACGTACGTGACCGAGATGTACAATCCGTGGTAGAGGATGTTCGAAAAGGTGCAGAAAAAATTCAACTGCCTGCAGGATATTATGTGACATACGGCGGACAATTTGAGAATTTGGTTGAAGCAAAAGGTAGGCTGATGATTGCAGTCCCCATCGCATTGTTGCTCATTCTACTCATATTGTATTTTTCATTTGGATCGCTGCGCTATGGTTTGCTGATCTATACTGCTATTCCACTTTCTGCCATTGGAGGGATCCTCTTGCTTTGGGCAAGAGGCATGCCATTCAGTATCTCTGCAGGCATTGGCTTTATCGCATTGTTCGGAGTGGCAGTGCTCAATGGCATCGTGTTGATCAATGAATTCAATAAACTGAAAAAGGAATCGGACATCGATATCAAAGAACTGGTCATCAAGGGTACCACCAGCCGACTCAGACCGGTATTGATGACTGCAGCAGTGGCATCACTTGGCTTTCTGCCCATGGCGCTCAGCAGCAGCTCGGGTGCTGAGGTGCAGCGGCCGCTGGCTACGGTTGTAATCGGGGGACTCCTTTCAGCAACATTCCTGACCTTGTTTGTATTGCCTGTACTGTTTGCGTGGGTAGAAAAAAAGAAAGCAACCCTTCCAAAATCTTTAACTGTTTTGCTGGTTGCAATTTTTACCACTCAAATGGGATTTGCTCAATCAAAACAAATGCTACCGATCGATTCTATTGTATCATTGGCAAACAGCAAGTCGTATTTGATCAAGGTTGCAGAAAAAAATACCGATTCGTATCGCGCATTGCGGGACAGACCGGCAGAAATAGCCAAAACATTGACGGGATTGGAATATGGAAATATCAACAGTGCATTCAATGATACGAGGATATTTTTCAACCAGGGATTTCAGTTGCCAATGGTATACAAGGCACAGCAAAAATTATACGATCAACAGATCAACCTGGGCGTTTCTCAAACAGCATTGACAAAGGCTGAATTGAATTGGCGTGTCAGGCAGATATGTTATGCTATCTTGGATCTGGATCGGCGGGAAGATATTTTGAACGAGGTTGAACAGAATTTTGCAGAATGGTCTAGGGTTGCTACTGTGCAAAAAGATCAGGGAGAAATAAACAGCAGCGTATTGAATGCCATCAAAGTACAATCGGCGCAACAGGCTTTGCAGAAGCAACTGCTGATTGCAGAAAAAAATGGTTGGATTGCTGAACTGAATATTCTGCTTAAAAACAATGAGTCAGCAATACTTCCACTGGCTGATACGCTTCAATTTGAATGGCGGCAAACCAATGCCCTTTCCTTTCAAACCCATCCGTTGCTCGGTGTCTCCGATGCCTTGATTGCACAACAAAAATCACTCATCCACATTGAGAAAAATAAATTGCTGCCGGATTTTAACCTGGGGTACAGCAATTTGTCCATCATAGGCTGGCAATCTCCCGATGGGATTTCTCAGAAGTATTATGGGGGAAACAACCGATTCGGTATTTATCAATTTGGTATGGGTTTGCCAATTTTCAATGGTGCTGCAAAAGCAAGGATCAAGTCATCCAAAATCGGATTGGAGATCACTGAACTCAACAGGAGTCAGAAATTGGAGCAACTCAATACCCAATACAACAAATTGGCATCTACTTACCAGCAACAAATTGAAATATTTCAATATTACAGACGAGAGGGGTTGAAGATGTCTGATGAAATGACGCGACAGGCATCTGCACGTTTCAAGAGCGGTGATATTTCATTTGCTGAATGGGCATTGCTGGTCAATCAGGCACTTCAAATCAAAATATCATATGCAGATGTTGTAAAATCACTTCAATTCTCAATGGCTGAGCTCAAATATTTAACCGAGAAAAATTAATCTATGCGTATCTCATCCTTCCTGATTCCCTATGTGTTTTTTATTGCAGCCTGTGGAGGCGCGAAGCAAGAAAATGTTGAGTCCAGCGAAACTTCACAAGGCAATGAAATCATCCTCAATGCCGATCAACAAAAAATGCTTGCATTGCAGTTGGGCAATGCTCAAACAGTCATGATGAGCGCTGCGCTTGATATTCAAGGTAAAATTGACCTTCCTCCTCAAAATATCATATCTGTCAATTTTCCTTTGGGCGGATACCTGCGCAACACAAAATTGATTCCGGGTATGCGTGTGCAAAAAGGGGAGGTGATTGCCATCATGGAGGATCAGACAATTGTTCAGTTGCAGCAGGATTATCTCTCTGCAAAAGCAAAATCTTCGTTGGCATCCTTGGAGTTTGAAAGGCAAAGAAATTTGGCAGATGCCAATGCAGGTACTTCCAAGAACTATCAGCAGGCAGAGGCTGAGTTCAGAATGCAGCAGGTACTGGTAAAAGGGTTGGCTGAGAAGTTGAAGTTGATTGGTATGGATCCAGCATTATTGAATGAGTCCAATATAACTGGACAAGTCCAGTTGAGGTCAACCATCAATGGATATGTATCCAAGGTTAATGTGAACACAGGTAAGTATGTACAACCTGCAGAAACCATGTTTGAGTTGATTGATCCGGATGATATTCATGTGGCATTGACAATATTTGAAAAAGATCTCAACAGCATTCACAAAGGGGATGAAGTGAAAATTCATTTCCTCAATGATCCGTCCAAGAACTACATAGCGGAGGTTATTCTTGTTAACCGCGGACTGGATGAGAACCGTACTGCATTGGCCCATTGCCATTTCAAATCAAAGCCGAAGGATTTACTGCCGGGAATGTTTGTAGAAGGGCAGGTTGATATAGCCAATAAACGGGTGACCGCATTGCCGGACGACGCGATTGTGAGATCTGGACAAAATCAATATGTTTTCGTCAAGAAAAAAGACAATCATTATGAGATGAAAGCAATTGTTGCCGGTATTTCCAAAGATGGCAATACAGAAATTCTCTCTGGACTCGAAAATGTTCCTGATAACTCAATTGTTCTCAACAATGCATTCAAGTTACTGGGGATCTTGAAAAACAGTGCAGAATAATCAAGCTTCTCTGTAATCTTCTCTGACCGGATTGAATACGTCAATCAGTATACAATCCTCATGTGCAATCGCACTGTGAGGAACCATGGAGGGTATAACCTGTATCATGCCTTTCTCCAAAAGGACCTTCTTTTCGCCAATTTGCATTTCCAATTTTCCCTCCAGCATGATGGTTATCTGTTCATGTGGATGATGATGCAATTGAAGGGTACTTCCTTTTTCAATGGTTACCCAGCCTGTTGTCAGTTGTTGACCATGAACATACTGTCCAGCAATGCCCTGGCTCAATGTTTTCTTTTTTATTGTACTGATATGTGGCATGGTATTTATTTTTCAAAGTAAGCAACTGTTCCGCCAACCCATTCTTTGTCTTTGTTGTAGCGTGTACCAATCATTTTCCCCTTGCTCAATCTAGCGAGATTGGTAAGGAGAGTTGGTTCCTTGTCTTCCTCATTCCATATGTACATCAATCTGATCTCTGCCTTGGCGTTTCCATCCGGAGTTTCAATACAGTCAGCATATTGAACTTTTTTCTGTAAAATCCAGTTGGATGGATCTTGTATATTTTCGATATCTGATGCCTTTACATCGATGATAACACCTTGTCCTGCGAATGAAAAAAGAGGCTTTAAAACATAATGCTCCAAGTCGGTTGGAATTTCAGCCAGCTCACTCAAAAATACAGTTGCTGGAATAAAAGGATGATGCAGAAAGGGAAGCAGGTATTTTGAAATTTGATAGAACCAGTTGGGGTGGGGCAGCCATTCCACGTCGATCTCACGCTGAAGATCAATCAATTTGTCCAATGTATCTTTTTCTTGTTTCAGTTCGTCGATGATGACACGGTTGTATATTCTTTTTATGAATTTTTTTTCGTTGTTCAAGAGGTAGTAGGGTTTGCGTTCCTCCAGTTTCAATTCCGTCACGCAGACAGGCTTTATTCCAAACAATGATTCGGTCAGATAAAAATCAATTCTTGTTTTTTGCTCATGCGGTTTGATTTCCAGTAAGACAACCTCTGATGGCTGGTGACTTCCCAACAGGAATTTTTTTAATTTTTCCAGATAGGATTGTTGATTCAATCCGTTGAAAAAAGCAGTGTATCCATCGGGTACAGGAAAATATTTTTCAAATACAGCAGGGTATACCCCTTGAAAAGCATAAAGTGACGGAAATCCCTGCAGTTCAACCAGTGCAGGAAACATTTCCTTTTTTTCATTCTCACAAATACCAAAGTCAAATACCAGGCAGTGGGGGATCCTGTTTTGATTGGGGAAAAACTCTCCATCGGGAATGGCATTCACAACCTCTTGTTGGAAAGCGGATGATTGAATGTGCTGGATGATGTAGGCACAGGTATCAAGCATTTGCTCCTTGAGCCTTTTGTCAACATAAATAGGAGTTTCTGCAACCCTGAAATCGATGGCACCCGGACAAAGGCCATTCAATTCATTCAGAAAAGCTTCGTACTTCTCTTTTGTGAATGACTGGTTATATGCTTTTCTTAAAGCTGAAATCATGACAATGAGTAAGGATTGTTGATTGCTGCAATGGATTGCATGATAAAATTGGGTAGAATCAGACTGTTGGTCAGGCTGATTTTATCTGGATCATTCAAGTGTTCAATCATGGACTCCCACTTCTCACGTCCGTGGTTTTCAATCACATGCTTCTTTTTTTCTTCCTGCATCAAATACATGCTCATGCCTGATGCATCTGCTTCAGGATGAAACTGCGTACCTACCATATAAGGATTGAAACGAATCGCCATGACAGCTCTTTCGAGCGGGATATGCGGGCGCTCTTTTTCGATGCAAAGGATTTCTCCTCCCATGTCTTGTACCTTCTTTTTATCGGGTTGCACGACCTGGTAATCCCTGCTGTCGACACCAAAAAAAGGATCTTGCAGACCGTTGAAAATTTGGTCATTTGATCCATGGTTTTTCAGCATATGAATAGGGAAAATACCGAAAGAGGTTGATTTTCTTTTGATGACTTCTGCTATACCAAAAAAACGGCATGCCATTTGAAATGAATGGCAAATCAGAAAAACATATTTTTTCTTCAAATTTTTTGGATTGTTGTTCCACTGATTGACCGTATTCAGCCAGTTAAAATAGGCGTTTTCCCAATCGGAATTGATGCTTTCCAGTGGACTGCCTGGTCCACCAGATGAAATGTAAACATCAAAATCAAGTGAAGGTATCTGTATGGATTTTCTCACTTCAAATTCCTGCCAGGACAAATCTTTGTATTGGGTGGATTGGATTCTCTCCAGGATTTCCCTGATGCACCTCATCCCTTCATTTTTTATTCCCTCGTTCAGGTCTAACACTGCGATTTTCAACATACTCATCTTGCCAGCAAAAGTACAATTTTAGAGATTGGCCAAAAAATTCGACTCGATGTATGCAGCAACAGACTCATGGTCCTGCTTTTCATGAAAAACCTTCAATTGCCTGTCTGCTCCTGTGCCTTTTTGAATGATCTTTTCAATCGTTTTGAGTTCTGCTCTGCAACCCAATTCATCTGCAACATCGTCAACAAAATCAAGCAGTTCCATGATCAGGTCTTTGGTCGGAACTTCTTTTTCGATGCCAAAATCAATCAGTTTATCATCGATTCCATACCGAGAGGCTCTCCATTTATTCTCATTCACCAATGCCCGTGGGTAAATCATGAAGGTGAGATTGGAGAGTCTGAGTTTGAAGAGTTTGGCACAGATGCATTGAAAAAGGGCAGCAAAAGCTACACTTTCATCTACTGTCATGGGTACATCGCATACCCTGAATTCAACTGTTCCATAAAATGGGTGCACGCGCAAGTCCCACCAAATTTTTTTTGCGTTGTCAATGCATTTTGTTTTGATCAACAGGTTCACATAGTTTTCATATGCGCTGTAGCTGTCAAAATAATCGGGAATACCAGTTCTGGGGAATTTGTCAAATACCTTGGTTCTGTAAGATTTAAAACCGGTATTTCTTCTTTCCCAAAATGGGGAATTGGTGCTCAATGCAAATACATGGGGAAGAAAATACCTTGCGGCATTGGCGATGTGAATGGCCATTTCCTTTGATGGCATGCCAACATGTACATGAAGACCGAAAATCAGGTTTGATCTTGCGGCATCTTGCATTTCATTTACAATTTCTTGGTATCGCTCGTGGTCGGTGATCAATTGTTTTCTCCAGGTGCTGAAGGGGTGCGTACCTGCGGCACCAACACTGAAGCCTTTAGCGGCAGCTATATCTTTGATCGTCGCTCTCAGGTGTGTGATATCCTTTCGGGCATTTTCAATATTGGAGCATACATCCGTTCCGACTTCCACCACAGCCTGGTGCATTTCTGCTTTTACTTTATCCTTGAATATTTTTTGTCCCTCGCTTACAATCTGCTGCTCATGGCTGACCAATTCTTTTGTAACGGGATCAATCACCATGTATTCTTCTTCAATCCCAATGGTAAAAACTTTATAATCGACCATATTTATTTTTTTGAGCTATTGATCAACGGCTGTTGGTTTGAGCTCCTTTTTACAAATTCACCCCATACCAGGTTGTCTCTCTTGTCGGTATGTTGTTCTGCCAACTCAATTGCATAACTGGCTGCAGCCTCCACCACCCATTCAAAATTTTCTTTGCCTACACTCTTGAGATCTGCGTCTGGTGCAGGATTGCAGAAATCAATTGCATAAGGTATGCCATCTCTTACCGCAAGCTCTACTGTATTGAAATCATAACCAAGATACTGGTTGATCTTGAGTACAATGCTTTCCATTTCTTTCAAAAGCTTTGCAGAGGGTTTGTGCTCTGCAACATATCTGAGGTGATGAGGATTTCTTGGTTCGTATGGCATGATCCTTACATGTTTTCTGCCAATGCAATAGCACCTGTAATATTCAGTAAAAATGATTTCTTCTTGAAGCAGCATCACCAGCTGCCCTGTTTCAGCATGTCTTTCAAAAAACTCTTCCATGCTATTCAGCTTGTATACATTTTTCCATCCACCACCTGAAAATGGTTTCATGTATGCTGGAAATCCAACATATTCAAAGATTCCTTTCCAGTCCAACGGATAGGCAAGATTCGAAAACGAATCAGATGATGTATCATCAGGCAGTTCCCTTGAAGGGAGAATAACTGTTTTAGGAACAGGTACTCCAATTTTTGTAGCCAATGCGTTGTTGAAAAATTTTTCATCGGCGCTAAACCAGAATGGGTTGTTGATTACTGCCGTTCCACTGATGGCAGCATTTTTTAAAAAAGCTCTGTAAAAAGGTACATCCTGTGATATCCTGTCGATGATGACGGCATAGTCAGATGCAGCACCCTGAACTACTTTATCAATTTTTACAGGTTCAGCAATGATGCCTTTTGCTTTTTTTTGGTTGACGCGCTCAACGAATGCTTCCGGGAAAGAGCGTTCTTTCCCGTGGAGAATGCCAATTTTCTTCATAATATTCAATTCCTTGTCTTCCTAAGTTAATGCTTTTCTTAATTTTGTCCACTTTCTACAAATGGTCAATATCCCCTCATTTACGGTTCATCATATTCAGTCACATGCGCTCAAACGCATGGTGAGGGTTGATCTTTATTGCCCCAAGGCAACTGCCAATGCATATACAATTGATCTGCTCATTATAAACGATGGACAGGATTTGTTGAAAATGGATCTGCAGCGCTGGTTGGACAAAATAGGTGATCCGTCCATTCCATTGTTGGCAATAGGTGTACATGCGGGACCAGAGCGGAAATTGGAGTATGGTGTAGCAGGTCAGCCTGATTTCATGAACAGAGGTTCAAAAGCAGATTTATATACTTCTTTCCTTCTTCAGGAGATGTTGCCATTTGTGATGAACAAGATGGGTAGCTGGAAGGTGCGGAACAAATATGTAGCTGGATTCTCGCTGGGCGGATTGATGGCATTCGATTTGGCATTGGAGTTTCCTGCTGAATTCAATGCAGCCGGGGTTTTCAGCGGTTCGTTCTGGTGGCGTTCTATTGATTTGAAAGACGACTATGTGGAAGAACGAGATCGCATCATGCATGCCAAAATCAGGACAAAGCAGAACAATGTGCATCAACGGTTTTTTCTTCAAACCGGTGCAAAGGATGAAACAGCTGATCGCAACAAAAACGGAATCATCGATTCGATTGACGATACACTGGATATCATACATGAGTTGGAGAAGATTGGCTTTCAACGCCAACGGCAAATAACCTATGTTGAGCTCCCTGATGGGACGCACGATGTAGCAACCTGGTCCAGGGTGATGCCAGATTTTCTCTCTTGGTTGTACATGAAATAAAAAAGGCATCTTGAAAGATGCCTTTTGAAGATGCTTTTTCTATTGTTATTTTAATCCGAAAGAAACAGAAAGTTTTTCCCATTTCATGGTAACAGCGTTTTTACCAACTTCAAATTTCAGTGCTTCCGCAGATTCGTTGGAGCTGGCTGGCTTTGCCTTCACACGAAGAACATCATCGTCCTGCTTGTAATTGAAAGCGCCCCACTGATCAGTGGTTTTATTGAAAATGATGGTCCACTCATTTTTCTCAGGAATGGTGAACAGCGCATATTTCCCTTTTTTGAGTGGCTGACCTTCTACAGTAATGTCTGCATCGGTTTCAAATGTGGTTGCTTTGTTGGCACCTGTTCTCCACACTTTTCCATAGGGAACGAGTTCCCCCCAGATCGCCCTGCCTTTTACAGAGGGGGCTCCATAGTTGATGGTGATGGTGGCATTGCCAATTTTGCCTGTTGCAGTGCTGGCCGGACTCTGAGCGGCTTGTTGAGCGAAAAGATTGGTTGCTGTGATCGTCAACAATGTTGCTAATCCAAATAGAATTTTTCTCATGTGGTTGCTTTTATTTAAGTGTATTTAAATCCAATTTCCTTTTGTACATCTGAACGGTGTTTTCGAGTCCATAGTACAAGGCATCCGTAATCAATGCATGTCCGATGCTTACTTCGTCAAGGTAGGGAATATTCTGAACCAGAAAGTTAAGGTTATGCAAATCCAGGTCATGTCCGGCATTGATTCCCATTCCCAATGCTCTTGCCCTGGTTGCAGCTTCAGCATATAGTTGGATGGCTTTGTGGGGATCTTTTGCAAAATGTTTGGCATATCCTTCCGTATAGAGTTCAATGCGATCGGTTCCAGTTGCATGTGCTCCTTCAACCATTCGAATATCCGGATCGCAAAAGATGCTCGTCCTGATACCTGCATGCTTGAAGAGGGCAATCATTTCACTGAGATAGGATTTGTGTTGTATAGTATCCCATCCATGGTCGGAAGTCAGTTGTTGGCCTGTGTCGGGCACCAATGTTACCTGTGCAGGTTTAACCTCCAATACCAGGTCGATGAATTTTTCTTCCCTGCAATTGCCTTCGATGTTGAATTCAGTTCGGATCACTTTTTTGAGAGCCCTGACGTCGGCATAGCGGATATGCCGTTCATCCGGACGGGGATGCACAGTGATTCCTTCTGCTCCAAACGCTTCAATATCCAAAGCAGTTTTGATCAGGTCTGGATTGTTTCCACCTCTGCTGTTTCTCAGTGTTGCAATCTTATTGATATTGACTGAGAGTCGCGTCATGCTGTATTAATAGCGGTAGTGTTCAGACTTGAATGGTCCGTTCAATGGAATGCCCAGGTAATCTGCTTGATCCTTGGTCAATACATCCAACTCAACTCCTATTTTTGAAAGGTGCAATGTTGCAACTTTCTCATCAAGGTGTTTGGGAAGAACATATACCTTGTTGTCGTAGTTCTTGTGGTTGGTCCACAATTCTATCTGTGCCAAGGTTTGGTTCGTGAATGAATTACTCATTACGAAGCTTGGGTGTCCTGTTGCACAACCAAGATTTACCAGACGTCCTTCAGCAAGGAGGATGATGTCATTTCCATCAACATTGTAGATATCAACCTGAGGCTTGATGGTATCTTTTGTATGACCGTAGTTGGTATTCAACCAGGCTACATCGATTTCAATATCAAAGTGTCCGATGTTGCATACAATGGTCTTATCCTTCATCAATTTGAAGTGTTCGCCGGTGATCAGATCACGGCAACCTGAAGCAGTTACAACGATATCAGCTTCTTTTACTGCATCTTTCATCTTCTTCACTTCAAATCCGTCCATGGCAGCTTGCAATGCGCAAATAGGATCGATCTCTGTTACAATCACACGGCAGCCTGCACCAGCAAGAGAGGCAGCAGAACCTTTGCCCACATCACCATATCCACCAACAACTGCAACTTTACCGGCAAGCATCACATCTGTCGCTCTTCTGATGGCATCCACCAATGATTCTTTGCAACCGTATTTGTTATCGAACTTGGATTTTGTAACGGAGTCATTTACGTTGATAGCAGGCATGGGCAGGGTTCCTTTTGCAACGCGCTCATACAATCTGTGAACACCAGTAGTCGTTTCTTCAGAAATACCTTTCACATGTTGAACAAGCTCAGGATATTTATCCAACACCATGTTGGTCAAATCACCACCATCATCCAGGATCATGTTGAGTGGTTTGTCAGCACCGCCAAAGAAAAGTGTTTGCTCAATGCACCAGTCAGCCTCCTCAATGGTTTGTCCCTTCCATGCAAATACGCCGATTCCTGCAGCAGCTATGGCAGCAGCAGCTTGGTCTTGTGTAGAGAAAATATTGCAAGAGCTCCATTTTACTTCTGCGCCTAATGCAATCAATGTTTCAATCAGAACAGCAGTTTGAATGGTCATGTGCAGACATCCGGCAATTCTGGCTCCTTTCAAGGGTTGAGAAGGACCGAATTCTTTTCTGATGGCCATCAATCCTGGCATTTCAGCTTCAGCAAGACGAATTTCTTTTCTTCCCCATTCAGCGAGGGTTATATCTTTTACTTTGTGCTTCAAGTTAAAGTCGATGTGGTGTTGTGCGGTAGTTGACATATGCGTTTGAAAATTTTTGGCAAAGCTATCATTAATTGCAATAAATCCCCAATTATATTGGATATTTTAAAGGCTTCAACTCCATGATATAATCATCCATCACATAGCCATTTCCAATATCAATCACTTCCTCGCTAATGATACTGAATCCAACCTTTTTGTAGAAGCCAAGGGTTGGGTTGTACTTGTTTACATTCAACTCCAATGAGCTGCCTTCCCGAGATATCACATCCTTTAGTATTTCATTCATCATCCATTTGCCCAAACCTTTACCGTGGTATGCGGGTTGAAGATAGAATTTATGGAGCCTGAATGCACCGTTGATTGCTGGATCTTTCATTGAGTAAGAGGCATATCCTATCGGATAATCTTTTTCTGTCACAAGGATGAATGCATGTCCTTGTTCCTGTATTTGACGCTTGAGGGAGCCCTCGCTGTAAATGAGTTCGAGCATGTATGTGATCTGCTCCAAGGAGATGATGGATGGGTAAACTTCCATCCAAATTTCTCTGCTCAATCTCCTGATGGTTTCGATTTCATCAACGCCTGCTTTCCTGATTTCATATGTCCCGCTCATATCAATAAATTACATGAAAACGCTTTGCAAATCTAGTTAAGTCATTAAATTTAGAAGACATATGAAAAATCTACACAAGATCTTCTTCATCATTTTATTCAACTCATTGCTTTTGTCATGCAAAAGCAAGCAGGAGTGGAGGGAATACCTCGGTGGACCCGAAAGAAATCATTATTCTGCGCTTGATCAAATCAATACAGGCAATGTAGATCAATTGGAAAAAGCATGGGAATACCATACTGGTGACAGCTCAGCACAAAATCAGTGCAATCCTATTATTGTGGACGGTGTCTTATATGCAACCACTGCCTCTGTAGAGGTTTTTGCATTGGATGCGGCAACAGGCAAAGAAAAATGGAGGTACAAAAACGCCAGGAATACAGAGTGGTTCAGTAAGAGCAGGGGAGTTGTGTATTGGGAAGACGGACCCGATAGGCGCATCCTCTTTTCGGCAGGACATTTTTTATACGCGCTTGATGCCATTAAGGGGACCTTGATACCGTCGTTCGGCGACAGTGGGTATGTTGACCTGAAAACTGGATTGGGAGAAAGCGTTGAAGATAAATTTGTTGCGGCGCCGACACCCGGGACAGTGTACAAGGACCTCATCATCATGCCACTGCATTTGTCAGAATCTGCCGGTGCAGCACCCGGTTTCATTCAAGCTTTCAACATCCGAACAGGGAAACTGGAATGGGTCTTTAAAACCATTCCTGGTCCGGGTGAATTCGGCTACAATACCTGGGAGAAGGAAAATTACCGTGATGGTCAGGTGGGAGGCGCCAATGCCTGGTCGGGCATGAGTGTGGACAGAAAGAGAGGGATCTTGTTTGTCCCCACAGGCTCAGCCGCATTTGACTTTTATGGCGGAAACAGAAAGGGAAACAACCTCTTTGCAAACTGTTTGTTGGCATTGGATGCCCATACCGGAAAGCGCATTTGGCATTTTCAGTTTACACATCATGATGTTTGGGATCGAGATCTCCCCGCACCGCCTAACTTAGTCACAATCAATCAAAAAGGCAATTCAATTGATGCAGTAGCTCAGGTTACCAAACAGGGTTATGTATTTGTTTTCGAGCGTGAAACCGGCAAACCTGTTTTTGAAATCAAGGAGGTTCCTTTTTCAACAGACGGAGTGCCGGGAGAGCAGCTTTCTGCAACCCAGCCCATCCCAACACTGCCCAAGCCCTTCGCAAGAAATACGTTGACAGAAAAAGATATCAATCCAGCTGCAGAAAATTATGAGGAATTGCTCGCCAGGTTCAAGGCATTTCGGAAGCATATGTATGATCCTCCTTCCTTGGAGGGGACGATCATATTTCCGGGCTTTGATGGAGGGGCAGAATGGGGTGGCGCCTCCTTTGATCCTGAGACTGGCTACCTATATGTCAATGCAAATGAAATGCCGTGGATTCTTCAGTTGAATAAAATAAAAGAAAATTCAAATAATTCATTATTAATAGGTAACACACTATACATAAAGTATTGCTCATCTTGTCACAAACCCGATTTGTCGGGAAATGCCCAAAGCGGATATCCCTCCTTGCAAGACATAGGCTCAAAGAGAAATCGGGCTTATCTGCACAAGATCATATCCGGTGGCAAGGGTATGATGCCTGGATTTCCACAGTTGAACTCCAACCAACAAAATGCAGTCGTTGACTTTTTATTGGGTGAGGAGAAAAAGTCATCCGTGTCGATGGAGACATTTGCCCCTACCCCCATTCCTTACAGTTTTGCAGGGTACAATAAATTTCTTGACAAAAATGGATATCCTGCCATCACGCCACCCTGGGGTACGCTTACTGCAATTGACCTGAATACGGGGGAGCATGTTTGGAGGAGGCCGCTGGGTGAGTTCAAGGAGTTGACCGCCAAGGGGATGCCCATAACGGGAACAGAAAATTACGGAGGGGGCATTGTTACCAAAGGGGGACTTTTTCTGATCGCTGCCACCAATGACAATATGTTCAGGGCATTCGATAAAATGACCGGCAAATTGCTCTGGGAGACCTCATTGCCAACTTCAAGTTTTGCTTCATCAAGTACCTATCAAGTAAATGATATTCAATATATAGTGTTAAATGTTGGTGGTACTAAACTCGGTGCGAAAAAAGGTGATGCCTTTATTGCTTACAGGCTTAAAAATGTTCGTCAGTGAGATCCAGATTTGCTATATTTTTTTCCGTTTACATGATGCTATCCCTGGTTTCCAGGTCACAACGCTTCGGAGGAAATCCTCCTTCCCTCAAATGGAATCAAATGGAGTCATCCGTAGCCAGGGTCATTTATCCTGTCAACCGGAAATTGGATGCCCAAAGGGTGCTGCAAATAGTGGCAAAAATGAGTCATGATACAGTTGGCGGACTCGGCCCTGAAATACGAAAGATTCCGATCGTGCTGCAAACCCTTCCACTGGTCTCCAATGGATATGTGGGACTCGCACCTTGGAGGAGTGAATTTTACATGACGCCGCTTCAAAATGGCCTCGAATTGGGATCGACCAACTGGACAGACAATCTTTCGGTGCATGAGTTTCGGCATGTGCATCAATTCAGCAATTTTCGAAAAGGTGCTTCCAAGCTCCTGTACTTCTTGGCGGGTCAGGAAGGACAATCATTGGCAAATGCTGCGTCCATACCGGACTGGTTCTTCGAAGGGGATGCGGTATATACTGAAACCAAATACCTGGGACAGGGAAGAGGTCGGTTGCCCTATTTTTTTGATACCTATCATGCCATTTGGAATGCCGATAAGAAATATGCCTACCAAAAACTAAGAAGCGGATCGCTCAAGGACATTGTTCCCAACCACTACCAGTTGGGATATATGTTGGTGGCACATGGTTATGGGAAATACGGGGATGGATTTTGGGGAAAGGTAACCAATGATGCTGCAAGGTTCAGGGGATTCACATATCCTTTTCAAAAAGCCATCAAAAGACATACTGGAATTTCATACAAGCAATTTGTCAATGATGCCATGGGTTCGTTCAGAAATCTGATGCCGCCTGCACAAAACATCAACAAAGAATATGCCTTGTCCATTTCAAATGCAAAACGAGTGGTTGATTACCTTCATCCTGTTTGGATAAACACTGATACAGTGCTTGCGTTGCGAAAACCCTATAACCAGCTTCCACATTGGGTCATATTGGCCAACCAGCAATCAAAAAGAATCG
>JACCDT010351084.1_pt1 | contig 27271 bp, 27 predicted proteins | sample 7446291 | NCBI WGS metagenome assembly JACCDT01 (sample SAMN15323446, study PRJNA562643) | freshwater metagenome | isolation source: river surface water | place: USA:Blue River Watershed | collected 2017-08-17 | reverse complement strand
TGCACGGCATTCAAACCAGCGGCAACTGCATTCGCAACATCACCAGCGACGAGCGCGCCGGCATTGCGGTGGACGAAGACGTCGACCCACGCCCTTACGCCGAAGTGCTGCGCCAGTGGAGCACCTTGCACCCCGAGTTCGCTTATTTGCCACGCAAATTCAAAATTGCCATCACGGGCGCTACCGAAGACCGTGCCGCCATTGAGTGGCACGACATTGGCCTGCGCTTGCTGCGCGATGACGAAGGCAATGTGGGTTTCAAAATTTATGTGGGTGGCGGCATGGGTCGCACGCCCATCACAGGCACCGTGATTCGTGAGTTCTTGCCTTGGAACCAAATCATCAACTACCTCGAAGCCGTGGTGCGCGTGTACAACGGCTGGGGTCGTCGCGACAACATCTACAAAGCACGTATCAAAATTTTGGTGAAGGCCGAAGGCCAACGCTACTTTGACGAAGTCAACGAAGAGTTTGACCGCATCTTGGAAAGCGGCGCGCACCACACCATCCCACAAGTCGAACTTGACCGCGTGAGCGCCTGCTTTGTGATGCCACCCGTGGATGTCGTGTCTGACGAGGCGCAAGAAAAAGCCGAGCAAGCCTTGCTGGCGCAAGCCAAGGCTGACAAAGAATTCACCCGCTGGTTGCAACAAAACGTGACCAGCCACCAGAACCCTGGCCTGCGCGTGGTGACCTTGTCGTTCAAACGTTTGGGCCAAGCCCCAGGCGACGCCACAGCAGACCAACTGGCGATTGCAGCAGACTTGGCCGAGAAATTCAGCTCTGGCGAAGTACGTGTGAACCACGACCAAAACTTGGTGTTGCCTTGGGTACGCATCGACCAATTGGCCGACTTGTACCAAGCCGCCAAAGCTGCAGGCTTTGCGCGCGCCAATGTGCATTTATTAACCGACATGATTGCCTGCCCCGGTGGCGACTACTGCGCGTTGGCCAATGCCCGCTCCTTGCCCATCGCTGCGGCTATCACCGAGCGTTACCAAGACCTCGACGAGTTATTTGACTTAGGCGAAATTGACTTGCACATCAGCGGCTGCATCAACTCATGCGGCCACCACCACAGCGGTCACATCGGCATTTTGGGGGTAGATAAAGACGGTCAAGAGTGGTACCAAGTCACCCTCGGCGGCTCTGACGGCTCGTTCTTAAGCGGCCCTGCCAAAGCCGGCAAAGTGGTGGGACCATCATTCGCCGCCGCCGAAGTAGTGGATGTGGTCGAAGCTGTGCTGGATGTGTACCGCGACATGCGCGAAACCAACGAAACCTTTGCGCGCACCTTGAACCGCGTGGGCTTTGATGTGTTCAAAGCTGCGGCCAACTCGGCCCGCAACACCACCGCTCGCGCCAACTAAATACTCGGCCTCAGACTGAACCAGATACGAGATACCTATGAGCCTGCAAATCATCACCCAACACACCACAGACGGCACCAACGCCCGCGCCTTGGCCAACGACGTGGACGTGCAAACCCTCGACCTCGAAGGCTTGGAGCGCATCGATTTGAACTTCCCCAAGTTCACCGATGGCCGCGCTTTCAGCCAAGCGTTTGTGCTCCGCCGTCGAGGCTTCAGCGGCGACATCCGCGCCCATGGCGATGTACTGATTGACCAACTGTTGCAAATGCAACGCAGTGGTTTTTCCAGTGCTGTGTTGCGCGACGACCAAGACGCCGCCCACGGCGAAAAACTATTGACGCACTACAAAGCCTTCTACCAAGGCGATGCCGTGACCGCAGAACCCAAATTTGCCCGCGTGGGCTAAGCAGGCAAAAAGCATGAGCACCAGTTCTTTTTTGTCTGCCAACGGTCAGTCCAAGGCCACGACCTTGAACGCACGCGCCAGCGATGACTTCGCGGGCAAGTTGGCTGAAACGCAAGCCGTGCTGCAACGCGCAGCGGCTGAATTCACACCGGTCACCCAAGCCTCTAGCCTGGGCGCGGAAGATGTGGTCATCACCCACCTCATCAACAGCTTGAAGCTCGACATTCCCGTGTTCGTCCTTGAAACCGGCGCACTGCATACCGAGACTCTGGCTTTGCTCGAGCGCACCGAGGCCACCTCACGCGCAACGATCAAGGTGTATCGCCCTGTGCATGAATCGGTCATCCAGTTTGTGCGCACCGAGGGCCAAGACGCGATGTACAAAAGCATCGAGTTGCGTAAAGCATGTTGCGGCATTCGCAAGATGGAGCCGCTCGGCCGTGCACTCAAAGGCCAACGCGCATGGATCACCGGTTTGCGCCAAGAGCAATCCACCGCTCGCGCCGATGTGCCTTTACAAGACGACAGCGAAGTTGTTACCAAAAATTTGAGCAAGTTCAACCCCTTGGCCAAGTGGACTTGGGGTGATGTGTGGCACTACATCGCCACTAACAACGTGGACTACAACCCACTGCACGACCAATTTTTCCCCAGCGTAGGCTGCGCACCATGCACTCGCGCCATCAGCATGGGCGAAGAGTTTCGCGCAGGCCGCTGGTGGTGGGAAAGCAGCGACCTGAAAGAGTGCGGTTTGCATGTCAAACCGCACGGCGAGCGATAGATCGCGAGTTGCTGCTTCAGTTCCGGTTCATTTCGCTGAAAGCGAAGTGAACCGGAACTAAGACGAATTGATTGAAGAAAAAATTATGAACGCTACAACCCAAAACGAGTTGCACCACCTAAGCAACACCCACCTCGACGCGCTAGAAGAAGAAACCATCTTCATCTTGCGCGAAGTCGCCGCCGCTTTTGAGCGCCCCACACTCTTGTTTTCCGGCGGAAAAGATTCACTCGTCATGCTCAAGTGCGCGGAAAAGGCCTTTGGCGCAGGCCGCATTCCCTACCCACTGTTGATGATTGACACCGGCCACAACTTCAAAGAAGTAACGGATTTTCGCGACTCACGTGCCAAAGAACTCGGTGCTGAGCTGATCGTGCGCAGCGTGGAAGACTCAATGAAAAAAGGTACTGTGCGCTTAGCTCACCCCGGTGAAAGCCGCAACGTACACCAATCGGTCACCTTGCTCGAAGCCATCGAAGAATTTCGCTTTGACGCCCTCATTGGCGGCGCACGCCGTGACGAAGAAAAAGCACGCGCCAAAGAACGCATATTTAGCCATCGCGACAGCTTTGGCCAATGGCAACCCAAGGCACAACGACCTGAACTATGGACCTTGTTCAACCATAAATTGCAGCCAGGCGAGCACTTCCGCGTATTTCCCATCTCCAACTGGACCGAGCTAGATGTGTGGCAATACATTGCACGCGAAAAAATCGCGCTGCCATCTATCTACTACACGCACAAGCGTGAAGTGGTGGACCGTCGTGGCTTGTTGGTGCCTGTGACCGAACTCACACCTCCGAAAGATGGTGAGAAGGTCGAAATTCGTGACGTGCGTTTCCGTACCGTGGGCGACATCACTTGCACATGCCCTGTTGAAAGCGATGCGGCCACGCCTGAGCAAATCGTCATCGAGACGTTGGCAGCCGACGTGAGCGAACGCGGTGCCACACGCATGGATGACAAAACATCTGAGGCTTCAATGGAGAAGCGCAAAAAAGACGGATATTTTTAACGCCCCCGAAGCACGCCCGCCGCGTGCCTCCCCCACGGGGGGCGCATCAGCGGCCCAGCAAAGCCGGCTCCGCAATGCTCCTGAATAAAACACATTACCTCTGATAGACATGCAAACTTCTGAACATCATTCAGCTCTGAAATTCATCACCTGCGGCTCAGTCGACGACGGCAAAAGCACCTTGATTGGCCGCTTGTTGGTCGACACAAAAGCTGTGCTGCAAGACCACTTGGCGGGCGTGCAACGCTCGGGCGAAACCGACCTCGCTTTGTTGACCGACGGCCTCTCTGCGGAACGCGAGCAAGGTATCACGATTGACGTGGCTTACCGCTACTTCAACACCGAGGCACGCAAGTTCATCATTGGTGACGCGCCTGGTCACGAGCAATACACCCGCAACATGGTGACCGCCGCCTCAAGCGCTGACGCAGCCGTGGTGTTGGTGGATGCCATCAAGCTGGACTGGAAAAACCCAAGCCTTGAATTGCTGCCGCAAACCCGCCGCCACTCCTTGCTGGTCAACCTGTTGCGCGTGCCATCTATCGTGTTTGCCATCAACAAACTCGATGCGGTGGACGATCCAGCCTTGGCCTACAAAAATATCGAAGCGGCTTTGCGCAAGTTCGCCAAAGAAGCGGGTATCACCATCACGGCGATGGTGCCTGTGTCCGCCCTCAAAGGCTGGAACGTGGTGACCACCGAAAACAATGACCAAACCGAATGGTGCGGTTACACAGGCCCTAGCCTTTTGACTATCTTGGAAGAGTTGCCCAACACGCCTGCTGAAACTGAGGTGGCCTTTAGCTTCCCCGTGCAATGGGTCGAAAAATTCCACGACTCCGGCGTGACCACCCAAGGCCGCCGCGTGTTCTGGGGCCGTGTAGCCACAGGCACCATAGAGCCAGGCCAAACCGTTCAAGTGTTCCCAAGCGGCCAAACGGCTGTAGTGTCGCAAGTACTGTCAGCCACACGCGAGCCACAAAACAAAGCTGCAGGTCACAGCGCTGGCATTGTGCTGGACCGTGAAGTGGACGTGTCACGTGGTGACTGGTTGCTAGCCTCTGAAGGTAGCCCTGAAGGCCAACGCCAACTCAACACCACCATCGCCTGGATGGACGACGAGCCCTTGGTGGCTGGCCGCCTTTACTGGGCCCTACATGGCCACCGTTGGGTGAAAGCCAAAGTGCAACGCGTAGTGCACCGCCTGAACGTGAACACCTTGGTCGAGGAAGAAGCCACTGAACTGGCCCCCAACGCGATTGGCCACGTGACACTGGCCTTGCAAGAGCCTTTGGTGACGCTGCCTTTCAAGCAGTCGCGCATCTTGGGCGCGTTGGTGCTGGTGGACACAGCCACGCATAAAACCTCGGGTGCTGTGTTGGTGAACTAAACCAGCCCAAAACCCTGAATTGATTCCCGTTTAAAATCAAAAGCTTGGGCAACAGCAGCTCTGCTGTTGCCCCTCTTTTTTACCCATCGATTGAATTGACATGACGCACGTAGTCACCGAAGCCTGTATCCAATGTAAGTACACCGACTGTGTGGACGTTTGTCCCGTCGACTGCTTCCGCGAAGGCCCTAACTTCCTCACCATCGACCCAGACGAGTGCATCGACTGCGCCGTGTGCATCCCCGAGTGCCCAGTGAACGCCATCTACGCCGAAGAAGATGTACCAGAAGGCCAAGAGCACATGACCAAGCTCAACGCTGAGCTGTCGCTCATTGGCTGGCCTAGCATCACCAAGCGCAAAGCACCTATGGCTGACGCTGATGCATGGAAAGACAAAACCGGCAAACTCGCCGAACTCAAGCGCTAACAACTACAGCGCAAATAGCCCCTATGACGGCAGCCACGATTCATACTGACGCCGTCATCGTGGGCGCAGGCCCAGTGGGCCTGTTTCAAGCTTTTCAGCTCGGACTGCAAGACATTCGCAGCCACATCATTGACGCACTGCCCCATGTCGGCGGCCAATGCGTTGAGCTGTACGCAGACAAACCCATTTACGACATTCCCGGCATTCCTTACTGCACGGGCCGTGAGTTGGTGGCGCAGCTGCAAACCCAAATCAAACCTTTTGCGCCGACGTTTCACCTCAATCAAGAGGTGACACAAGTCACTCGCTTGGACGATGGGGCCATCTCGGTGAGCACATCGACAGGTCAACACTTTGTTTGCAAAGTCTTGGTCATTGCCGCAGGTGTGGGCGCGTTTCAAGCGCGCAAGCTGACTGTCGATGGTGCCGCAGAACTCGAAGACACGCATGTGCATTACCGCTTGGGCGATGCCTCCCGCTTTGCGGACCAGGACTTGGTGGTGATGGGCGGCGAAGAGTCTGCCGTTGCAGCCGCGTTGACGCTCACGCTTGACGCACAAACTCCTTCGCAAATGCCACGCAGTGTGACGCTCATGCACCGCCGCGATGTGTTCACCGCCGAGCCTGCTCTGCTGCAAGCCATGCGTGATGCAGTGGCCAGCGGAAAACTGCAACTGCAAATTGGCCAGCCCACTGCATTGCTGAGTGCAGCGCACCAGATGCGTGCGGTGCAAGTGGCCACACCCGATGGTCAAACCATTGAACGTCCGGCTCAACATGTGTTGGCGTTCCTGGGGCTATCACCCAAACTCGGCCCGATTACCAACTGGGGCTTGGCGATAGAGCGCAAGCAACTGTTGGTCAATACCGAAAACTTTGCCACCGATATACCAGGCATCTTTGCCGTGGGCGACATCAACACCTACCCCGGCAAAAAGAAACTCATCTTGTGTGGCTTTCATGAAGCCACCCTCGCCGCCTTCGGCGCAGCGGCCATCGTTCACCCCACACGAAAAACCTTGCTGCAGTACACGACAACGTCGACCGAGCTTCATCGCCTGCTCGGACTCGCATAAAATACGTACCGCGTTAGCAATAACGCATTCGCTAGGGGTGTTGAAGCCGTCACCGACTTCGACTGAGAAAGTCCCTTTGAACCTGTTGAGACCCGCCCAAAGCGGGTCTCAAAGTCCGCAAGGACTTGAGGTAATCCTCGCGCAGGGAAGCTTGGTCTTACTACGAGGCTCTTCACTCACAAGAGCATTCACTCGTTACAAAGTCAGCCGACCTGCCATCACGTTGAAGGAAACGTCATGGCAAACCAATCGCCATTTTTCAAAGCCACACGCATTTCTGCGGCAGTGGCCATCTGCATAGCATCTAATGCTTGGGCACAACAAAATCCAACCGAAATCACCATCATCGACAAGGCACCTGCACGTGTGTCTGGCTTTGGTGACGTACCTGCACATGAGCTGCCTTTCAACACCACAACGATCGGAAGCGCGACTTTGCAAGACTTGGGTGCGCAGCGTGTCTCTGATGCATTGCGTTCAGATGCCTCGGTAACCGACAGCTACAACTCCCCTGCATATTGGGACATGCTGAGCGTGCGCGGCTACACCCTCAACAACCGCTACAACTACCAACGCGAAGGCCTGCCCATCAGTGCCGAAACCATGATTCCGATGGATAACAAAGAACGCATTGAGTTGCTCAAAGGCACCAGCGGCATGCAAGCTGGCACAAGCGCCCCGGGTGGTTTGGTGAACTATGTGGTCAAGCGGGCACCAACCAACGCAGAGCAACAAATTCGCAACTTCACGCTCAGCTACGGCCAAGGTAACAACCGTTTGGCCGGAGCCGACTTAGGCGGTCGATTTGGTAATGCGGCTGAATTTGGCTACCGCTTCAACGTGGCCCATGAAGAACTCGATCCCTATATCAAAAATGCAAAAGGCCATCGCGACTTAGTCGCATTGGCAATGGATTGGCGCTTAGATGTAAACACCAAAGTGGAATGGGAGTTTGAGCAAAGCCGCCGTGAGCAGATAGGCGTTAATGGCTATAGCCTTCTAGGCAGAAGCCTTCCGCCAACCGTTGATGGCACAAAAAATTTCAGTTACCAACCATGGTCTCAACCTGGCGTATTTGATGCATTCACAAGTAGCGTTCGACTGAAACACAACCTCGACAGCGGTTGGCTTTGGACAACTCAATACGGCACTCAACGCTTGCGAATGGATGACCGTTTAAGCTTTGCTTTTGGATGCGATGCTGAAGGTGTTTACGACCGCTATTGCAGCAACGGTAATTTTGATCTCTACGACTATCGAAGCGAAAACGAACGCCGTACAACTGAAGGACTGCAAACTGAGCTCAATGGGAGCGTCAACATCACAGGACTCAAACATGATCTCGCATTCACAGCGATGCGCTATCGCCAACTCAACCGTTTATCGCCCAAACAAGCCTACAACTATGCAGGCTCAGGCAACATAGACGGTTCTAGCAGCAGCTCACCAGCGAGTACGCCACTCGACTTGAATACAAATCGAACTGACTACACCACAGAGTTGGGCGTAAAAGATCGTGTCCATCTGAGTACACAAACCTCTGCTTGGCTAGGCTTGCGCCTCATTCAAATGAACCGTCAAAGTGTCAGAACAGATGGCACTCGACCAGTGCAAGACCAGCGCAATGTCACCACACCATGGATAGCACTGAGCCACGCAATCAACACAATTACCACGGCTTATGCCAGCTACGGCCAAGGCATCGAAACCGAAATCACGCCTAACAAAACGAGCACTTATGCCAATGCGGGACAAGCACTGCCCGTGATGCGCAGCCATCAATACGAAGTCGGCATCAAAGGGCAAACGGCCAACCAAACATGGCAGCTGACCGCATTTGATATCACTCGCCCTGCGGCTGCTGACGCACCGGCAGCGGGTAATCTGGTCACCCGTCAAATCGATGGTGAAAATCACCATCGAGGTCTAGAGATCAGCGGCAGTACCGCCATACAAAACTGGAAGCTGGGTAGCGGTTTGACATGGATTGATGCCAAGCGACAAAACTCGTCAATTGACCCCACCCTCAATGGGCAACGTCCATTAAACGTTCCGGACTACGTGTTGCGTGCAATGGCTGAATACCGTTACAGCAGCATGCCAGGTCTACGTACTGGCATACGCCTGTCACATGAAGGCAAACGAGGCGTGACAGAGGCAAACAATGGAAATATTCAGCTTCCAGCGTGGACCACACTTGATGCCACGGCCCACTACGATACAAAAGTAAACAATGTGGCATCTACTTGGACTGTTGCCGTCGACAACATTACCAATAAACATTACTGGCGTGAGTCACCCAAGCAGTATGACCACTACTACCTATACCCCGGCGCTCCACGCACTTTAAGGGCAAGCGTCCAATTCCGCCTCTGATGTTCAAGTAAAGTTAGATGCATGAATCGGAAGTCTAAGTTTTGGCAAGTGTCACGCGTACAAAGTGCTGTTGCACTCTGTATTGCTCTCACCTCCACCGCTTGGGCTGAACATAACCCTAGTGAAATCACCATCACTGCTGGGCCACCTGTTCGGATTTCGGGCTTTGATGGTGTGCCTTGGCAAGAACTCCCCATCAGTGTCAGCGCCATCGAACATGCCACATTGCGTGACATTGGCGCGCAAAGAATCACTGACGCATTGCGCTTAGACGCATCGGTGAGTGACAGCTACAACCTCCCCGCCTATTGGGACAAACTCAGCGTGCGCGGCTATGCACTGGACAACCGCTATAACTATCGCCGAGAAGACTTGCCTATTTCGGCAGAAACCATCATTGCGATGGATAACAAAGAGCGCATCGAGTTGCTCAAGGGCACCAGCGGCATTCAATCCGGCACGAGTGCCCCTGGCGGGTTGGTCAATTACGTGGTCAAACGCGCCCCAAACGCCCCAGACAAAATCATTCGAGATGGCACACTGAGCTACGGTCCAGGCAATAACCGCTTGGTAGCATCTGACTTAGGCGGGCGCTTTGGTGAAGGTGCCGACTTTGGCTATCGCTTCAATGTGGCGCATGAAGACCTCAACCCGTATATTCGCGACACCAAGGGTCGCCGCAATTTGGTGGCCATGGCCATGGATTGGCGAATTAACAGCAGCAACCGCCTCGAGTGGGAATTTGAGCAAAGTCACCACGAACAAATTGGGGTGAACTTTGAGAGCTTGTTATCCTCTGCTGGACCCAACGATCCCAACCGAGTTTTGGTTTTACCTGCGACTGTCGATGGCACGCGCAACATCACGCGACAACCCAACTCACAACCAGGCGTTTTTGACGGACTCACCAGTACTGTTCGCTTGAAACACCAACTCAGCAATGGCTGGATGTGGAATACACAACTCGGCATGCAACGTCTTCGTGCGGATGACAGACTGACCTACGCATCAGGGTGCCACAACACTCAGCCAAACCCTCAGCTGGATAGCTTTTGTCTTTCGCCCAAAGGTGATTTCCAAATTCACGACTACCGCAGCGAAAACGAACACCGCAACACAGACGTTGTCCAAACAGACCTGCGCGGCCAACTCGTGCTGGGTGGCTTCGAGCACAGCATCAAATTGGGCTTGATGCGTCAACGCCAAATCAAACGAATGCCCCACACTACAGCAGACACCTTGTTGGGCAGCACAAACGCCATCAATGGTGGATTATTCGGCACAGCTGGCGCCACTCAATACTGGTCAAACACCAACAGCAGCGACTACAACACCGAAGTCAGCCTCAACGACCGCGTGCAATTGGTTCACGGTACGAATATGTGGATTGGACTGCGGCACACCCAGCTCAACCGCCATAGCCAGCAAACCGATGGGCAACACGAAGTCAAAGACACACGAGGCATCAGTACCCCTTGGTTGGCCTTAAGCCAAGAATTGACGGCGCACCACACGGTGTATGCCAGCTACGGCCAAGGATTAGAAGCCGAAGCCACACCGAATCAAAGCTACTACACCAACGCAGGGCAGCCACTGCCGGCCATGCGCAGCACGCAATATGAAGTGGGGCTAAAAAGCCAAATCAGCCACACCAACGTTCAAGTAACTTGGTTTGACATCACACGACCAGTCACCACAGATGGTTTAACTTGCTCACACGCTGCGAGTTCTTGTACGCGACAAATTGATGGACAAGCCCATCATCAAGGTCTAGAACTGAATTCCCAAACAAGGCTCACCCAGTGGGACTTTGGGAGCAGCGCCATGTGGTTAGATGCCAAACGAGAAAACGCCAGCGTAGAAAGCCAGATGAATGGTCTGCGCCCAGTCAACGTGCCCAACTACATCATCCGAGGCATGCTTGAATATCGCTATGCCAGCGTTGTCGGTTTGCGATCAGGTTTACGCATATCCAGAGAAGGCGAGCGCAATGTCACCGAAACAGGGACCCTCACCCTTCCCACTTGGACCACGGTTGACGCGACCACGCACTACAACACCAAAATAAATAACGTGGCTACAAGTTGGACCTTGGCCATCAATAACGTGTCCAACAAGCACTATTGGCGCGAATCGCCCAAGGCTTACGGTCAATATTTCCTATATCCTGGGGCACCAAGAACCGTTCGTGCCACAGTTGTATTCCACCTCTGAAAAACACGCAAAAAATGCGCTATAATTTTTGTATTCCTCGATAGCTCAGTCGGTAGAGCGCCGGACTGTTAATCCGTAGGTCCCTGGTTCGAGCCCAGGTCGAGGAGCCAAAAAGCTAATAAAAACAACGACTTACCTCGTTGTTTTTATTTTTTACATTAATTACACGGTTATTACACGAATAATTAAGCTGCCACTAGTTGCTTTTGATTAAAAGTGACATTAAACTGCTGGCATGCGCATAATGTCTACTGAATCCATCGTAGTCAAGCCTGAACAGATAAGGCTTGTGCGACGCGACGACAGCAAGAAATGGCAAGTCCATTACAAGCTGGAAGGCGTCAAAACATGGTTCCGTCGTAGCTCAGACACTGCTGACGTTAAAGAAGCAAGCCGCATAGCTGAGCGCATGTGGATGAAGGCAACCTTTGACCATGAGGAAGGTCGCCCTGTCATCAGCAAGAAATTCAAGCCAGTTGCCGAAATTGTTTTGCGCCGTATGGAGGCTGAAATCGCAGCCGGAACTGCCAAACCAAGCTTTCGGGACTATGTTTCGGCCATCAAGCTTTACCTCATCCCCTTCTACGGCCTGTACAACGTTGATGGCATCAAGCCATCAACAATCTCAGAATTTCATGTCTGGCGGCGCGAAAAGGTTGGACGCGAGCTCTCAGGTAGCGCCCAGAATAATCACAACGCTGCGCTGAACCTGATTTTTGATGAAGCCATCGAGCGTGGCTATATGACTGCGTATGAGCGCCCTCTTACCAAGAACACTGGTGTTGAGAGCGACCGCCGAGCTGAATTCAGCCACGAAGAGCTGGAAGCCATGATGAAGTACGCAGCCAAGTTCATCTTGGATGGCCGCACTGCTCGCACAAAAATCATCCGTGAGCTACTTGCTATCTATGTCCCCTTCATGGCGGCTACAGGCATGCGCCCAGGCACTGAAGCGGAATACTTGGAATGGCGGCACATTGATGTGGAAGTTCGCGACGGGCAGCCCGTGCTGCATTTCCGCCTACAGCGCGGCAAACGTGGCGCACGTAACTTTGTAGCCCACAACAGCTGTTGGCTGCTGCTAGAGCGCCTACGTCAGCTCAGTCCGGACTTAGCGGGCATGACGCTTGAGGAAGTTTTAAAGAAAAAGATCCCCAAGCTACTGTTCCGACTTTCGGATGGCTCCGTGCCCGACAACTGGAACAAACCTTTCCGTCAGTGGCTTGAGGACTCAGAGCTACTCAACTGCCCTGTTACGGGCAAGGAGCGCAGCTTGTACAGCTTGCGCCACTACTACGCCACACAGCGACTGCTTGAAGGCATCCCCATTCACGACTTGGCTGAGCAGATGGGCACATCCGTCTTGATGATCACCAAGCACTACAGCCACTTAACGCCACTGATGAAGGCTAAACAGTTCGCTGGAGTTGTTGATGAGAATGGCAGCACCGAAGCCGCACAGATCAAAGCCATCATGAGCGCACAGATGGCTAACAACAACATCATGAACTTGGTGCAGATGGGCACGGGTCTTGTCATGCCCCTGATTGCACAAAACCCAGAACTGACCGATGACTTTGAGAATCGACTCAAAGCTCAACGCAAGAAGTCTTCCTGATCCCCTGAACAGAAATACCAACCACGGCCTACCCTCACGACTGAATAATCAAAGCCCACCATGTCTGAACTCTTAACCAAGTACTTCGAACGCTACGCAGAAGAAGCCATCACCAAGATGAAGGCATCTTTGATTGCGGTCGATTACTACGAGCGGATCAGAGTCAGGCTTGTCAAAAAAGAGGACTTGAGCGGCGAGCTAGCCATCATTGCCAAGGTTGGTCCTGCTGGAACTATGACCGTAGTCAAAGAAGCCATTGCCGACTACAAAGCTCAAGTTGCTGGCGCTTGGAATCTAAACCAACGCCTGCTAGACGTTGGCAAACAAAAGGTAAGTTTGATTGTTAATGAACGTGAACATCTGCCCCGAGCAGATGTCTCATACCAATTTAAAAGCAAGGCCGGCACGGTAAACATCCACATCTCTACCGCTGGCGAGACTTTTAAATTGGAGATCAATGCAGGTAAGAACCCCATGGCCGCACAAATAGCCTGCACTGAACTCGAGAAGCAGCTGACATTTATCGCTCTGACCGAGTAAACGGCATTCGGCGTTCATGCTTGTGCGGCGTGAAGTCGTAGACCTGATCTAAATAAGTGCAGGTTTTTTCAATATCGTATTCATTGACATCCACGATATCTAACTGCTTCATCATCGCTAGATAGTCACCTGCGCATGTGGGTTTTGAGTCATCTGCAATTTCAGCGTACTTGGGCAAAACCAATCGCCACTCCAAAGAGTTCATGTCCTCTTCAAAGTCCAAGCAAGAACAAAGAGTCGTGGGTGAGAGCCGCATGGCGAGATGAATGTCGAAAGTCTGACTTTCTTCATTGAACTGCTGCCACATGTCTTCGAGTTGAACGGCTTGAATGATGTGTCTTGTCCTAGCTGCTAGATCGAGCTTTATCAATGCTTTGCCAACTTCCTCGTCATGCTTGATGAAAGCAGTGATCTCATCCTCGGTAATAGCTAACAGTCGCTTAAAGAGTTGTGCTTGTTCCATAGTTAACCCCTTTCAAACTGGCTGACGCCTGAGGACTTGGAATTTGTACATCTGCTCTAAAGCACGACGGAAATTAAATTCAAGGTCGTTTGCCCCCATCTCTTCCAATGCGCCGTAAACGCTAATGTCATCACTTGGAACATAGCCCTTAAATCCGATGCTGTTTTCATATGCCTCATCCAAATCACCTAAAGCTTGATCCAACACGTTCTCCGCATGATCTTTAGCTGATTGAAATGAATTGATGGCATCTTCAATATTTGTCACATCATTGCGCCATGTCTCAAGCGTTGACTGTGTAACCTCGATTGAGCACAACGCATCATCTTTAAGAACAGCAAATGTGGCGATCTTGGTATCTGCTGGGATAGCCATCAAGTAATCTGGTGAACCAGGAAAATGCATCAAGTTTTTAGCAATTTCACAAACTGTCTCTTCCGTACTGCCACCCGTATGGGTCATGGGTGAGTCAGGACGACGGGGGATAACGAGGTATTTAGACATGGTCATTACCTCTCAAACTTGATGATTTTCAATGGATTCGATATCGTAAATTTCCTCTACTTTGTCAGAAACTTCGTAAGTCGATTCCACTGCAAAGTATTCAAATGCATGATCTATAGCTCTTACACTCAAACTGGTCAAATCTTTGCAATTACTGCTAGCTTGAATCGCATTGTTGTATTCCATCATTGCTTGATAAATGCCACCTGAAGCCTGACCTAATGCATCATCAACATTGTGAGCTTTTTGAACTACCGGTTGAATTTCATTGACCCATAGTTCTGCAGTTGCGTCATCGATTTCAACAGTAAATTTTGCTAATTCTTTAAGTGACTCAAAAGTAGCTTTGGGATCTTCAACTGAAAAAGCAATGTAGTAATTTGGCGGCATACGACCTTGCGAATAAACATTAGCTATCTCACTTGCCATCTCCTCCCTGCTGCCCGGCTCATTTACTTGCCCACTTTCGGGCTGATTTTCAAACACCAAGTATTTCGTCATTTTGATTTCTCCTGTTTGTTCTGGTTTCCAATTCAAAACAATCAGCCAAGGTACAGCTGTTACTCTGCACCCTGACTAATCAAGGCTTAGCTTCAAAGTGGAGCGTCGTCACTGGTGTCCATCTCAATGACTTCCGTTTTCTTGTGCTTCAAAGGAATAGCCAGTTGCTTCTCCATCTCGCGACGCAAGCTCTCAGGCTGCGATGGATCTAAGGAAATGCGCTTTTTGAAATTGCGAACACCATGCTCAAGTACTGTCAGATCATTTGGCATAGCCTTGCCGAGGTATTTGACTAAGTTATCTTCGTAAACCCTACCAAGATCGTTGGCTGAAATGATCTTGTACTTGTTATCCGACACATGGTGCGCGACCAAAACACAAAAGGATGATGGTTCGGCTTTTTCAGTTGAAGATTCTTTTTCCTCGCTGTGGCTCACGATGTTGCCGTCGAACTGAAAATCCAATTTCGAAGCCATGCCCATGACTTCAAAAAGCTCTCGAATCAAAGCAGTGCGCTCTTTGCTACCTTTGTCTCCGGATTTCTTCGCCATGGCTAATGACTCGATTTCCTGAATTTGTCCCACGCCACCTCTGCGAGCGATGTAAGCGGGCAAATCAACAGGCGCTAGGTTTTCTTGCTGCGCAACTGTCAGCACCTTTGTGTAGCGGCTGAGCGTGCCCTTGTCTGAACGAACCACGTACTTGACCATTACCGCGATAGCTGGCGTATTGGCCTTCAAGGTCATGTCGCGGTTGGTTTTCAAGTCAGCCCGAATGCCCTCCAAAATCTTGTCTTTGTGCTGGTTCTGCTCAATCCGCGTAGACAAGTCATAAATTGACGCTAGCAACTCATAAAGTGCCTTGTGTCCGCGCTCAACTACGTCTACTTCGTACTGCTCTCCTAGTTTTACTAGGTCCGAGCTTTCAGTTAAGAACTTCTCAACCTCAGTATTTTTGACCTCCTTAGATGCAGCTTTGGCGACGTTTGATGCGCTTTGAGCAGGCATCACAAAGGCGCTCAGATCAAATGTGTCAAGGTCAACTCCCTCAAACTCGTCGACAGGTGTGAGGTTCATGGGTGGCTTTTGCACCCCAGATTTAATGGCTCCGTTAGTCAGTTGCATGGCTATTTCCTTCCAGGTTATGGCAGCCGATTGCTGCTGGAAGTGAGACTAATTCTGCAAAGTGATACAGATTCGTTTAAAAAGGGATCTGTATCACTTTTTATATTGATAAGCCAAACTTGCGGGGAGCTCAAAATGGACACGCAAAACCATGCCTTGAAGAACGCAGATTTACTTGCTACCAGCCTCCATTTTTGGTGGGTGGCGTTTTTAAGAAGCAGCCGAGATTTCTGGTGGATTTGCCAAGAGCAAGGCAAATGCTTAGATCAGAGATTGGTCAAAGTCTGGGAAGATTTTGGTGATCTGTACAAATACGAAACCTTTTCCCAATGGTGGATTGCCAAGGGCACCAAGCTCTTTGACTCCCCGCAAATCGAAATGGAATTGGTCAAATTCTTAAGCGCGGGCGTTGAACTGTTACTCACAGCGGATCTCAAACGTGCAAAACCCGGAATGATTTGCTTGGCTATACCGTTAAACATCAAAGTGTCTACGGCCAATGAAATATTGACCAAGCTATTTGAAACCGCCCGACTTAGGGGCAAACACTACGACAGAGATGCCAAGTACCAGATCCTCAAAGGAGGCAATGAGAAGTGCTATCACAGCATCAAGCCAGCGTATCTAACAAACGCGCTCAGAGTTTGTATCGACCATAGCGCCCCCGGGGACTCCTTCAGTCGCTGGGGCAACTATCACATGAGCAAGTTTTTGGAGCTTTGCCCCCAGCACCACCCAAAAGACGGCGACTCAGTAGCGCGGACCAAGAAGAAACAAAAAGCCATGCGAACCAAGAACAGTCAGGCATACGGCATGGCAACCAAGCTAATTGCAAATGTTGAGATCGGGCGTTTTCCAAGCTCCAAGAAAGTCGAGTCAAGTCTGCGGTGGACTGCTGACCAGCAAAAGGCATTGAACGAAGCCGTTGGAGATGGACAGTGGCAACGAGCGAATTGGTTTGAGCAAGAGCATGATTTCATGCTCCCCGCGCATGTCGATCAAGACACGAACGGTGAAATTACTAATGATCAAAGATACCTAAATTTACTGACGGACTTGAGGCTCGTTGATCAGAGCTATTTCAGCGTGGAAGATGAAACGAAAAAACCGCCTACTCAGGGTCCTTCAAAGCGGCTTTGAGCGTTGGGCTGCATTGGAAAGTAACTGTGCGTCTGGCTTCCACTAGGACAGGTTCACCAGTGCGAGGATTACGCCCTGGCCTGGCCTGCTTGGTTTTAACTTTGAAATTACCGAACCCTGAAATTTTTACATCCTGACCCTTTGCAACGTTGCTTGTAATCAGGTCGAAGAGTTCATCAATGAAGTCCTTGGCCTCGCGCTTGTTAAGACCTAGTTGGTCGTACAACATCTCAGCCAGTTCTGCTTTTGTGAGGGTTGGTGTTTGAATGCTGTCGAAGGAAAGTTCCATGGGGGAAATTATCCCCGCCCCCAGAAACCATTTGAGCTATGCCTGTCATCCCCACGACCAAAGATTTTTAAAACACATAAAAAACCACCAAATACCCCGTCTTTCGGGTCTTTAGAGCGGTTTTTGGTCTCGCAATGGTTTGAGTGGGTTCTCTCTACGGTGGAAAACCAGCTCATCTTTGTCTCGCTCAGAGTAGCTGTTGTTCATGGGGGCCACCACATTTGCAACTGCCCCCCTTGGTTGGGTTGGCTGAGGGGTACTGGGGGCTGGCGATTTTTTGGTCAAGGCCTGGTGAATGTGATGCGCTAGTTGCTGGTGCTGTTGGGTTTGCTGCTTGCTAGCCTGGGTGGGGGTCACCTGAAAAGGCTTGGGCTTAGGTAGAGGCTTGGGTGCAGGAGCCATGGGGGCCTTCTTCGGCTTGTGCGCTTTTACGGGGGTGGCCTTGCGTTTACCTAAAGGCTTGGTTGGGGTACGCGATATCGGCTTAGCCGTTGCCTTGGGGGTCGATGGTGCAAGCTGCTGACTCGACGAAGGGTTGGGTTGTTGCTGAGCCTGTTGTCCAAACGCTGCCCACATCTTGTCAGACACCAGTTTCCATAGTGCCAATTGGTCCTCTGGGTTAGCTATTTCTGTAAATCGCATAGTTGATCTCCTTTCTCTACATTTATTTAGCGAAAAGAGCCCCAGATCAACCTGCTATTGGACAACCCTTCATAAATAGTTATATGCGGATCTTTGAAATCGAAAAACCAAGAACACCTGAGCAACAACGCTTAGACCAACTTCGCGCCAACAGCAAACGGGCAAGAGATGCAGTCAAAGTGGAAAGAGATCGCCAAAAAATGCAATGCGCACAAAAAGCTCTGCAAGCAATCAGACCCATCAAACCTGTCATTTAGAGCGTTGGCACTAAAGCTCCATATGTCAACGCAGTTGCCGTGGCAAACGTTAGAAAATTCAAGAAAAAATTAATTGATCAATGCTTCTTAACCCGCCACCGAAAACTCACATAAGCAACTGTTTGACCTGCTCAAACCAATTGAAATCGGACAGCTCATCCACAGGACTGCGCTGCGGATATGGCTACTTTTCGCAACCACCTGCTGAGCGCAAACAAGGACGCATGGACCAATACCCAGAAGTTCAACCAGATGAAGTGTGTAGGTACTGGGCTGACACTCATTCAGTTTTGAGTTGAAATGACAAAGGCACCAATCGGTGCCTTTTTATCTTTACGTTAGGACTTGCCGGGCAGTCTCAAAATAGATCGTTTTTCTGTTTGGGCTGCTGGCGCTTGAACAATCTCACTAGATCTGCCCTTTTCAGCCAGTGCCTCTATACGCTTGTCCAACTCACCAGAGTCAACTGCTGTGCGGATAACTTGAAGCGATGTAATGACATCAGCAATGCTGTCTGTCTCTATTGCGTTCTTGCCCTCGACGATTTCCAGTGTGCGAGCGCCGTAGCGAACCGTGATGCACAGCTTACCGTTCTCACCAGTCCACCACCAAGGCTTCAACTTCTTGGGAACTTCCACCTTGCGGCTCTCCCCTGTTGCTTCGTCTTTGACTGTACGGATCTTGACGGGCGAAAACTCCGTACCAGACTGCTGTGCTTTGGCCAACTGGATTTGCTCATCCAGCTTGCTGCTAAGTTTTTGACGACGCGCAAACTGTGGGCTATTGCCCTGCTGACGCTTGCTGGTGACTAATTTCAATGCGCTTAAACCTGACATAGCTACTCCTTGTGTGTTGCAGGAATAACTAATTTATTGTCAGACCATGTCTCTGGACAACCGAAAAGATTGGTAACCCGGCAAGCTGAAAGGACTCAGCACCAACGCTTGACGAACCTAATTCCAGAATGGACTTTTATAGCCAACAGCGTGAGCCTCTTCTTGCTCAATACGTTGCTTATGCGCTGCTTCATCTATGAGCTGATCAAGATAACGAGACTCGTATCGCTCAAGCTGCTTGGGCGTTAATCGCCAATAAGGATTTTTGGTGCGATCTTGCATAGTCATTTCAATCTCATGGCGCAAGTCAACGTTGAGCTTGTGCTTAAAGAAGATAGCGTCATGTACACGGGCAATAGGCTCGCGGCCATGCTGGGCAGCGATTTCACACACTACGTCCATGACCTCGGTCTCATCATGCTGGTAAAGGAAGGCGAGGATCTTGGACTTGCTGGGTCTACCACTGGCCGTTTGAAGAAAAGTCTTGCTAAGTAAATCCCTACGAAGAACTTTGACCAGTTCATACAAATGTGTGTCCAAGATGCTCTGCTCATTGATGTAAGCCTGCACAGTTGGGTCAGCTAGAAAGCGTTCCCTATCAGCGCTGTTTTTGATGATGTCTACTAGCGCAGGATTTGTCCAGCCACCTGATTCGTTTTGCCAGCCCGTGGAGTTTTGACGTGCGCCAAAGCTAATGGCTGTAAATGCTTGCTTAAGCAACTTAGGTTGAAGGTCTTTGGGCACTGGGCTGGAATCTCCGAATGTGAAGTACCGCACTGTGCCCATGAAGTCAGCCTTGTCTTCCAGGAAATTAAGCGTGGCACTGAAGACCTTTCGCAAATCTTCGCCCTGCCCTCTGGCGTCAATATATTGCTTGGCCCAGCCCATCTTCCAAGCGACTACGCTGCTGCGTATGTCGTATTCCCAGCAATTGCCAAGAACTGCTCGTCGCAATTCCTTGTTGATGTTTTGTACGCTTGTGCCCTCGTAGTACATGCGACCAAAGGCGCTGGGCTTTCTGCGCTGGACGTAGTACCCATCCATGACACTGGCGATAGCCAAAATAATGCGAGCTTGGCGTAGGGCTTGATCTTTCTTCTCTCGGGCAATGTGCTGGGACTCTGTCGTGAGCCAGATGATGTAGCTTTTGATGCTTTCCTTGTCCACGGGCACCAGGTCAAATAACTCTTCAACACCTACTGTATTAATCCTTTGCTTGAACTCGGGATACAGCAAGTTCAAAACTTGATAGTTTCCAAATTCATCACCGCACAAGTACTGGTCTATTTCTCGTTCACTTTTACCTGATCGCAATATCTTGTCCTCTACTGCTAGCGTGTCCACCATGGTGACAAGCTTGGTCAATTTGCACTGGCTGACATCACCTGTTAAGTTGGAACCCATAACCACAGGCTCTACGAGACTTAGGTTGTTATCACGAAGCCAGGCATGCAAGCGCTGCTTCTTAGGTCCGATCTGACCGCCTTGATTTGCCAACTGCTGGAGTGAAATGGCAAACAGGTCCAACTTGCGTTGCATGGGCGTAGCCTCGAAATGCAAGCTTTTGAACAACATGGTTTCTAGGACGCCGATGTATTTACCTAGTGCTCTATGGGCAGAGTTTGCAGGTTTGGGAAAAGCCTTCTGCAAGGCTTCATAAACTGCGCTGTTTATCGTGATCTTGATCATCTGCCACCCCATGTAGTCAGGACTAGAGAAATCCTGGAATTCACACGTATTTAGTTGGTTTCTACAGGTTATCAAGAAAAAGGCAAAAAGTCACACGCTTATAGTAATTAATCAATTCGAGTCATGAGCACATGTGCCAAATGACCCATAAATGGGTCACTTGGATTGATGCCAAGTCAAGCAAGTCCTTCTTTGTCTTGCATCGGTTCCGAAATAAACCGGCGGCATTATTGATAAGTACATGATGCACACCTACCAAGCATCAGTAAGAGCCAAGGTCAATGGCCGCAGCCAAGTGATCAAAACCGAAATTCGAGCCCTGAACGCGCACGACGCGCGTTGGTTGCTATGGGCTCAGTACGGATTCCATAGCATCCAGTCTGGCCCTAGTCAGGTCAATACTCGCTAGGCAGCATGATGACCCAGTGTTCACCATCCCAGCAGGCAAACAACGAAATCGCATGCATTGGAAAGTCTGTGTATGGGATCTCCTACACGTTTTTCGCAGCGGGGAGCTGGTGCATGCCACGAGCAAGCATGGTCCTTGCGGTTTCGCAATCAGCCCTTATGTGGGACCAAGTGCCTCAGATTGCTATTCTTTGCACAGCTGACAGGTAGTCTTCACCTCTGGCCTCAGCAAATAGGTCCAGCGTCAGAGTGAGTGCAACCTGCAATACGAGCCCGACGCCAATGCCCGCTACCATGTCGTAGCGCTGCAAAAAGGCAATCATCCAGACACCGATGATCAGAAGCAGCATTTCGATCCCTTTGTAGATCGAAAAGTTTTTCATGACGGTCTGCATGCGGGTGGTTTCCTCGGCTTTTAGTACCGAAGGGTTCAACTGCAGATGTGCGCTTAAGGTTGACACCTGCGAGTCGGTGCGGAGGTATACGGTGCCACCCACCACTATCTGCATCAAACCAATGACCACCAGCGGATAGACCATAGACTTCAGGCGGTGCCCATTCACCCAAAGCCAGACGCTGATACCTAAGGCCAGAAGGCCAACGGCAATAAAAATCACGCTTTCTTGCTTCTCTGCGACGAAGTAGCTGTGCATGTTGTTGATCATGGTGTTGGCTTTATAAGATAGGTCTGGTCAAAATTTTCACCACCTTAGTGGCCAGATTGCGCGGCGTGAAGCGCATGCTTTGGGCCATAGCCCAATTGACGAAGCCAGGGATGTAGACGCGCTGTCCGCGTTGCATTGCGCGGTAACCCAATGCAGCAACTTCCTCGGACGTGGGAAGTTTCTTGCCTTTAATCAGTGCAGAGTTTCCAAGGTCAGCCTTGTCCTGAAAACCCGAGGCTGTCGGGCCGGGGCACAGCGCAGTAACGGTTACGCGAGTGTCTTCCAGCTCGGAGGCAATAGCTTCCGAAAAGCTAAGAACGAAAGATTTCGTGGCGTAGTACACCGCCATGTAGGGGCCTGGCTGAAAGGCCGCTGTGGAGGCCGTGTTGAGAATTTTTCCGCGCGTCGCCAAGAGATCGGGCAGGAACAGTTTGGTCAGTACAACGACTGTGTTCATGTTGAGCTGCATCATGGCCAGCTCAGACGTCAGTGCAGAGTCTTTGAACTCGCCAAAGGCCCCGTACCCAGCGTTGTTCACCAGCGCGCTCAGCACGATACCCCGCGCTTTGATATCGGCGTGCAGCCGTGCGGCACCATCATTGGTTTCCAAGTCCGCGCCAATGACAGTGACGGCAACCTTAAACTTCCGTTGCAGCTCATCGGCCAAGGCCTGCATTTTGGCCACGCCCCGGGCTACCAGCACGAGCTGATAGCCATCTTGCGCAAATTGGTGAGCTAGCGCCTTGCCGATACCAGATGAAGCGCCAGTGATAAGCGCGGTCTTGTTGGATATTGATAGTGTGGTCAAGATTAATCTCCATAGTCGTTTTGTCGATTAAGAGATTAAGAACCCGGTAGTAAGGTGCCATGTCAAGACATTTTTTTTCTTGATTTGGCGCACACAAACACTTGACCTGGCACCAAGGTGCCAGGTTTAACATGTGTCAACGGCTATGTAGTCGTCTAGGCCACCCAAAACTCAACCTGGCTTAACGGCCCTGACGCAGGGCTCAGGCATACGCGCCTGCTCTCAGTCACCGAAAAAAACAAAATATGAAAAGCTTGTTTACAGTAAAAGCATTCAAGACGGTGCAGACAACCAGCGCCTTGTGCAAGGCGGCCAACGTGACCCGTGGTCAATTGCGCTTGTATGAAGAGGGAGGGCTGATTGCACCCCAGAGCAGAACGGAAGCTGGCTATCGCCAATATGGCAGCGAAACGCTGGACCGGCTCAGGGCCATACTGCATATGAAGGAACTCGGCCTCACGCTGGCCGAAATCGCACTCCTACTGTCTGATCGCGATCACGGCGTCCTCGATGAACAAGCCATACAGCAACTGGCGGGAGACGTATTGTCAAAAATTGATGAACGCATTGCTGGTCTGCAAGTTATTCGAGGCTATTTGGCTCCGGTTGCCATGGGTGACATGAGCGTGTTGCAGGACGATGACTGTAACTTCGTCGTTGAATTCATGACCGCTTTGTCCGCCGAGAAAACCCATCGCGGCGCCTGAACCTGACGGTTAGATCAGGTGTGTTTTATCCAGACCGTCTACTCGAATTGAGAATGTCTCAACGTTTAGAAAGATGACCTGAACCCCAAGGGCTAGATCTGAATCCTCATCAAAAACTTAGGCTGTTTACGATGAAGTATGTTAAGCCCCGCCAGTGACTTCTTCCAATATTTCAATCCTTCAAAAGCCTGTTTGTAAGCTTTTGATCTGATTGTTTTCTCTATGGTTGATTGCTCATAAATGAACAATTTTCAGTACTCGCTAGGCAGCATGATGACCCAGTGTTCACCATCCCAGCAGGCAAACAACGAAATCGCATGCATTGGAAAGTCTGTGTATGGGATCTCTTGACGGGCGTGCTCATGACCACTGCCATCCTCATAGATCATCGTTGCCCTGTTGCCGTTCACTGTCATGCGCACTTGGACAAACCAGTCCTCAGTGCCGATCTCGCTTAGGTGACTGGCGATAGCGTCCATCATCCAAAAACACTCAGCCTCTTCTGCCAAGTACTTGGTGCCATCAGTCAGCAAGTGTCTACGGCTGATTCGGTAATAGCCAGTTGTTCCAATAAATTGCGTAAGTTGGGTTGAATCAAATTTTTTCATCTGTAGTCCTTCTTGTGTGACTACAGTTTGTTTTCAGATACGCAGATGGACAACCGACATTTGGTAACCCGAAAACTTGGACGGATACCGAGTAAAAATCACCATGGTGATTTGAAAAGTACTTAACCTAAAAAATCCGCAGCGCAGAAATTTAGAGCTACAGGACCCATTCGGGCTGCAGATAGAAACCGCACTACTCGCATAAATTTCACCCGTAGACAACAAAATGCGACGCTTTTAAAAGCCCTGTAGCGCGTCGATTTGCCCACCCGAATACTTTGAGTGCTGAGAACCCAGATCAGCGCTTGTAGGGCTTGCTCGCCAATCTGCGCTGGTTATCCACAGCTCTCACAAGTTATCCAAGAAAAATCACGAAAAATGTTGCTTTTAATAGATTCCTTGGTTTGAGCGTTGAAATCATTGAAGAAATAAACCGCTAAAAAGTTATCCACAGTCAGTTCATTTCGCCCTGCTCCCGCTCAGAAACCCGCCACTTTGGACGGACTCAGGTTGTCCAGATAAATATATGAAAACACAATGCAATTAACGCAAACACATGATTTAGGAGAGACGAAATGGCACAAGCAAAGACACTTACAACTGCTGAAATTGAGCGTTTGTTAGCGCACATCAATACACGCAAATACGCAGCCCGCAACAGATCAATGATGTTGCTCACACACTGGGCAGGTTTACGGATTGGCGAAGTAGCTTGTTTACGCTGGAGCGATGTCACAACTACAGATGGTCAGATTAAAGATGAGATCCGATTGCTGCCCGACATGACAAAAGGCCGCCATGCCCGTACTGTGTTTGTCAGCGCAAAGCTCAAAGCTGAATTGCAAGCATATGCAGAGCAAACAAAGTGCGTGGATCGCAGCTATCCATTCTTTGCTAGCCAAAAAAGCATCAAGGCAGGCTTCAACGCGAACAGCTTGGCACAAACATTCGCCCTGCTTTATGAAGGCGCTGGACTTGAAGGTGCTAGCAGCCACAGCGGGCGCAGAACATTTTTAACAAACCTCGCCAACAAAGGAACTTCTATTCACTTGCTTAAAACGCTTGCTGGCCACCGCAGCATCCAAACCACCGCCGCATATCTTTACAGCAGTCCTTCTCAACTCCGTGCTGTTGTAGAGTTAGTTTAAAATTAGTTAACTTTTGTAAGCTTAAAAGAGCAAGCTACAAAAACCAATAAGTAAGATCCCCTCTCCGATCTAGTTCAGACTTAATTCGTTATTTCCTGATTTGTCAAAACACCAGTCTGCCCTCGCCTGCGCATCATTTCATGCGACATGGCATCTAATTGATCGTTGCTAGACGCAAGCTTGGCCGCAGGATAAACATCCCACTCTTCTTGATTGATGTGTTCTTTGTAGGCCGCAGCAAAGGCATCTAGTGCTCCGTTATCGGCATCGTTGAACGCGACCCAAGAGTTGACATCAGCATTCACCACCGACTCCAGTAATTGCTTCACGACGACCCAGCTTTTTTCCATTTCAATATGGTCTTGCTTGAGTCGAAGCACCAAAGCATCTAGCGAAGTGTCATTCAGGGCTAGGGCGACTGGGAACACATGCATCTCCTCGTCCAAGTGGTGATGCGGAGCCGCAATATCAAAATAACGAATGACGTCGGTGGCCGCCTTAGATGCGTGGCTGTCCCAGCCGTTTTCTAACAAATAGTGTCGTAGTGTGACGAGCAAAGCCAACATGCGTTCCACACGTTCGTGGCAAGCGCTGAGCATCTCAAACGGTGCTTCAAAACCAACGCTGGGGGATCGATGCCCAGGTAGCCCCCCCCCCACCGCAACTGAATGAACCATGGTCAATCTCTCCAAACTTGAACGAATTGCTGAACCTCCGGCCGTGGCTTGAAAGGCTTGCGCGAGCTCACGGTTCCGACATTTAAAAAACAAATCGCATGCTCAGAGCGTTTCAGCTGCAAACCCGATCGGAACGATTGGGCCTTGAGCGCCTTACCGCTCGTCAGGCCCGTGCCGTAGCCCATGGCGTTGGCCAGCAGCATGAAGTTTTGCACCGCGCACCCGGCACTCAACACACGCTCATGCATGTCAATCTCTGGGTCGCCTTTAGCCGCATCCACGATCAACACCATCAGCAAGGGCGAGCGTCGCGCCTTGTCGCGGGCTTGTTCAAGTTGTTCATCGGTCGCGCTTGGATCGCGCTCACTGAGCGCTTGCACGAACAGCTCACCCAAGTCTTCTCTTTTGTGCGCAGGGATAACCAAGAATCGCCAAGGATTGATGAGGTCGTGGTCTGGTGCCGTCGACGCGGCCAAAAACAATTTTTCTATTTCTACAGCACTCGGCCCTGGCTCGATGAGCCGTTTTGGCAAGATGGTTTGTCGCGTGGCCATCACTTGGCTCACCATGAGCAGCTGATTCTCTTTCTCGACATCACTCATTCAAATGCTCCACATGAGGCGTAAAAGGACCCGTTCCGCTGTGAGTCGAACGCGATGCGGGCACAAAGTCGCCGCGCTGTACGTCGAACACATGGACCTCACCCTCTTCAATCACATAGTGCCAACCGTGCAGCTTCAAGCTCCCTGCTTCGACCTCGCGCCTGACCATCGGGTAGTCCATCAGCCGCTCCAGCTGCAACACCACCGACCGTTGCTCTGTGCGCAAGAGCGCCTCAGGGCAAGGTTGCACAGGTAACAAGGCTTCATCCACCAAGCGCAACCAGTTTTGCAATGCTTTGGCTTCTTCGGGGGCACCCTCGTAGGCTGTGCGTATGGCGCCACAGTGGCTGTGGCCGCACACAATGATACTTTTCACGTGCAGCATGAGGACAGCAAACTCAATCCCTGCCATGGTGCCGTGTAGACCATGCGAGCCGTCATAGGGCGGGACCAATGCACCGACATTGCGCACGATGAACAACTCACCAGGCCCTGCCCCTGTCAGCAGATAGGGCACCAGCCGGGAATCAGAGCAGCCGATGAACAAAGTTTTGGGATGCTGTCCTTGCGCCACCAAGTCCTGAAACCGTTGTTGGTGCAACGGGAAATAGTCCGCGTGAAAACGCTGCAAGCGATGCAGCAGCTCATCAGAAGACTCCGGCGGCGCGGGTGGCATCATTGCACCAAGGACGAGGCGTCCCCATCCAGCTCAATCCCTGTGACATGCGCCAAGCCCACCAAGCGACGCATGTATTGCCCCAGCGCGGTGGCGCGGGACTGCCATTGCAAACGGGATGCAATTTGCGCCTTCAGGGTTTCAAAGTCTGGCAGATGCCCTAGGTTCACATCGAGCACATCGACAAGATGGAAACCAAACCGTGTGTGCACCAAGCGGGGGCGCAGACCGGTCCCTTGGCTGGACTCTTGCAGGTAGAACAGTTCTTTGGCGAACTCTGGCGCACAGTCGTTAGGGGTCAGCCAACCGAG
>JACCDT011359027.1_pt1 | contig 27321 bp, 27 predicted proteins | sample 7446291 | NCBI WGS metagenome assembly JACCDT01 (sample SAMN15323446, study PRJNA562643) | freshwater metagenome | isolation source: river surface water | place: USA:Blue River Watershed | collected 2017-08-17 | reverse complement strand
CCGGTTCTCATTAAGGCAGACGTAATGGGTACCCTTGATGCTATCAAGCACGAGCTCGCAAACTTCTCCTCTGACCGTATCGCCGTTCGTGTCATTGACGCGCATGTAGGCGATATCACCGCCAACGATGTGCAAAACGTTAGTGCTACCGAAAACGCCATCATTGTGGGATTCAACGTAAAGGCGGAGCGAGCTGCGGTCGACTTAGCGGAACGACTTGGTGTGGAGATTGAAACCTTCAGTATCATCTACGAACTTTCTGACTGGCTTAACACCGCGCTCATCAACCGTACGCCAAAGCGTGAAGAAGAAATCGTGACTGGTAAGGCGAAGATTCTGAAGATCTTCAGCACGCAGAAGAATGTGTACGTGCTCGGTGGTCGCGCTGAAGAAGGTACCTTGAAGCTCATGCAACGTGTTCGTGTCCTTCGTCGCGATATTGAAGTTGGCAAAGGCAAGCTCGTGAACCTCCAGCAGCTCAAGTCAAACGTGCAGGAAATTCGTGAAGGCGAATTCGGCATGCAAATTGAGACAAAGGCAGACATTGCCCCAGGCGATGTCATTGAAGCGTTTGATACGGTAGTCACCTAGATATATATGTCACTTGATCGTCAAAGCAAAGTAGCTGAGCAAGTCGCGTACTACGTGGCGCTCTATGTGCAAAAGGAAGCCAACGCTGACCCGCTGATTACGATTACCCGGGCAGATATCTCAAGTGACTACAGCAACGCCACCGTCTACTTCACCACTATCCCCGACAACCGGCAGAATGACGCACTTATTTTCCTCAAGCGTGCCGGGAGCGATATGCGCCATTTTATAAAAAAGAAGATGCGCATCAAGCAAATCCCCTTCCTCAACTTCGCCATCGACTTCGGGGAGCGCCACCGCCAGCACATCGACGAGATAGTGCGAGAGACAGGAACAGAACCAACCTTCGAGATTCCAAAGTAATAGAAAAAAGCGCGCTCCAATGGGAGCGCGCTTTTACATTACGCTACTTTAGCTGCCACCTTTAATACCTCAGTGATTACTTTATCCCGAAATGAGGTCACTCCACCACCGGAAGGGCCCTCAGGGATAGCATACACACCAAATGAACCATCAGCTTCACGAATCACCAAACAGGTATCGTATTGGCCGGTAACATGGGCAATTTTAATCATTCGCTCTACTGCTGCCAGCTTCTCAAGTGGCGAAAGCTCAGGCGAAAATATTTCGGGCTCGAGCGTGACGAGCATCGCTCCGCGCCGAAGCTCGGGAAAAAGCAGGTTTTCAAGCCACATACGAAACATGATAGAACTCCCCCTGGTTTCTGCTGGCAACTATGCCTGAGGGGTGGACATAAATCAAGACAGCATGAGCAGCATACCTATACAAAACCTTTCAATCGATTGAAAGGTTTTGAGTATGACGTAAGGGATCTCTTCCACTACTTGGACGGTACACCTTTTGGATATTTATTTTCGTAAACTCAAAAAATATCTCAAAAGGTTTTCGATTCCCTTATACAACGCAAAATGCTGTCAGAATAAATCTGACAGCATTTTACTTTGTGCCGGGAGCGGGAATCGAACATTACATGTTCAGTACCCGTTGTCGCTCTTTATTCAAAAGAGCTGGCAACGGCTTCGATTCAGCGTTACGGATTTGTATACACAAATCCTACGCCCGCTCCCAGCCCAAAATAAAGACCCTCTTGCGAGGGTCTTTATTCTTGTGCCGGGAGCGGGAATCGAACCCGCACGGCCTTGCGGCCACAAAATTTTAAGTCTTGCGTGGCTACCAATTACACCATCCCGGCACGTGGGAAAGATAATAGCATATTACCTACAATATGCATCTTCAGGCCATTTAACTTTTAGCTTGAAGTAACTGGATAATTTCGCTCTTTCAGTCTATACTGGTGCACTGAAGAACGGCCAGGTGGCGAAGTGGTAACGCGGCGGTTTGCAAAACCGATATGCACGGGTTCAATTCCCGTCCTGGCCTCAAAATAAATTGCAGCTTGTCTGCAGTTTATTTTGGCCAAGGGAATTGAAGACCTTGCGAGACGGATTCGACTGAAAGGAGAATACGTCCACAAGGTGTACAGATTCTGTAAGAATCAAGTCCGTCCTGGCCTCAAAACAGCAGAAGCGATAGCGTATGCTGTTTTGGCCAAGGGAATTGAAGCTGTTGCGAGATAGTTTGTGAGCGAAGCGAAACAAAATATCCGCAACGGATACTGTCTGTGTAACAGAAAATTTCCCGTCCTGGCCTCAAAATAAAATGCAGCTTGTCTGCAGTTTATTTTGGCCAAGGGAATTGAAGACCTTGCGTGTCTAGGTTTACTCCCAAGCCGAAAAGTAACTAGTGTGCCCAGGTGGTGTAATTGGTAGCCACGCCTGCCTTAGGAGCAGGTGCCGCAAGGCATGGAGGTTCAAGTCCTCTCCTGGGCACACTGGTTATTTTTAAGGGAAAGGAAGATTACGGAATGATTATTTCATCCCTTGAATAATGTGGTCTAATACGGTACACTCTTGCCACACAAAGAAGTCGTATCGTGTAAAGTATAGCAATGCGCCTTTAGCTCAGTAAGGTAGGCGTAAACAGTTTCCCAAACTGTTTACCCTCATTAAGGAGTCATGTCGTGTAAGATGTAGATAAATAATGCGCCTTTAGCTCAGTTGGTAGAGCAGCTCCCTCTTAAGGAGACGGTCCAAGGTTCGAGCCCTTGAAGGCGCACCAGAGCAAAACTAAGACCCTCAGACACAAGTCTGAGGGTCTTAGTTTTAGTACGAGACCTGCGTCTCGTACGGCTCTGGTGCGAGACGGAGATATGTTTCTATTTCCTTCCTAGAAATATAAACGGTCGGGTCCGGGCTGGAGGTCGTTAAGAGCGTGAGCTAATTACGAACCTGGCGGCCATATGTGAAGGATGGGGTGACCCCTTGAGTGTTCACAAAAAACCTTTCAATCGATTGAAAGGTTTTCTTGTTTATGTTTTTGGTGTTAGCTAGCCCGCAGCTTTGTTTTCTTGAAATGTACCGGCCTTCGGTTGGCGTTATACCAACGCGCATACTTCTTCTTCCAGGTCTCGGGAAGTTTATCAAACGCAATGCACCAGTACGAGCAGTAGCCGTGCTTCTTTTCGATACAGTCCCCACAGCCTAAAAAGAGCACATGGCAGACTTGGTTCTTGCAGTGGAAGTGTTCATCAGTTTTATTGGTACGGCAAAGGTGGCAGTACGAGATGACCTCGTCCCCTATCTTTTCACCTAGGCGTTCATCGAAGACGAAGTTTTTGCCTTTAAACTTGTTCTCTAAGCCCTCCCGCTCCACTTGGTGCTTGTAGTCAATCACCCCACCTTTAAGGTGCTTCACATCTTCAAAGCCATTGTGCTTTAGCCACGCACTCGCCTTCTCGCAGCGAATACCCCCGGTGCAGTAGAGCGCTACCTTCTTCCCTTTATGCTCGGCCAAAATCTTCGGCACAATCGCGAGCTCTTCACGAAACGTATCAACGTCCGGGCGAATCGCCCCTTCAAAGTGCCCAATCTCGCTTTCGTAGGCATTACGCATATCAACCACCACTGCATCGGGATTATTGATATACTCATTCATCTCTTTTGCAGTGAGGTACTCACCGGTGTTCGTCACATCAAAGCTTGCGTCATCGAGCCCGTCAGCCACTACTTTCTTGCGTACTTTGATATCTAGTTTATAGAACGACGGAATCTGCCCTTCCTCTACGGCAAACTTGTACGGAATTCCGTAGAATTCAGACTTACTCTTCATGTACGCGTCAAACTGATCCCAGTGCGCTCGAGGAACGTTCATTTGGGCATTAATTCCCTCGCTGGCGACATAGATACGTCCAAAGCAACCAAGCAGGCTAAAGCGCTCAAATAACTCCTTTTGGAGCGCTACTGGGTCGGCAATACGCACGTACTTATAGAACGACAGGGTAACGCGTGGAATACCATCGTTTTGTACCGCTGCCTTTTTTTCCTCTCGTGGACGCAGGTCTCGTTTCATGGGCCCAAGAATACACCCGGAAAGCACCCCTGACAAGCCAATTTTAGCCATAGAGCGTGAAAATACGTTGCAAAACTTAGCTATTATGAGCGTACATTTATTGACTTTTAGCTCATTCTGTGCTATTATACTAACCAGAGAAGAAACCTGCGGCCGGAGCCTTCGCTCCCCTCCCGCTCTTTGACAAAGGAATACCTAATGTCCACTAAATATCTATTCTATGTAGCTGGAGGCATCATTCTCTTCAGCCTCACAATGCTCCACCCCCTCGGACAAATCGTCATGGGTGTCGTGACCGCCCTCATGATTGTCATCTTCATCCTTGCACTGGTTTCTCCGCTCTACGCACCGGCACTTACCAACAAACCGATGAACGGCCAACGAAGCGGTTTTCACCTCTTCACGTTTATCGAGCCGGGTCAGGTAAAACTTATCGAACGTGGTGAGAGCCTCGTTCGTATGGTTATGAACACTGACGGAAAAAGCTTCCAGGGAGGCGCTGACCCGGTAGAACGCTGGACCATCGTCGATGGAGTCAATGACCCACTTGAAGGAGTTAATCCCTTCATCAAACCGTGGGCCAGATATGTCTTCAAGACAACGGGTGCTGTATTCACCGGTATCTATCCCTACCAACAGGTACGGGAGTACCGACTGGAGCGTACCAAGATCAAGCGTAAGGAACCGACTGGTGATCGTCAGGTTGGGATGAGTAATCTCCACCTTGAAGTCACTGAAGACTACAGTGATCACTACCGGCTTCGTCAGTTCCTCTACCCGATGCATATCACTGGTGCCGAGACCAAGGACAAGATTCCGCTCGACATCATTGGTGTTGCGAAGATGGAGGTCAAGAACCCGCATCGTGCAGCGTACGGAACTGATCGCTGGGACGCAGCGGTGGTTAACCTGACCACCAACGCTATCGGCGAGAAGACCAAAACGCTCACCCTCGATAAGTCCCTGACTGCCTCGTCGGCAGACGGAGCAAAAACGGTCGCTAAGGCTGTCAAAGGCATTCAGTCCGACTTGAAAGATACTGGTATCGAAATCGGTGGGTTTGATGTTCTTGAAATCAACCCCAACCTCGACGAAGAAGGCCTTCGTATCCTTGCTGCCGAGGCACTCGCCAAACAGCAAGCCAAGGCGACCCGTGAAGACGGTGCCGCCAGAAGTGACGTGATTCGGAGCATTAATGCCGCCAACAAAGAAGCTGGCGAACTCTCCATCAAGACGATGGAAACCGAAGCAATGGTTCGTGCCGCAGAAGCCGCCGGTAAAGGCGGTGGGATTGTCATCTTGCGCGCCCCTGGCACTGACACTATTGACCCTGCTCAGGCAGCCATCCTAGGTGAACTGAAGCAGCTCAACAAAAAGGGCTAAACGATGAACTATTACTATTACGCACTTTTGATTGTACTCATAGTTATCGTACTGCTGGTTGCCTTAACTTTACCAGCCGTCATGATGAGCTTCAAAAGGAAGCAGGACACTAGCAATAGCGGGACAGCGCCCACCACGGGCGCTGGAGACGACAAATCAAAACCCGCAGCGAAAGCTGCCGAGCCTGAAAAAAAGAAGGCGAAGGAGAAAAAGCTTGAAGTCACCTGGTCTTGGTGGCTCTTCCTGTACAGTTTTCTGATTGCAGGATTCGTCATCCCCTCGTTGATGGCTGACAGCCTTTCAACCAGGGACACGTGGCTTCTCGTTATCCTGGTCTCGGTGGCTGCCACCTATGCGGTGGCCACTATGCTTAAGTACCAGTTCGACTTTGACGATGCGGTGGGAAAGGTAAACAAGATTGCGGTGGGACTGCTGATTCTTGGTTTTGCATTTCTCTTGTTTCAAAACAACTTCAGCACGACCGCAACACTCAAGGATGCTGGAACACGTACGAGTGGCTTCACGTCAGGGATTAAAGAGTTTCTGGCTGGAAAGAGATATGGCAGTGGCGTGTCTGCTCCGGCAGCCACCACAACCACGACATCAACGGCGATACCGGCTGGTGTCGTGCCTTCGGTCACCGTTCCGTCATGTAACGACGGCTGGTCAAAAGTGGTTTCGATACCAGCCTACTCGAACGTAACCTCAGCCTGGAACATGGATACTGTCCAAGCTGCCTGGCGCGAAAACGGTGAATGGAAACAGTTTGAAGGCAAGTACCTCAGTGGAAGTTTCGACGCGGTAAAGTACTGCGCGAAAAACAGTTCGTACGCCGGTGAGGAGATGTTCCTCACTTGGACCCCACGTTAAAATCCCTACTCGGGTGACCGAGGCAAGTAGACTTGCCTCGGTTTTTTATATTAAAGATAGCGTTATTGAGGATTAAACCTTTGTCCACCATCGTTACCGCCGGTTTGACCACCTGTGTTTCCACCGGTTTGGCCGCCAGCATTACCGCTAGTCTGCCCCCCTACATCGACCGGCCCGGGTCCACTACCAACACTACTACAATCAGCTTCAGGTACATTAATACCTAAGCCAAACGTGCCAGCAGCTACATTGAGAATTGCGAAAGCCGAAAGCATGACGAGTAAGCCTATGACCCCCCAAAGGAGGTGCTGCTGACCGGCAGCCCGAGCAGAGTCGTTATCGGCGTTACGTACGTACTCAAACGCTCCCCAGAGAAATACCAAAAAGGCTATTGCACTCATGAGAGCAATGACCGGAAACAAAATGGCATCATTGACCATATCAACCAAACACTGCGCGGCGCCTGCAGCACGTTCATTTGTGGGTGTCATTACGTTCTATTATGCCACGGTCGTATACACAAAACCGGCCATTTACTGGCCGGTTGTGTGTATCTCGTCGCGTTTTGTTAGCGGTTATTGACCGGAACGTTTGGGATGTTCTGGATGTTCTCCTCGTCAGAGAAGCCCAAGCCTCCAGCGATGAGGTTGACGATACCGAAGACAGATACCATGGCAACGAAGCCCACGATAGCGTAGAGCATGAGCTGGCGACCAGTCTCACGGTTGCCGTCATCATCACCACCCATGATGAAGTACTTGAACATTCCGTAGATGAACATCAAGAGGGCGGCAGCGAAGACCAACGGAATCAACGTACTGTTGATGAATGATGAAATGTCTTCGAGGAAGTCGTTGATTTCACCGAACTGTGCGAAGGTAACTACTGGTAGCACCAAGAGTGCGAACGCAGCCATAAATTTTCCCATCTGTTTCATATGCATTGAATTACTATTTAAATTGAGTACCTCTATTATACCTAAAAACGTACACTTCTGGACCCTAAAGCTAAAAACTGTGTATAAATTAGTTGAAGCCAAGGGATGCTTGGAGCATGGCTACTATCCCCCACACGCCAAGCATCACAACGAGCGCTACAACGCCCGCCACTGCAATTTTCTTTCCGTCATCGACTGAGCCCTGATCGCCTCCGTTGATGACCCAAGCCTTAATGATACCCCAGGAAAGATACACGACTGTGAGTGCAAAAATCACCGGCACCAAGAGACCGATAAAGCTAATAAACATTCCGACAAGTTCTGCAAAGTTGGTAGGGGTTGATTGCATACAGGTGTGCTGAACTACGTAAGGTGAGTAATTGCGTGTACCGTGTCGATAACCACACTATAAACAGTATTGGTAATGATGGCCAAAATAGCCCGAGCGCCAAAGATTAAGAGGCCACCAATAATTGCGTACAAGAGCGCCTTATGCGCCTGCTCAATCGTGCCAGGGTTACCACGGGCGGTCACGTACAGGAAGCCGGCGTAAATGATGAAGAAGACGACAAACGGAATAGCGAACACGAGCAGGATGTCGAGAATCGCTAAGAAGAAGGCTGGGATAGAGCTGATGCTTGAGTCAAGGGGATTCTGTAAACCCTGTGCAGCTTGACCACTGTCAGCACCGCCACCTTGAGCAAGCACCAACATTGGCGCAAAAGTCAGCACCGCGCAAACAATCAAAATGTAGAGCTTTCCCATAGACTAATACTCCAAAACTAACCGACTAATAGCGTCACTCACCGCATTACTTACTCGTGAGCGGTTACTCACCACGTCTTCCACCATCTGCATGATAATCCCATCTGATGCACCTGGGTCTGGATCGAGCCAGCCACGAGCGATGAGGGCTGATTCGAGCATACTCGAACGGAATGGATCAGCTGAACCAGCAGCCACGAGGTCGCGACGAACCGGAGCCATCGTAAGTGCGGTCGTTAGCTCGTCAGCATACTTTGCACTTGTAATACGTGACGCAGCAGCATATGCTCCATTGACGTTCCCTGACGCGCGCGGGATGGCAAAGCCATAGAATGCACCATAGCCGCGGCGAGCGGTCGCTTGGCCACCTTGCGGTACTGCAGCTATATCAAAGTTGAGGTTTGGATTCTTACTATCAATCCCTGCAGCCTCAGATGCTCGCCCAAAGTAGAGCGCAAGGTCGCCCGAGGTGAAGGCCTGCGAGTCTTGTGGCATGGCGCGGTTCCATGAGTATGAAGCGCTGTTGGCGTTACTGAAATCGGTAAAGAACTGGAGCGATGCCTCCATTGGCGCCCTACCTCCTTGCACAGCAGCTTCGTTTAAGCCAACCACGAAGCCACGTTCGTTTTCTGTCACCCCGGAGCTCCCCGACTGGAGCGCCAACATGATAAGCATGTCTTTCGCTCGCAAGACGTTGCGGAACTCACCAAACGCAATACCACTCTGCGTCACGTTGCGTCCCGCATCAAGGAGCGTTGTACGCGGCACCACGTTACTCACAACCTGCTCCCAGGTAGTTGGTGCCTGCGCGATGCCATTACTCGCAAAAATATCGCGGTTCCAGTACATCATGAGTGGATCAACCGCAAACGGAATCGCGTACAATCCTTCGCGCAGCGCAAAGATTTCTGCGCCATCAACAAACGTGTCGCGGAAGGTGCGGATAGGATAGTTGTCGTATGGAATTGGGAGTAGCTTCGCTTTGTACTTTACGAGATTCTCTGAGCTCAGAATAATCATGTCTGGCGAACGCCCTTCCGCAACAGCATTGAGAAACTCCTCATCAAATGAGCGTTCATCAATACGCTGGTAGCGCACGGCATTAAACGGCTTATCTTCTTGCACGATATTCTGGAATAGGCGGTCCATTACTACCGGATCGAGCGTACCCCAAATGACAACCTGGTCACCGTAGACCAGCTGATCTTCTGAAACCGGCTGCGAGTAGCCACTGAGGAGAATAATGGAAATTACAGCAATAATGCCAAAAATTGCCACCAAGATAATTTGAAACGGTCGCATATTCATATAGCACTAGTATATACTGTCGGCCCCTTCAATAGGCTAAGTTACTTACACTTTCCGGAATGCCAGACCATAGTGGTGGTCGCCAGCATCAAAGGAGTGTTCGAAGATGAGACCAGCAGTTTCAGCTGCCGCCTCGGCCGCTTCAGCAGGTACTACCTGCTGCGGCTGTGGCCCCAAGCCACCAAACGACTCTGACCAATCAATGAGAAAGAATTTACCGCCACTACGGAGCGTGCGCAGCACCTCCCCAAGGGCTGCGCTGCGGTCACTCAGCTGAAAGAAGGTATTTACCATTACTGCAGCGTCGAGCACCCCATCAGGAATTTTTGAGCCACCGCTGTCTTCGACATCAGCCCAGAGTGGTTGTACCTGCGCCAACCCCTTACTTCGCGCCAGATCACCAATCTTTTCGAGCAAGTTTTTTTGAATCTCGCAGGCGTAGACGCGGCCCTCAGGACCCACGAGGTTTGCGAGCGTTTCAATAAAGTAGCCACTACCGGCGCCAAAATCGGCTACGGTGTCGCCCGGACGCAGGTGAAAGTGTGTTGCCACAATGTGCGGAATAACAAACCGGCCGGTAACGAGGGGTGTAGAGGTGGGTTCCATATGCCTAGTAGTATACCCTACTCATTTAGTATGAGCCGAACCAAAAGTGAAAAACAAAGAGCGGTGCCTATGGCACCGCTTTTTGTTTTTTGATTTATTGTCGAGTGCAAAACTTCTAGAAATTCTTGAGCTGCGACACAACGAGTTCTCCATCAGCTTTAAAACGATTCAAATGCGCGGCGCTCCAAAGTTTTACAGGCGAGCCGTACTTAAACGTACGGTAAGTCTGTAAAACTTTGAGAGCAACAAAGCAGTTGGACGTTTTTAAGGTGATGGTTAGAAGTAGACGATTGAAGCAATAGTATCCCCCGCCCGCATCTTCATGATGCGCACTCCTTGCGTATCACGCGAGAGTGTCGGCACGTCTTTCATTGAGAGCTTAATCACCTGCCCCTTTTGACTCATCACAACGAGTTCACCGTCAGTTCGTTCTTCTTTTGTGAGCGCTGCACCACCGATTACCTTACCGGTCTTCGTGGTAATTTTCGCCGTCTTAATACCACTACCACCTCGATTCTGCACCTTGTACTCCTTCGCCGAAGTCGTCTTACCAAAGCCATTTTCCATCACGACCAAGATTTCTCGGTCACCCTCGCCCTTTGGCAAAATATCTGCTGCTACGATGCGGTCGCCTTTCTTGAGCTTCATACCCGTCACACCAGCAGCAGTTCGGCCCATTTCTCGTACGTCCGCTTCCTTAAAGCGAATCGCCTGACCGTCTCTCGTAATGAGCGAAATCTCATCACCCTTGCCGACAAACTTAGCACTAATGAGCTCGTCACCATCCTTCAGGGTGAGTGCAATGAGTCCACTGCGACGCACATCCTTAAAGACTGCAGCATCTGACTTTTTGATAACACCATCACGCGTCACCATGAGGAGACTCCAGTCACCTTCCCAATCCTCCTTTCGGACCGGCAGCACTGAAGTGACGTGCTCGTCACCACTCATCGAGAGGAAGTTCATGATTGACTTGCCCTTCGTGGCGCGGCGTCCTTCAGGGATATCGTACATACGGCACTGGTACACCTTGCCCTTGTCGGTAAAGAAGAGGAGGTCGCTATGGGTTGAAGTGGTAAGCAGGTGCGTCACCACATCTTCTTCCTTGGTGTTGAGGTCAACAACCCCTACGCCACCACGCTTCTGCGTCTTGTACTCCGCTGGGTTCGTACGCTTTACGTAGCCACCCTTGGTCAAAACCAACACACTCTCTTCATCAGCAATCAGGTCTTCTGGGTTGAGGTTTTTAACCCCACCTTTCACAATCTTTGTGCGCCGATCATCACCAAACTTTTCAGCAATTTCTTCGAGCTCGGTCTTGATGATTTTGAGCATCTTTGCCTTACTCTTCAAGATACTCTCAAGTTCCTTGATGAGTGCCTGTACCTCCTTCAACTCATCTTCAATCTTCTTACGCTCAAGACCAGCGAGCTTCTGCAGGCGCATGTCGAGAATCGCCTGAGCCTGAATAGCTGAGAACTTAAACTCCTTCATCAGCGCTGCGTGCGCGGTCGGCACGTCTTTCGATGCGCGAATGAGCTTGATGATGGCATCGATGTGATCGAGCGCCTTCTTAAGACCAAGCAAGATGTGTTCACGGTCTTGTGCCTTCTTGAGGTCGTACTCAGTACGACGACGAACCACTTCAACGCGGTGCTTCACGTACTCTTCAAGAATGACCTTAAGTGACAGCGTCTGTGGTACACCATCAACCAACGCCACCATGTTGTAGTGGAAACTCTCTTCGAGCTGTGTGAGCTTGTAGAGCTTGTTGAGAACTGTCTGTGGGTTTACACCCGTCTTCAGTTCAATCACGACACGAATGTCAGAGGTCGACTCATCGCGCATCTCACGAATACCTTCAATCTTCTTATCGCGCACGTGGTTCGCAATCTTCTCGAGCATGTCAGCCTTATTCACGCGGAACGGTACTGAGGTAATGATGATTGAGAAGTTACCTTTCTTATCTTCGGTGATTTCAGTTTCGCCACGTACGACCACTCCTCCGCGACCGTTGGCGTAGGCATGGGCAATATCTTTTTTATTAAACGCAATGCCACCCATTGGGAAATCAGGCCCCTGGATAAACTGGAGGAGATCGTCAGTTGTCGCACCTGGGTTATCAATGAGGTGCCCAGTCGCGGCTACCACTTCTCGCAAGTTGTGTGGCGGAATGTTGGTCGCCATACCAACGGCAATACCGAGTGTTCCCAAGAGGAGCAAGTTTGGTACACCGGCTGGAAGTACTTCCGGCTCTTTCTTTGTGCCGTCGAAGTTTGGTCGCCAATTGACTGTATCCTTCTCGAGGTCGCGAAGCATCTCTTCAGCCATCTTCGACATCTTGGCCTCGGTGTATCGGTACGCCGCAGCTGAGTCACCGTCAATTGAACCGAAGTTACCTTGCCCCAACACGAGCGGGTAGCGCGTTGAGAAATCTTGCGCCAGCTTCACCATCGCTTCGTACACAGCTGAGTCGCCGTGCGGATGGAAACTACCGAGCACGTCTCCAACAACGGTCGCAGACTTCTTAAAACGGGCTGACGCGGTGAGGCCGTTAAGGCGCATTGAGTAGAGAATGCGGCGGTGCACTGGCTTCAAACCATCGCGCACATCAGGCAACGCACGCGAGGTAATAACCGACATGGCGTAGTCGAGGTACGACGTCTGCATTTCATCGGTAATACTCTGAGAGACTATACCGCGCGTTTCTTTTGGCTCCGCCGGCACATCATTGACAGTCTTTTTCGGCATACGATTTTCAGTCTATGGCTAACAATCTACAAATAATACGGCTTATTGTATCACATCTCCACTACTTGTGGTGGTTGCAGTTTCCGACGTTGACGCGGTTGTGGTCGCAACCAGTATCATAATCGGATCCCCTTCAGGCACTACAATGGGGGCACGCTGCGCCTCAACAACGTCGGTCCAGGCCATTGGGGTCGTGGTAGCTTCTGGTTCTAACGGAGCAGGTGCTTCCTTATGAGTAATCAATTTGTTTTTTACAATCGCAAATCCATCCCCCACCGTTGCGGCAAACTGAGCAAAGCGGCTCGGCTCAGTTGGCGGCACAATGCCCGGGACCGGCGCCACCTCAGGTGTATCAGCGGCAATAGTTGCGGCTGATTGCGACTGATCAAAATCGAGTACCGCTAAGCGGCTGGGGATAGTTGATGCCCAGATACCAGCAATCACGAGCGTGACGGTTGCAGCAGCGACGAGTCCGTAGCGCCGTTTTTGCTGTACTGGTTTGGTTCGCCACTCCTCAATCCGCTCAAGCATAGCTTATTTATCTTGGAGCACTACAACCTCTCCGCTCATGGCGAGGACATCCTTCTTCTTGACGGTGAGCTTATCAATAGCTTTGACCCCCTCAGCACTTTCCTCCTTCAAAAAGGCCTTGAGCGCAGCGGCATCGTAGTGCATAGGAATAACGCATTTTGCCTCGAGCTTTACTGCTAGTTTAGAGGCCTGTGGTACTTCGAGCACCTCACCCCCGCCAATTGGTACAAAGAGAATATCGATATCACCAAACTCACCGAGGATCTTTGGATCAATATCGGGCTCGCCGAGCGCGCCCAGAAACACGATATTCATTCCCTCGAGGGATACCTGGTAAATTGTGTTAAAGCGCTTCTTTCCTTCGTACATCGTCTCTACGCCGTACCCACGCGCTGTCACCTCTCCCACCTCGTACTCGCCAGGACTACTAATTACAAACGGCTCCTTATTTCCAAATGACACTTGGTCGACGCCATTAAAATCAGGGTGGCGAAGCGAAATAAAGGCGACATCGGCACCAAATTTACTCGGGGATAATTTCTTTGACTGCTTTGAGATTGGATCAAAGGCCAGCGTGGTATCACCAAACGACACCTTAAAACACTGCCCACCGTGATGTGTAATTACCATAATGTCGCCATTATACGCCAGAGGACGGTAAACGCGAAACACCTACCACCCATCCGCACAGACCGACATAGCTTTTCCTAAACTGGTGTGGTTATATGAACGTAGAAGTACCCATAAAACCAATGGAGGTGCCAATGTCCACCCTGGAAACCGTGATTACCTTCGGCATGACGATTGGTGCAGCAATTGTGTTCGTTGCCATGACGCTCGCCGTGCCGTTGGCAGACGCCAACCGTGAAGCTTTTACCCCCAGTAATGAGGACTGACCTTTGGTCAGTCCTTTTTTAATGATTCCGTCACCCACTTCCTTTTTCTCTACTTTCTGCTATAGATTTTCCAACCTTACAGGTTCTGTACACCTTGTCAGTTTTCTTTTCGCACGCTCGAGAAAACCTTGACAAGGTCGTGCGAAGCAATGTATATTGCTCATCACTTCGTCAGAAGTTTATTAATTTCTAGCGGCACACGTTTAACCCTGCGCTCACGAACTACGGCTCCAGAGCAATTGTTGCGCAGACGCGTGTCGTCGGAACTAACCACATATCTAATATATGTCAGAGGTTACTACTGGAGCAGTTGCTCCAACTGGAGTTATGCATTCCTACGTGAATGACACTCCTGTCCCACCAAAGAACGGAGATATCGTTGAAGGAGTCGTCTCAGCCATTGGCCGAGCACGCGTTTTCGTCAACATCCCTCCATTCGGTACTGGTCTTATTTACGGCCGTGAATACATGAACGCGCGCGATATTTTGCGCAAAGTTTCTGTTGGCGACACTATTGCTGCGAAAGTAGTTGATGGTGGTAACGAAGACGGTTACATTGAGCTTTCACTCAAGGAGGCTCGCCAGGCCCTTATCTGGTCAGACGCTGACGCTGCCGTGAAGAGTCAGACCATTATGAGTCTTGAGGTAAAGGAAGCCAACAAGGGCGGACTCATCCTCGAGTGGCAGGGTATCCAAGGATTCCTTCCAGCTTCACAGCTCGCTGCTGAGCACTACCCACGCGTAGCTGACGGCGACAAGGACAAGATTCTCTCAGAACTCCAGAACCTAGTTGGAAAGCACCTTTCAGTCGTGATTATCACTGCTGACCAGAAGGAAGCGAAGCTTATCTTCTCTGAAAAGGGTCCACAAGAAAAAGAAGCGAAGGAAGAGAAGGTGAACAAGTACGAAGTTGGTGCCACCCTCGATGGTGAAGTTACCGGCGCTGTAGACTTCGGTGTATTCGTTAAGATTGAAGACGGACTCGAAGGCTTGGTACACATCTCTGAGCTCGACTGGGGCCTGGTAGAAGACACTCGCGCACTCTACAAGGTAGGCGACAAGGTGAAGGTTAAGGTGATTGAAGTGAAGGACGACAAGATCTCACTCTCAATCAAGCAGCTCCGCGAGAACCCATGGGTTTCTGCCGCTAACAAGTACAAGAAGGATGACATCGTGAACGGTGTGGTCATCAAGTACAATAAGCACGGAGCCCTCGCTTCAATCGAAGAAGGTGTTGCCGGCTTGGTACATATCTCTGAGTTTGAAAACGAAGAAGGTCTCAAGAACACACTTCCTTTGGGCGGTGTCCAGAAGTTCAAGATTACCCTCTTTGAGCCAAAGGATCAGCGCATGACGCTTTCTTTCAAGGACGCACAAGGATAAGACGACAATTAAAAAAACAGCCGGCCCCTTTGGGCCGGCTGTTTTTTAATTAAACCGATTCATTGCCGTCACGTGACCCTCTTTCACAATGGTGATAATCACTTCACTCACCCGCTTCCCCACCTCTTCCACTTTTAGTAGCTCACGCTTCGTGAAATGCCCCATGACGTAGCGCTGAAGCTTATCACCGACCGGACGCTTGGTTTTGCCGGTAAATAGGCTCACTGGTGAGATACCCACGCGTACCCGCACAAAATCCTTCGTACCCAAGGAATCAATCAGTGACTTCACGCCATTATGGCCACCGTCCCCACGGCCAAAACTAATACGCACTTCACCAAGAGCTACATCGACATCATCGTAGACCGCAATCAAGGCTGCTGCTTCGGCTTTGGGCACGAGCTTAATCGCTGCACTCCCTGATTTATTCATAAATGTTTCCGGATACAGCACCGTAACAGCTGTACCTGCCACCTGCCCTTCACTGACCCTTCCTGCGTACTTCCGTGAGCTCACCAACGTCGGCAACATTGCCTCACGTAAAAAAACGTCGGTCACTAACCAACCTACATTGTGACGGGTCGTCACGTATTCTTCCCCAGGATTACCCAGCGCAACAACGTACTGCATAGCAACTATTGTACACGAAAGTGAAAAGTTTGTGGTGCGTGAAAATTTTTCGTATACTAGTGATGAACAAATTTTTTATCTCTATTCCCATGAGCTCATCACCAGAAACAATTGCAACACCAACTGCTGTACCCCCTCCAAAACAGCAGCATCCACTCACTGAAATTGTGCAGTTTGCGCTCATCGCACTCATTATCGTCGTACCAGTTCGCTGGTTCATTGCTCAACCATTTATCGTCTCTGGCGCCTCAATGGAAGACACCTTCTACTCAGGGGAATACCTCATCGTTGACCAGCTCTCATACCACCTTGAAGAGCCAGAAGCCGGTGACGTCATCGTGTTTCGTTACCCGAAGAATCCATCAACATTCTTCATTAAGCGAATTATTGGCGTACCAGGTGACACCGTAAGCATTGATGGCAACGTCGTCACCATCACCAATGAAACGTACCCTGAAGGCCTCGTACTCGATGAACCCTACATCCACTCTATGGCAGCAAATACCTTCCTCACTGAGACCCTCGGGGAACGCGAGTACTTCGTGATGGGTGACAACCGCGACCGCAGCTCAGACTCCCGTGTCTGGGGTATTTTGCAGCGCGAAAACATCATTGGCCGTGCCTTTGTACGCCTCTTCCCGTTCTCGCGGATTGACTACCTTCCCGGAGCAACCGAACTGGCCGGATCAGAGATACGCACCATTAGTAGTACACAACAGTAACGTAATCACGTAGGTCTATGGATATCAACGCCACCACATTCATCAAGAATGCCAGCACTGCCGCAGAACACTTTGGGTTTCGTAGCATCGACAGCTTTAAGAGTCACCCCTCATGTAAAGGCTGTGCTACAAAGTTGACCCACTCGGCAACTACCCAAGACCGCCGCAACGATTCGCTCCACGGCTTGCTAACGGGCGGTATGCAGACCTACTGTGATGCAAAGCTCCATGAAATCACCGAACCACTCCTCTTCTATAGTCTCGAAGAGGTTCCTAAGACCGGTGAAATTGCCCTCGGCCTGCACGTGTACAACGTCGACAAGAGTATTGCTGAAGCGACCCTGATTCAGACCGCTCGCGCACTTACCGAAGACCTCGGCTTCAAAAATAGTCGCGTTCGCATCAACTCACTTGGTGACAAGGAGTCATCTACACGGTACACCCGGGAACTCACCAACTACCTCAGAAAGCGACTTGAAGAGATGCCTGAGACAGCGCGAGAACTCATGAAGCAACATGCCATGATGGCGCTCGCCCACCTGATTGAGAAAGAGCACGACCTCGCCTACCGCAGCCCGAACCCACTTGAGTACTTGAGTGACCAGAGCCGAAAGCATTTCCGTGAAATTGTTGAGTTCCTCGACATGGCCAACGTCCACTACGAGATTGATCCGAAACTCATTGGTCACCACGAGTGCTACAGCGACGCCATGTTTGCCGTCGACATCCTCGATGACGAACTCTCCCCGCTCGAGAACACACCACTCACCATTCGCGGCGGACGCTACAACGAATTTGTCACGCGCGCCACAAAAAAGAGCGTGCACGCTGCAGGAGCCGTCGTTGTCCTCCGCGACAAGAAGGCCCCAGCCCGTCACCCAAAGACCCGTTTAGCAGAACCTTCAGTCTACGTTGTGCACCTCGGCTTTGGTCCAAAAATCAAGAGCCTCGTTCTCATCGACAGCCTCCGCAAAGCCGGTGTTACCGTCCACCAAAACCTGGCAAGCGATTCACTCTCGGCCCAGCTACGCGACGCAGAGCACCGTGGCGTCAAGCATGTGATTATCATGGGTCAGAAGGAGTTTGTCGAAAACAGCGTCATCCTCCGCGACATGGAGGCGCGCAACCAAGAACAAGTACACCTCGACCTCTTGCCTCAAAAACTCAAGAAAACACAAGACCGTGCCACTGCCAAGCGAGAAGCCGCCGCAGCCTCCATCACCCTCTAGCGCCCTTGCGTCTTTTACCATGAAATGCTATTCTTTCGGCCACATATGACATTAAACGTCCAAGTTGAAAAAAACACGAACGAAAGTAGCGCCAACGTAATCCGTCGGTTTACGAAGCGTATGCAAGGTTCAGGTGTTATCCCACGGATGCGTAGTGAGCGCTACCACACTCGTGAAAAGAGTGAGAACGTAGAGCGATCTGCCCGCCTCAAGAAGCTTGCCAAGAAGGTAACCTACGAAAAGTTGCTCAAGCTTGGTAAAGTTCAAGAACGAACCCGCGGACGCAAATAAAACAAAAAGACCGTTCATAAGAACGGTCTTTTTGTTTTTCGGTATGGTACACTGCTCTTGCAATGACCACGTTTTCCCTACATCACACCACACGTACCTACCCTGAACTTCCCTACGAAGCGATGAAGAATGCTATCCTCGGCAAGAACTACAATCTCTCGCTCGTTTTCGTTGGTGCAACACGGGCGCAAGCACTCAACCAAGAGCATCGCGGCAAAACATACACCCCAAATGTTCTCTCCTTCCCTTTGACCGAAACCGATGGCGAAATCACTATCACCCCGACCGTTGCCCGCAAAGAAGCACCGAGCTACGAGATGAGTTATGAAGGGTACGTTGGATTCCTCTTTATCCACGGCTGTTTGCATTTGAAAGGCCTCGACCATGGCGATACAATGGAGAAAGCCGAGCGGAAGTACTGTACGCAGTTTAAGCTTGCCTAACTATCTATGGCAGATCGCATCATCACCGGTATTGACGTTGGCACCTTCCAAGTGAAGGTGGTTATCGTGCGTGTACCCAAGCAAAAAGGTGAACGGGCGCTGCCACAAATCATCGGTACCGGCTACGCCGAAAGTCGCGGCCTTCGCAATGGCTACATCATCAACGCAGCAGACGTGGTCCGTAGTGTCCGCAGTGCCGTAGCGCAAGCCGAGAAGGCGGCTGGCGTAGAGGTTAAGAAAGCCTACGTGGCTGTCGGTGGCATTGGTATCGATGAAATCACTTCTCGCGGCGAAATTATCACCTCACGAGCTGACTCAGAGATTACCCAGCACGACCTCGAGAAAGCCATGCAAGACAGTGAGGAGCGTATCAACGAGCACATCCCGAACCGCAAGGTGCTCCATGCTGTCCCGCTCTCCTACCGCATCGACAACGAAACCGTCCTCGGTAAACCACACGGCATGTACGGTACCAAGCTTGAAGTTGATGCTCTATTTATTACTACCTTTGAGCAGCACTTAAACGACCTCATCACCGCAATCGAGAGCGCCGGCATCGCGGTTGAAGACGTTATGGCCTCACCACTCGCGGCAAGCTTTGTGATGCTCACGAAGGCACAGAAGCGTGCCGGTTGTGTGCTCGCCAACATCGGCGCGGAGACAGTGGCAATTGCTGTCTTTGAAAATAGTCTCCCTATCTCAGTGAAGGTATTCCCGATTGGTTCAAACGATATCACCAACGACATCGCCCTTGGCCTCAAAATTCCACTTGAAGAGGCTGAGAAGATTAAGCGTGGTGGCATGACGAGCACCACCTTCTCTCGCCGGAAACTCGATGAAATCATCGCCGCTCGCCTGACCGATATCTTCGAACTTATCGACGCTCATTTGAAAAAAATTAAACGTGATGGTCTTCTCCCTGCCGGCATTATTATTACCGGCGGCGGCTCAGGCAGCGCAACAGTACAAGACCTCGCGCGCGCTGCCCTAAAGCTCCCGTCACGCGTCGCTACCCTCGACCCTGGCCAGAATGGCAAGATTCGCGATGCCTCATGGGCCGTCTCGTACGGGCTCTGCATGTGGGGCGCGAGTGATGAACACGAGCAGTCCCCTATCGGTATTGCCAGGCAGACCAAGCACACTATCATGGGTTGGATTAGCCAATTTCTCCCGTAGACGCAATACTTTTTTCACGCAAAAGCGCACGTAATAGCGCTTTGTCAACCGCACGAAACACACCTTTGTCAATATGGTGACAGATACTTTTTACCCGTGTATGATGATGCCACGCTTTATTAGTACCTCTCGGGATGGAGAGTGAGTAGCGATTTTTAATCAGGTATGGAACAAATTAAATCAGACGTTGAATCATTCGCACGTATTCGTGTGGTTGGTGTCGGTGGCTCAGGCAACAATGCCGTGAACCACATGGTATCGAACAAAATTAAGGGTGTAGAATTTATCGCCATCAATAGTGATGCACAAGACTTGCACCACTCACTCGCGAAGAAGAAGATTCACATCGGCAAGAACCTTACTCGTGGACTTGGTGCGGGTGGAAACCCAACCATGGGTCGCCAAGCAGCCGAAGAAACTCGTGAAGAGATTGCGAACTCACTCAAGGGTTCAGACATGATCTTCATCACTGGCGGTATGGGCGGCGGTACCGGTACTGGAGCTGCTCCTGTAGTAGCAAAGATTGCGCGCGACAGTGGCGCACTGACCGTTGGTGTCGTTACCAAACCCTTCCTCTTTGAAGGTCAGGAGCGTATGCGTTCAGCCCTTCAGGGTATCGAAGAACTCAAGAAAGAAGTTGACGCACTCATCACCATCCCTAACGATCGCCTCCTCGCGATTGTCGACAAAGAAACCACCATCAAGAGCGCCTTCGCGATGTGTGACGATATCTTGAAGCAGGCTGTTGAAGGTATCTCAGACCTCATCACTATGCCGGGTATCATCAACGTAGACTTCGCCGACATCCGTTCCGTGATGGAAAATGCTGGCTCAGCCCTCATGGGTATCGGTACCTCTACCGGTGAGAAGCGCGCTGAAGAAGCTGCGCAACTCGCGATTAACTCACCACTTCTTGAGGTCTCTATCACTGGTGCGAAGGGTGTTCTCTTCGCCATCGCAGGTGGCGATGACCTCGGTATGCTCGAGATTCAAGATGCAGCCCGGGTAATCACTGAATCAATTGATCCACATGCAAAGGTTATCTTCGGAGCCATCAAGGATGAGAAGCTGAAGAAGAACGAACTCAAGGTAACCGTGATTGCAACCGGCTTCCCAGAAAAAGATGCACCGCACGGACACCACGACACAATTCGCACCCACCAGAGTCGCCCGGCTCCAGCACCAGAAATGGAAGCGGTCCCGGATGAAAGTGAGTCACGCGGTCGTATCTTCAACTCACTTCCCCGCAAGCGAGAAGTGGAACCGGTAGTCATTGAAGAGCCGCTCCCACCACCTCCAGCCCCTGTCCAGTCTGACATCAAGCGCGACCCCCGCCCAATTGATCCAATTGATGAGGAGGATGATGAAGATTGGGGCGCCGTACCGGCATTTCTCCGAAGGTCAAAGCTCAAATAGTCATCAGACGCAAATAACTAACCTCTGTCAGCATTGCAATAGGCCGGTACGGCGAGCCGGAGCGATATGAGTCGCCCCTTCCTAGGGCGACGAAACAGTGAGGCGGGGTCGACAGCACTTGTCTAAAATAGGAACGAAGTGAACTATTTTAGCTAGTGACTGGTGACCGGTGCCAGCAACCCAGTATTCGTGACCAGTGCCGGCAACTCGCCAATTGCAACCTAAACCCCGAGACAATGTCTCGGGGTTTTGGTTTTACTCAACCGCGCACACATTCCCGGGACACGCCGGCTTATACTCCGGCATTGCTATGACTCCGCGCGCAAGTAAAAAGTTATAGAGCTTGCACCCCACACAAATACCAAAGCTTGTTTCCAAGAACATAAATGTTAGACACGTACCGCAAATAATTAAATTTGGTAACCCCTGCACACCAAATCCGTACACCAGAATCAGCATCGTCCCAGATAGCAACAAACCAATACTCCATGCAAACCGCTTCTGCACTGCTCCAACATACTCAGGCGCTTGGTACCGAACAATCCACGAAGCCAAGCGAGACACTGGTGAGAACTTTGTACCAACAACAACTTTCATAAAGAAATCAAAGAAGAATACCAGTACAAATATTTGTATATAGAAGAAGTCTCGAAGATAGAACGCGTTAAAAAAGGCGAAGAACCCCAAGACGAACATAATCCCGGCACCCGCTCGAATCGCCCGCTCATTTAAAACGGGATACGGTGCCGGTTTACCGTGAATAACTAAACCAGGAATAACAAGTCCATACTGAAAGAAGCCGAACGACTTGAGTGTATTGAAGAATGATTGCATATACGTAAAATGAGTGTTGCTAGTATACCCTATAGGGTATACTTGTCGAGTCGGTTATGGTATTCTGGTGGGTACAAAATATTAAATGAATTTTCAGTAACTACGACACACTATGTACGACCTTGTGATTATCGGTGGAGGACCAGCTGGCACAGCTGCTGGTGTCTACGCATCCCGCAAACAACTCAATACCCTCTTTGCAACAACTGACTGGGGTGGTCAGAGTATTGTCTCACCGGAGATTCACAACTGGATTGGTACCACTGCTATTTCTGGCGCGCAGCTTGCCAAAGACCTCGAGGGACACCTCCGTGCCTACGCCGGGCAATACGTCACCATACAAGCTGGGGCTAAAGCGGTGAATATCGAAAAAATTGATGGTGGGTTTAAGACGCACTTCAGTGATGGTTCTGCCGCAGAGAGTCTAGCGATTCTCATTGCGACGGGTTCTAACCGTCGTCCACTAACTGTACCTGGCGCTGCGGAGTTCGAGCACAAGGGCCTCACCTACTGCGCCACCTGTGACGGCCCTCTCTTTGCCGGACAAGACGTCGTCGTCATCGGCGGTGGCAACGCGGGCTTTGAGACTGCCGCACAGCTGCTTGCATACGCCAAGACTGTTACCCTCCTCCAGCGTGGTGACCACTACAAAGCTGATCCGGTGACGGTTGAGAAAGTGCTCGCCCACGAAAATATGACCGGCGTTCTCAATACTGAGATTGTGAGTGTACAGGGTGACAAATTTGTTAACGGCCTCACCTATAAGGATTCGACAACTGGTACTGAGCACACGCTTTCAGTTGGTGGTATCTTCATTGAAATCGGCATGATTCCGAACACCGACTTCGCTGCGGCTGCCGTTGAACTCGATGAGTATAAGCGCGTCAAAATTGACCCATGGACACAGCAGACCACCACACACGGCATCTGGGCCGCTGGCGACTGCACCAACATCAAGTACCACCAAAACAACATCTCTGCGGGTGACGCGGTAAAAGCACTCGAAGATATCTACGTGAATCTGAAGACACGGTAAACGTAAAAAAACTGAGCGCGCCTGCGCTCAGTTTTTTAGTCTAATTCATCTATCCGAACCTGGTTGATGATTTTTCCATCGTACTCAGGATGCGCGGTAAGCCAGGCGCTAATATTGGTCCAGCGAAGGCTATGATAACCGAACGAGTTCTGCCACGTATGGTAGTCCTTACTTCTTCCCTCAAACGAAAATGTGTCAGCAATGTCGGTTGGTGCAAAGGTAATACCGTGAGATTCGAGGAGGGCGCGATTGGTGTAGCACTGAACCCAATCCTCAGGACCCGCAGGGTTGAATGACCCCTCGTCGATCAACTTTGCGGTCATCTTAAGCAGCTTTAGACTCCGCAAAGAGAAGCCGCCATTCCCTACCACCAGCTTCCCTATCTCAGGCTGTGGCACCATACCGCGACCGTATGCCATGGCGCCCGTTACCGCGGGTGCCCCGAGGTAATCGTACAAAAGAAACGAATCATCCCACGCAGCAGGATTGAGAACAAATCCGTCGTACTGAATGATGAGGGCGTATGGTGTCTCAATGTAGTGATGAAGTTCGCGGAGGCAAAACTGCGAGTATGCGTCGATGCTTGTTAATGCAGGAATACTGATGGCGCGAGGATCATCGGTAGCTTCAGACGTTAGGAGCTTCACTGCTCCAAATGAAATTTCCGCAGAGGAAATATCGGCCGCCAACTGCAACCGAGAAAAATCGACACAATCAATACCGACGAGTGTTACCTGGTCTAAATTATGCATAATTGTCATACAGTGTACGAGGTATATACCGGGCTTCCAAATGCCTTTTCGGGATAAACACTAAAGGCGCCCAAGGGCGCCTTTAGTGTACAACGTAGAGCTTTTGGCCTGCGTGCCCTGCTTGGTTTTGCCCAAGCTGAGTATCAAATCACCACCACGCAAACCTAGTACTATGTTCCCATGTTTCAAGTTCTGGTCAATGCTATTTTGATACCCTCAAAAGAGTCATAGGATAAGCCATTCTGGGGAAAACCGGGGGATAAGTGCGTTTATAAGTATGTGTACTGACCTCCTCATAACCCGGTGCAAAAGCATGGATATAACTGCTAAAGCACACTACGCTGATTTCATGAACAAAAGCCGGAAACTATTGGCAACCACCAACAGGGTTCCGCCTTCGTGCCCGATTACCCCGAGCGGCAGCGGCAAGTGCCAGCCCAGAGTCACCACAATCATTACTGCCATGATACCAACGGCAAAGACCAAGTTCTGCTTAATAATGCGGTTCGCCTGCCGAGAGAGTGTGTAGGTAAACGCGAGCTTTTCTAAGTCATCGGAAAGAAGTGCGACGTCTGCCGCCTCAATAGCTACATCACTCCCCGCTACCCCCATGGCTACACCCACGTGTGACGTAGCAAGAGCCGCCGCATCATTTACCCCATCACCCACAAACGCAACTTTGTGTTTTTCGCGAAGTTTTGCCACGAAGTTAACCTTATCTTCAGGGAGCAGCGCTCCATGAATTTCTTCTGGTCGCAGTCCGGCGGTAGCACCAATCGCTTCAGCAACCTTTGTGGTATCGCCTGTCAGCATACGAATCTCATGCACACCCCGAGCACGGAGCTCCTTGATTACTGCCGCAGCTGAAGGCCGCAGCGTGTCCGCCAACGCAATCACCCCAATGACCGCAGTGTCCGCACCAATGATAATGGTTGTCTTCCCTGCTGTCTCAAGTGTCGTCACCACTTCCTCCACGGTAGGAGAAAGCGGTACACCTCGCAGTGTCAGGAGCGCACGGTTACCAGCCCAATACGTTTTTCCATCGGCTGATTCAGTAACAATCCCCTTGCCGGCAACTGACTCAGTACGCGTTTCAGCATATGCAGCAATAGAAGCTTTTTGCGCGTACGCCACGATACTCTTTGCGAGTGGATGATCTGAGTGCTCTTCGACAGTTCGCGCAATGGCTACCACTTCGCTTTCGGTAACTCCAAACGGAAGTACCTCGACCACTTCCATAGCCCCTATCGTTAAGGTGCCTGTTTTATCAAATGCTATTGCCGTCACGTTACCAAAATCTTCGAGCGCCGCGCCACCCTTAAAGAGCACCCCATTGCGCGCTGCTACTGCCAAGGCAGACAGGACCGCTGCCGGCACACTGATGACAATTGCGCACGGGCTCGCCACCACGAGGAGTGTCGCTGCTTTATAGGCTGCCAGTTCAAACGGTGTCCCGAGAAGAAGAAAAACCCCAAGCGCAGCAACGCTCCCAACCAACACCGCAATGGTGTACCGTTGCCCAAACCAGTTACTGAACCGCTCACTCGGTGAACGCTTCTCTTGGGCTTCGGTGACGAGCGTAATCATACGAGCCAATGTTGATTGACTCGCATGAGTCGATACGCGAATCGTGAGAACAACGTTTTGATTGAGCGTCCCAGCAAACACCTGATCTCCCGGCTCTTTATCTACCGGCACTGACTCACCGGTCACTGACGACTGATCAATCGCCCCTGCACCATTGACGATTACTCCATCGGTAGCAATCCGCTCACCCGGACGAACGACAATTACATCATCAACTACCAAGTCATCTATCGACACTTCTTGGAGCGTTCCGTCAGCAGCTTGCCTGCGCGCTGTATCAGGACGAAGATCCATTAAAGCGGCGATTGAGCGCTTTGTGTTCCCCATCGCGTACCCTTCAAGGGTACCGGCCAAACTAAAGAGGAGGAGGAGAATCGCACCATCGCGCACCTCACCTACCGCAGCCGCTGCGAGCGCTGCCAAGACCATGAGCAGGTTGATATCAAGCGAACCGTGAAAGAGCTCAGCTATTGCTTCTTTAGCCGCCCTGAACCCTCCTGCCAAGTAGGTTACGATGTAGGCCGCGGTGACTACGAATGCTGGTCCAGCCAGCCAGCCGGTCACCAGGGCCACCAGGAGTCCGAGCAAGGTAAGTGCGGTTAGTAGCGCACTCACTTTAAGCTCCGCTCGTTCTTCTGCAATCTCTTCTAAAATACGCTGCGCTGTTTTATCCATATGGTGAGCAGTATAACAATCTTTTACCCAAATGGCTTTGAGGGTACTAGCTTTTTTTTGCTTTTTTGGTACTATGGTGCGCACGTTCCGGCGTATAGCTCCCTTACAGGGACTGCACACCCCTCGTCACCGACGATGGTGCCGAACGTCACGATGTTCCATACGGCCCCATCGTCTAACGGTTAGGACGGAGGCTTTTCAAGCCTTAAATCGGAGTTCGATTCTCCGTGGGGTCACACGAGCAAAATAAAGCCACCACTTCTCTAGAAGTGGTGGCTTTATTTTAGTGGCCAAACTGCTTTGGCCACGGCTCGTGTGACAGACGGAGACATGTTGCGTAGCAACAATCGAGTCGGGGTCGCGAGTACTTAGTAAAATTTGAGTTTACGAAAAATTTTACTTAGTAACTCGTGACCACAGAGACCCTCTACCTATGTAAATCTGGGAGACTGTTCACGGGAGAATCGAAGACCTTGCCTAGTATTTTATGACGGAGGAAATAAAATACTGACAAGGTGTACTGAAACTGTAAGTTTCGAGTTCTCCGTGGGCGGGTCGAGAGTACTTAGCAGAATCAAAGCGAAGCGCATGATTATGCTTAGATAAAACTTTCTGGGAGATAGTTTTATCGTGACCCCGGAGACACCGACAGCCACCAGAAACTGTGCGGTGTTGTTGTCCTGCTCATGACATTAGTAACGAACAAAACAATCAGTTACCCCTGGATTACATGTGGGTAAAAACTTCTCATTACCACACCAAGTTTCTCGCACATGCGGTACAAATTCCGCACATGAACTATTTTTCCTCGTTTTATAGTGTAACGCTGGGTAAATAAAATAGTACCATTGGTCATCCTCACCAAAGAGTGGAAATTTTGATTTATCAGAAGACAGTATGAAAATTTGGTTTTCTTTAATGAGCACCTCATGTGGATCCGGCCGCATTTCATGTACAACCATTAAAATCATGACGTAAATCACGGCGAGTAGAATCCCAAAACCTAAAAGTAATCTAAACCACTGTTTATCTGCAATGCCACTTGCAAATAACAACCTTGTTAAGCCAACTTTTACGAGT
>JACCDT010695437.1_pt1 | contig 27405 bp, 30 predicted proteins | sample 7446291 | NCBI WGS metagenome assembly JACCDT01 (sample SAMN15323446, study PRJNA562643) | freshwater metagenome | isolation source: river surface water | place: USA:Blue River Watershed | collected 2017-08-17 | reverse complement strand
TGATCTTGGTTATTGGAAGCCACCAATTCATTGATGAATAGATTCTGTCCGAAAGAAACCATCGAAGACAGCAAGCACAATGCTAACACGAATTTCATTTTCATGTAACAAATATAAAACAATGGTGGATCGGTGGATTGGTGAATCGGTAAATCAGTGAATCGGTTCTCCCCTCCTACTCGAGCAACGCGAGAGAAAGGAGGGGTGTCCGGACGAGCGCAAGCGATGTCTGGACGGGGTGGTCTTTGTGATCAGGACCTATTCCGGCTATCCGTTCCAAGTCCTCGGGTGCTGCGCACCCTGCGGGCTTTCCACTGCTATCCGGGGTAATGGGATACCATCAACACCGAAAAAATCTTCATTTATGTATTAAAAACAATTCATTAAGTGCCTTTTAAGATATTAATGACTGAATTTGCAAACACAATAAAATAATTACAGTATATTTGCCTCACAAAAAACGTCACATGGAAAGCATCGCACAGTATAAAAACTGGAACGCCATGAGCGATCACGCTTTGGCGGCATTCATTGGTCAATTCATTCGCAGCAAACGAATGGAACAAAATATGACTCAAGCTCAATTGGCCAAAGATGCTGGTATCAGTCGCTCTACATTGGTGCTACTAGAAAAAGGGGAGACCGCTTCACTAGGCACCTTGCTTCAAGTGCTTCGAATGCTCAATCAATTGCATGTGTTATCGGTCTTTGAAATAACGCCTGTTGTTAGTCCGCTTCTCTTAGTCAAAGAAGAAATGAAAAAACGCCAACGCGTCCGTACAAAACCTTCTTCACAAAAACCCCAAACCGATTGGTGAGCATGAATGCTGCTTATGTAAAAATATGGGGACAATTGGTTGGTGCGATTGCATGGAATCCAGAACAACGACTGGCCACGTTTGAATACGACACCCATTTCAAACGATTGGAATGGGACCTTTCTCCATTGAAAATGCCTGTTCAATCTGCTACCTGCATTTTTCAATTCCCCGAACTACGTGCTTCACCGCTGTCTGATTTCGACACATTCAAAGGACTACCCGGTATGTTAGCCGATGTATTGCCGGACAAATACGGAAGCCAACTGATCAACGCCTGGCTAGCTGCGAACGGACGTCCGCAAAACAGTTTGAATCCGGTTGAAATGCTCTGTTTCATTGGCACACGTGGTATGGGCGCTTTGGAATTTGAACCTGCACAAGTAACCGAAAACAAACGCGCGTTTCAAATTGAGCTCGATACTTTGGTTGAAACGGCAAAGCAAGTACTCAGTGAAAAAGTGCAATTTCAATCCAAACTAAAAAGCAACGATCTCCAATCGATGCAAGATATTTTGCGCATCGGAACTTCCGCTGGTGGAGCGCGTCCCAAGGCCGTTATCGCTTACAACGAAAAGACGGGAGAGGTTCGTTCCGGACAAACCAAGGCCCCCAAGGGATTTGAGCATTGGCTCATCAAACTCGACGGCGTCAGTGATGTTCAATTGGGACAATCGAAAGGTTACGGAAGAGTGGAGATGGCGTATTACAACATGGCCATCGCTTGTGGCATTGACATGATGCCTTCTATGTTATTGGAAGAAAATGACAGAGCTCATTTTCTAACCAAGCGTTTTGATCGTGAGGGCAGCGAAGTGAAGCACCATGTTCAAACTTTTTGCGCCATGAATCATTTCGACTTTAACGCAATGAGCAGTTTCAGTTATGAGCAGTTGTTTCAGACCATGCGTGAATTGAGATTGACGTATGCAGAAGCTGAGCAGATGTTTCGCCGAATGGTCTTTAATGTATTGGCCCGCAATTGCGACGACCACACCAAGAACTTTGCTTTTCGCTTGAAGCAAGGTGGCACTTGGGAATTGGCACCCGCCTACGACATCTGCCATGCCTATGCACCCAACCACCAATGGGTCAGTCAGCACGCCTTAAGCATCAATGGCAAGCGCACCGCAATTACACGCAAAGATTTACTTATTGTAGGTGAAACTATCCGATGCAAAAATGCCTCTCAGATTATCGACCAGATTCAAGACGTTGCTCAGCAATGGCCAGCTTATGCAAAGGCTGTTGGTGTTTCTCCGAAATTGAGAGAGGCCATTCATAGCACTTTTGAACTTATACATTGAACCCTGGTTGAAGACATTGGCAAAATTGAAATGAACGAATAAGTATTTTAAATTTGAACAACAAAGCAGATAAAGCCAAACAGCTCACTTCAATCGATCGATTCTTTCGTGAATAATGGCCTTGAATTGTAGTTTGAAAGCATCACTCAAAAAACTCTGGTCGATCGTATCCAACCATTTCGGTAATGCTTTTTCCATCTTTCTGAAAACATTTTGCCTTTGCTTTTCATCCACTTTCAATGTGTCCATGGCTGCAACAAAATCCTGAAGTTTGATCTTCTTCTTTTTTCCGTTAATGGTTAATGCCATTTCCTCATCATCGGCAGGATTGACTAAGGTTGTGTTTACCAAATCGTAAGCCGGCGACAAGGTCATCCCCAACACGGGTTGTTCCAACAAAGAAAAATTTTTCAAATGCATGTCGGCATTGCCTGTGATGAAAGAAAACAACACCAATTCCCAAAAGTTTACCACATCGAGACCAGGTGTAGCCGAAAACTTCAAAATGGTTTTGCCTATTTGCTCATAACTACCATGGTACTTGTCCTCAGTAAGGCGTTCCGTTAACTGACACATGTCTTCCATGGCCAACTTCCCTTTTTTTGACCGATCAATTCGCTTTGTAATATATGCCAATCGTCCATTTCGCAGTCGAATAAGGCTATGCGGTGCCGTTTTAATTTTTGCAACTTCAGCCAGCCGCATGGTCAAATCCTCTACTTCTGGAAGTTGTGGATAGCGTGAAGTAGGCGGTTTTAGTATGTAACCTCCCCACAAACCCACCAGTGTAAACCGTCCATTGGCCCCTTCCTGTTGCTTGCCACTAATCTGCACGGATAGCTTGGGTTGAACACCTGTAACAGCAACTTGCCTTTGAATCACATCTTTGGCCAAGTGCTCGATATCAGACTCTGAATAAGGCAGCAAAGGAGGAGCTGATTGACCAAATATTTTCTTTGAACATGAAGCATGAAAGTCCTGCCCCTGTTCACTCAAAAGCTCATAGCAAAATAAACATTTCATTGATCTGAAATTTTAACTTCCTCCACACTCACAGCTCCGATGCAATCTTTACAGCAAGCGAGCAATAACCCCATCCGATCTCTTGGGTTGAGTTTCCAATTCTCTTCAGCGATATCCAACAACCATCCTTCTGGTATCAAGCCATCAAAAAATGGAAAGAGCACATTGGAGCGAAAAGCGGCTTCCTGCAACGGCAACGTTAAACTTACCGGGCGCACGTTGGGCTGAACAATATAATTCTGATCATAAACAAAATGAAACCCTTGGTCATCCTGTGTTAACCATCCAGCTATATGGTCGTCTATTTTAATTGCTGCCTTTCGCACATTGATTATTTAAAATGAATTAATAGAATACAGCAAATGGGCAATCACAAGTCATGTTGAGCTGTTTGGGCAACTGCACCAACTTGATAACCGAACAATTGCAGAACCTGGTTCACCTTATCCATCCTCAAGCTTTCTTTTCCCTGTTCCAATTCACGCAAGAAACGCAAACCAACACCGGCCTTCTCTGCCAGTTCTGGTTGTGTGAGCTTCACTGCTTTCCGTTTGGTTTTTACAAAGTTCGCAAGATCCATTTTATACCCTTTAGGATACAAATATAAGGAAATAAATCCACAATACACCTTTTAGGGTATAATATTTAGATCCCTGTTTTAAAAACACCCAACCGGGTATAAATCTATAGCAAAACCCGCTCTCACTCTCTTTCTGTTTCCCGCTCCCGCTCTCATTCTCGCTCTCTTGATGTCGTTCCTCAACGTAACCTTTACTTTTAATAATATAAACCCACAACCCCATCCTTGACATATTAAATTCGCCATAATTATCGAACATGCCAACAAACCTACCCGCCTCCATTTTTTCATTTCTGGAAGACTTGAAAGAGAACAATAACCGAGATTGGTTTCAACTCAATAAAACCAGATATCAGAAGCAATTCGATACCGTCGCGGAATTTGCTGATGAGCTGTTGATGCGCATGAAGCAAAGTGACAAGATCGAAACACCGAGTGGAAAAAAGGCGTTGTTTAGGATCCACAAGGACGTTCGTTTTTCCAAAGACAAATCGCCATACAAAACCAACTTCGGAGGGTCCTTTACCCGTGCGACCCAATATTTACGCGGTGGATATTATTTCCACATTGAACCCGGCAATTGCTTTCTAGGAGGCGGATTTTGGGCCCCTTCGCCTGAAGATTTAAAACACATCCGAAATCAAATAGCCGCCGATCCAGAGCCCCTGCGCGCGATATTGGCCTCCAAAAAATTCATTTCCACCTTTGAAAAATTGGAAGGCGAGCAACTCAAGAACGCCCCCAAAGGATTTGACAAAGACCATCCCGCCATTGATCTCATCAACTACAAACAATTTTTACTCATCAAACGATTCACCGATGCCGAGGCCCAATCGGCCAACTATTTGAACGACGTCATCACCACCTTTCAAGCCATGCGCCCCTTTTTCGATTACATGAGTGAAATCCTCACCACCGATCTCAACGGCGAGCCTTTGTTTTAACGCGCGCTTGCCTTTCTTCCTGCTCCTTTTCCAATTCATTCTCATTTTCATTCCCATTCCCATTCTCAATCTGTCTCGGACCTATTCCCGCTCTCCTTACCACTCTCGCTCTCTTTCTCGCTCTCTTTCTCGCTCTCTTTCTCGCTCTCTTTCCGGCTCCCTTTCTCGCTATCCGGGGTATTGGGATGCACCTATTGATCCTCGAAACAAAATCTGCATCTCAGGAAAAGTGTATAATTTTACACTTTTAAGGACTTAAAAATGTTGTTTGACTACACTTTTCAGGAGATAGGATTAAAATGATTACTTTTACGACATGAAAAGAGCGGCCTACCAAAATTTATTGGAATGGAAAAAAAATCCTACCCGACATCCCTTGATCATCCAAGGTGCGCGGCAAGTTGGGAAGACTTTTCTCATGAAGCAATTCGGACAAGAGGAGTTTGAGAATGTCGCTTATTTCAATTTCGAATCTCAACCACTGCTTTGCAATTTGTTTGCAAATGAGCTCACACCGCGTAAAATTTTACAAGGATTGGAGCTTTTGTCCAACCAGACCATTGATCCCAAAAACACGCTGATTATTTTTGATGAGATTCAGGCTTGTAAGAATGCCATCACCGCTCTCAAATATTTCGATGAGGATGACACCTCCTATTACATTGTTGCTGCGGGTTCATTGTTGGGAGTGGCGATACATCATGGAGTATCGTTTCCGGTGGGCAAGGTCAGTTTTTTGAATTTATACCCCTTCAGTTTTCTGGAGTTTCTAGCAGCCACTGGACATCAAAAATGGGTATCGGTCATCCAAGAACAGCAGCATGAAATCATGGCCACCCTCGCGCCACAATTGGAGGCGATGTTGAAGGATTACATGGCCATTGGCGGTATGCCCGCAGTAGTGATGCAGTTTGCAGCTACGGGGCAGTATGCGCAGTGTCGCAGCACGCAATTGGAAATATTACAATCGTATGAGAACGACTTTTCCAAACATGCCTCCATACAAGAGTTGCCCCGCATAAGACAAGTATGGCAATCCATTGTATCACAATTGGCCAAAGAGAATTCCAAGTTCATATACAGTGCACTGCGCAAAGGAGCGCGCGCTAAGGAGTTTGAGATGGCGATTGGATGGTTGCAGGATGCAGGATTGATACAAAAAGCAGTACGAGTAAAGAAACCAGGTTACCCGTTGGACGCCTATGCCGATTGGGAAGACTTTAAGATCTATTTGAACGATGTTGGATTGTTGTGTGCGATGTCCCAGCTCCCCACCGACATCGTATTAAAAGACCACCAATTGTTTACCGAGTTCAAGGGAATTCTGACAGAGCAATATGTATTGCAGCAATTGATCACCATGGGACACAAAGGCTACTATTGGCATCCCGAGAACGCCACTGCCGAGGTCGATTTCCTCATCATGCGCAACCGAGAGATAGTCCCCATTGAAGTCAAAGCCGCCCAGAACGTGCGTTCCAAGAGCCTTTCCATCTACCACCAACAATACCCGAACACTCCCGCCATTCGCCTTTCCCTCCAGGGGTATAAAGAACAAACTTGGATGACCAATATTCCGTTGTATGGTTTTGTTATTGTTGGGGGACGGGGATTTGATTGGAAGAATTTCGAAATTAATTCTTTTACTTGAAATGACTTAAAGAAATCCGGCGTTGCAATAGGAGAATTAAGATACAAGCTCAAACGTAATTCTTTTAAAATTCAAATATTTCACTTCAAACAATTAATAATCTATCCGCTTTAATTTCCATTAAGTAGCTATCGACTTTTGAAAAAAAAGAGCTAATAAGATTAGCTAGGCAATCTAGTTTATGCCAGTCCTAAGTGAAAAATAAAAACAATTTTGAACCACCGCATTATAATAAGATAGAACATTCGGCAAAATTTATATAAATGTATCAAACTTGTTTATTTTAGATAAAATATATTTCAACCAATACAACACAAAATGAACTTCAAAATTTATGGTCCTTTCGTGATTCCTACAAAGGGAGGAAATCGAGTTTATTTGATGAACGATAAAGAATTACCAACATTTTGGCAAGATCTAAAAAGAGAATATCCTGAGCTAGAGAACGGATGTGGTTGTTACGTTTTTGGAATCCGAAGCGGTGGCGGAATTAAACCTTGGTATGTAGGAAAGTCCCAAAAACAAAGTTTCTACAAAGAAGTCTTCACTTATCACAAAAAAAATATTTACAAAGATATAATTCCACGAGAGCATGGTACACCCGTAATATTCTTTGTTGCTAAACTAACAAAAGGAAACAAGTTTTCTAAACCTGGTGAAAGTCACATAGAAATTGACTTTTTAGAAAACATGCTCATCCTTGATGCGTTGAAGAAAAATAGAGAACTAACAAACTTGAAGAAAACCAAATTTGCCAAGGATTTAATTGTAACATCATATTTCAACTGCACAAAGAAAATGAATGGTAGTGAAAAGTACTTCAATTTGATGTTGAACAAATAATCGAGCTTATATATTAATTCCAAACTTTTTTAATTTCTTCAACGAATCATATGCTTTAATTAACGCTTGCTCTTTAATTTTTTCCCTTTTTTCTAATGCGATTTGAACTGTTTTTACATTGGCTAATTCAAGGTTGTCAAATAATTTTGTTTGGCTGGCTAAATCTATAATACGTTTCCAATCAACTTTTGAAATTAGTAAAAGTTTATCGTAGATAAATTTGACTTCTACTATTTCGGTTTCAATAAGTTTTGATAAGGATTTTACTTCGTCAATTAGCGCTGAATTTTCCTGAACATAGCTCAATACTTTTTTACCAAAGGTAATTTCTCGAGCTGACATGTTTTTGTTTTTGGAAAGTCTACTTACTAAATCAAATGCAATTGACCAATCGAAACCGTCAGGTCTATGAGTGTCAATGTAAATTCTGAAACCGTCCCAAAATTTCAAACCCATTTTTTGAATTTCACTGATTACAAAAACAGAATCTTCAATATTGTTAGTGTCATTTTCTTTTTCGTTTTCTCGAAGTTCTCTCTCTTCTTCTGAAACTAAATAATTCTTTAAAACCGAAATTAGGTTTTCAGAATACTTTGTATTCTTCAATTTTTCCCACGAAGTAGCACGTTTTGCATATTCAGAAATCAAACTTCCGCTTGCTTCTGTAATGATATGATTGTAAACAAACACAAGCAATTTTGACAAATGTCCGCTTACAAAATCATCATTTTTTTGTTCTTCGTAAATCTTCCACAAATCAATTCTATTGTCGGTCAAATAATGAAAATAGGATACCGTATAAGCTACAGAAAGGGCTTTCAAACTCGTGTCACCAATCGCATTAACCCCTTTTCTTCCGAATAGTTGGTCGGTGGTTTTAAACAAAATTGCATTTGCTATCAGCTTGCGGTAAAAATTCTCGCCTGGTAATTTGTTTTTACTGACTAGATCAGTAATTTTTTTCGTATAGTGAATAAAGTTTTTCTGTGAACCTTGTGCAATAAAATGCGGCTCTAATTCCCAACCGTTTATGAATTTTGCAATATCTGATTTTACAAATTTCAAAGTTGACGGATTTTGCTCTTTAAATTTCTTTTGCTGTGCTGGGGTTTGTTTATTCAGCGTTTCCCGGTACTGCCCATTTGCACGTTCAAAATACCACAAACGAGATTGATTTTTGTTTTCAGGATTGACTACATATTTTTTTCTTGACAAGTTTTCAATCTGCACGAAATAAGGATTATTTGACGATAAATCTAATTCCGAAACTTTGTTTTGACTGTTGGCAAAGCGAGAAATGTTTGGAACTTCAAGATTTTTCTGCTCTTTATCTTTGATAACAGTGAGTTTCATTTGAACAAAAATTTTGCTCAAATCGGCATCTTTAAATTTCTTTTGTGTATGATACAATGAAGCTGTTGTTTGTCCCCCATTCACAATTTGGAAATCGTATAATCGTGAAATCTCAATCTGATTATCCACTAATTTTGTTTCAACGCTTTCAGCTGTGGCCGTAATTCCGTTGTTGTAAGGTAAAAACATTTGCGGTTTGTTGCGGATTGTGTCTCTAATTCCTTTATTGAATTTACCTGCTTGTCCCAAAAATGCACGAACATTACTTTCCAATAATTCATTTGAAAATTCTTTATAAAGCTTTGCTAAAATCTCGCCTGGCACAATTGCTAAATAGCAATCGTACATTTCATCAATGCTCGGAACTTGCAAACATTGCAAACCCTTTCCATCTTCGCTAAAATTTTCAAATTCTATTTCAATTGGTTCGTGAACACTGTTAGATTCATTAATTTTAAACAAACGTGCAATGTCCCAAGTGTGAACAAAAACATCAGCATCTGAAATTTCAATTTTTTCTTTGTCGTGATTTGAAAATCCGTTAATCAGAAAATAAACATTGATACGGTCAAAGTCTTTTCCTTGCTTTCCGATTGTTCCAATTAAATGATACAATTCTGTATTTGATTTATCAATGTAGTCAATATGGCGTTTTAGCGCAGAATTGATGAAACGTTTTATCTGATTGAGCGATTTTGTGTAATCGTCTTTTGTGATGTTGTAACCGTATTCGTTTTTATAGAACGTGATGAATAAATCAAGCGTTTCGTAATACTCTTTTTTGTTTTCGTCCTTTGCAAAATCTTTCAGACAAAAACCGTTTATTTTCCAGTCAATTCCACCTTGACTGTTTGGGTGAACATACGACAAAACTCTTGCTCCTTCCGATTTTCCGATTGATTCCAAAACTTCAATACAATATTCAGTGAATTTATCCTCAAAACTTGCTCCTTCTCCTTCCGAATAAACTCGTGAAGCCACATCGGATTTTAATTCTTCAATATAGTTTTCTAACGCTCTTTCCATTCACTAAATCTTTGCAAGTATTGTTTCAGGTTCAACAATAAGATTTTCTACTGCTGAAATTTCTATTGAATACGAAGTGTCATAAATTCCCAATGGCAACTGACTTTTGATGATTTTAGGAAATTCAGAAGTTACCGAAAAGGCAAACGTTTTTTTGAGTGAATACATTCTTCCGTAATACTCACTGTCTTCATCAAAATAGCCGTTTAATTGCAACTTTGCATTGAAAATACTGCGTTCTTCAACGGTTGAAATTGCATTTCTGGTTTGTACGACCAAAGATTTAAGCGAAAATCCGTTGTCTTTCACGGCTTCGGTTGAATACAAAACCAAAAACAAATCACTTAAATTTTCAGCATCTAATTGTCGTTCGTTTGAAACTTTAATCTTGGGTTGTTTTGATGAAGTAAATTTGATTTCAACCCCAACTGAACCCAAAGTAAAATCTTTCGCTTGAAATTCCATTTCTGCACCAGTCCAAGCACTTATAGCGTTTGCAGATGTTTTTTCGTCATTCAAAAGATAATTCAAAAACAACAATTCGCCAATCAAACCTTTTTGTTGTTCCAATGACAAACCGTTGAAATTGATTTTATCAAATAGTTTTTTCCATTTTGAAACTACGTTTAAAGTTGTTGTTATGGCTTCACTTTCTGTAACACGTGGCTCAATATCTTCCAGAATGTTTTGAATGAACAAAGAAAAAATATCTTTCAATTCATTGTCCAAAAGATAAATGTAAAGTTCAATTTTGTTTTCGGATTCAATCGGTAACGTGTAGATTTCAACGCCTTTGAAACGATAATTTTTAAGTTCCGGAATTGCCACATTGTTTGAAAAAGATATTATGTATAAATGCTGTCCTGTAATGTGGTTTGTAGCCGCAAAACAATTCAAATGCGGAATTTCATCAATTCTTGTTCTAATGATAACTTCGCCTGTTGGCTTTTGATTTTCCCAAATTGATTTTATGTTTATCATTCGTTTTCGGTTTCAGGGTTATCATCATCGTCCATTACTTCAACATCAAATTCTCTGTTGATAGTTGTTGTATAGGAAACTTTTATTTCATCATCAATTCTTGGAAAATGCAAACTATAACCAACAATCGGAATTCCGTTATTTACGTTTGGCGTTCCTCTTTCGTCCAATGCGTAAATCAACAAAAGCCCTTTCTTTTCTGCTTGCCGTTGTGCTTTTATTTCCGCATAATCCATTTTAGAATAATCTTTGTCTTTTGATAAATCAAAATATCTGTCGCCTGTTTGGTCAATCTGATTTTTTGAAATCAAATAGAACTCGCCACCACGACCGATTTGTTGATTACGAACACTGCAACCCATTGTGATAATTTCGTTATTATGTTGCAGTTCAAAAGTTGCAAGACTTGCATTTGATTTCCGTTCGTTTCTTGGCGTTTTTCCTTTGAAATCAATAAATATTTTTTCGTCAGTATTTGAAATAATGCAAATGCTCCATTCTTTGATTTTATTGGCTCTCGATTGCGTTTTTATATAATCGCTTAATGTTGCATTGTTAATGCTTGGCTGCTCAATTTTGTACGCATCAATGAAACTACAAAGTGCATCAATATTTGTATTTGGATAAAACAAATACCTTGTTTTTCCTTTGTTTTCAATTCTGTTTTCTTTTGTAGGAAAACCAATTGTTGAAACCAAAGTTTTTAAAGCATTAAAATTGTTTTCAATCGCTGATTTTGTTTTCAATAAGCAATACGTCTGTGGATTTTCTCCCGAAAATGAAATTTCAATATCTTGTGAAAAATACAGTTTATTCAAACTTGTAATGGTCAGCAAACCGTGATGATTCCTAACTTTCAAACGAAAATCTTTCGGACGTTGATGTGTTGCTGTCATTTCGTCAAAGTCGTTTCGCATTTCTTCGGTCGCCATTGTGATATGGTTGAACCATTCAAAAATTTGATTGGTTGTATATAATCGACATAAATCAACATAACCAGGGCGATAACCAAACCAACGTCCCATTTGCATCAAGGAATCATACATTCGGGTTGTTCTGATGTAATAAGAAATTGACAATCCTTCCAATGTAATTCCTCTTGACAAACGACTACCACCAACAGCAATTACAGATAATCCGTTTTCGTGACGGTTGTAATCAATTTCTTCGATGTTGTGATATTCCAAGTTTGTTGTTGAGCGTGTGCCATGAACCGAACGAACATCAATTTTTAAAACAGCATTTTTGAGTTCTTTTTTTACTTCTTCCCAAGTGTGTTCTTTTATTCTGATGTCGGTATAATCCAAATTGTCCAACACGTTTTTTGTTGTTGGCAAAAAGTCTGTTTCGTACAATTCTTTTAACTCGTTCAACAAAGTTGCATCTTCGCTTTGAATGGCATTTTTGTATTCTTTCGTTTTCTCGTTTACCAAATATGCAACTCGGTCAATCCAACGTACCAATAAAGCAACGTGAACAAGCATTGAATTATGTTTGTTTTCGTGCCCTCTCACTCTGCGAATAGCACAAGTCAAAATGAATGATTTAATCGCTCGTTCTAAACTTGGTGGAAGATATTCGGGCAAAATATCTTTGTTTTCTCTGTTGATTGTTCTGAAAAATGGTGGGTCGTAATCGCTGATTTCTCTGAAAATATCCAATGGCTCTTTTGTGAGTTCAGGGTTTGCATGTTCGTAACCGAAAATTTTAGCTGCTCCAATGTAATTGGTTGGTGCTTTTATGTTGATGATAAAATCTCTCGGAAATAAATCTTCCCCGATTTTGTAGGTTTTATTTTTTACGACAGTTGTTTGCTCTTCGTTGTAATCTTGTGAAATAAATAAGTTGGCATAAGGCGTAGCCGTGTAACCGATAAAAGTATTTTGGTTGAAAATATTTAGTAAAGTTCGGATTAAACGGTTTATCGTTTTAATGTCGTTTATATCCCGTGAAGCGTTTACTGAAGCGGCATCGGCTTCATCATCAATTATCAATGCAGGAACATCAAACAGTTTTGGTGTTCCGTCCACTTCTCGAATGTTTTCATTTTTTGAAAACCAATCTATCAGATTTTCAAGAATACTTTTGTTCTTTTTGATTACGAAAACAACGGGGTTTTTCCCTATCGGAATATTTAATCTGTTGGCAACGGATTGACTAAAATCGCCTTCATCTCCGCTTTTGTAATACGAAGAAGTCAAAGAATAAATATCGGTTTCTGATTTGTATTTACCAACTCCAATAAGTCGGTTTTGATTTTCTCGGATAAATGCAGAACTGTTTCTTCCAATATAACCAGAATCAATTCTTTCCTGTGTTTGTCTGCGAAGTGAACTAATTGTACCAGCAATGATGATGATTACTTTGTAACCTGCATCAGTCGCTTTGTTTATCAATCCAACGTAGTTGGAGGTTTTACCCGACTGAACGTGTCCGACAACCATTCCTCGCCTGTCCCAAGAACCTTGTTTTTTCGGATTAACACATTTATCAAGAATTTTGTCCGTGAAGTCGTCCAAATCGTTTACTGGAAATGACGGGTCGTTTTCTGACATATACAATTTGTATCTGGTCCATAATTCAAAATTGATGTTGGCTTTTTCATCATTTAGCCAAGGCTCAACATCATCAGATAAAATTGTGATTTCCCCTTTTCCTACGCTATAATCAGCACGCAAAATTTCAAACAATTCTTGTTTGTCAAAAGTTTGTCCTTCAACTATGTTGATTGCCGATGCTTTTTCGATAACAGATAAAAGCACTTCATCAGTGATTTGCCCTTGATGAAGCGACAACAAAGTATGTGCTATTGCTCTTGCTGATTGTAGTAAACTCATTTTAAATATTCATTGATTAGTGGGAACAAATTAAAAGGCGTTGAACTCATAATTTGTTGTTTTGCCAATTCTTTTGGCACTCCTTGCGATACATTTATTTTGTACAACTCAACAGCCAAATTGATTAAATCGTCAGTTGGTTTGTCGGTTTGTTTTTCTAATTCGTGAAATGCCGGGTCTTCATTTTGATTTGATAAAATCAATTCTATTGGAACGTTTTCTTCCAGCAATTTCAATGCTTTTCCAGCCAGTTTATTGTTTTCTTCCAACAACGATTTTATAATTGGGTGCTTTCGGTTGATTTTATATTTTTTTATTCCTTCCCGTGTTTTTTCATCAGTCCACAACGGTTCGTGATTTACATTTCCACTTTCGGAAATCGTTTTTGGTCCTCGCCAATTATAGATTTTAGCCGATTTCATAATTGCGATTTTCGCAATACGAGAAAGTTCCCGTCTGATTTCTATCGGTGGGGTAGCGGTTGATTTTTTAATATCCAAATGCCAGTTAAAATCATTTGCATTTGTGAAATTTACCATTATTCTCGCCAACTTTGAATAATCACGTTTCTTTTCAAGTCCAAGCCAATCGCCAGCAACAAGCAAACGGTCGCCACGATAAATATAAAAACCCTGTGCATTAAACCAACCCAATGAACCGCCCGAATTTTCATAATCCGTTTTTCCTATTTCGGACATATGCGGAAGTATGAAATAAGTAATTTCAACATTGTCGAAACTTTCAGGTTGCCCCATTTCAGGCTTTGGATTCAAGTTAAGTAGGAACGGATTGTAAGGTTCGATTTCTTCATTCTGAAAGAAGATTTTTATTCGTTTGCTTTCAATAAACTTGTGAAATACCAAACTTATATGATCTTTTACGTTTACCATTTCGTGATAAAATGCGTTTTTCACACTTTCGTTGCTGGATTCAGCATTCCCTACAATTCGGTCTAACTTTTCCCATAGAACTAATGTACCCGATTTTTGTGTTTGAATTTTTTCAAGAAATGAATTGTCGGAAACGTAATCCAACAACTGCCATTCGTTTTCGGAGTTGATAAAATCAATATCCCAACAACGTTTTATTGTTGCGTAATTTTCACGCTTGGTAATACAAGTAAGTCGTTTGCATTGTGAAAAAGAAGCTGTTTTCAATCCCATTCCAAAACGCCCCAAATCTTTTTCACTTCGTAATTCTTCGGGGTCTTTGCATCCTGGTGTCATTGCCGAAACAAGTTCAACTTTATTCATTCCAGTTCCGTTATCGGATACAGAAATAAACGAATCTTGTCCACTCCATTTGTATTCAAGACGAATTTCGTTTGCGCTTGCGGAAATTGAATTGTCTATGATATCAGCAATAGCCGTAGAAAGATTGTATCCAAAACTTCTATAAGAATTGATTGTTGATTTTGGATTTGGTTTGGCTATTTCCGCTTTGGTAAATTCATTCATATCATTTCCTTGATTTTCTCGGCAATCTGCAGAGCCATTAGGGGAGGAACGGCATTCCCGATTTGTTTGAATGCCGCAGTTCTGCTTCCCTCAAAAAAATAATCATCAGGAAAAGATTGAATTCTAGCCGCTTCTCTAACACTTATCGAACGGTTTTGTTTTACATCAGGATGGATATAATAATGTCCATCCATGGCAATATGGGCCACAACAGTATGCGAAACTCCCTTACCATTGACAACCTGAAACCGATTTACGAATGATTCGGTATTTGAATGCTTTATTAAACGCTTAGGCAATTCTGAGTAATTCAACCTCTTGCCTTTATTCCAATGTTCAACAGCTATTTTATAAATTTCTAAATCATTCTCATTATTCCGTCTAGAAATGTGTTGAGTCACAAAGTCTAAACCATTTCTTATGTTGGCTTCTTTTAAATACTTTGTTGCGGGCTTTGAATACTCAACTGCATTTAAAGTTCCTTCTCCGTGCTTTAAGGGCTTTAAATCTGAAAATAAATCAGCATGAACTTGATAACTATTTTCAATTTTATCGAAATTGGGATAATTTAAGTTTAACTCTTTTCTCCAACCGATAATAATAACTCTTTTCCTATCCTGCAATACCCCAAAATCTTTGGCATTCAAATAACTGTTCGGAGGAATTGCAACATCATATCCCGCATTTCTTACCGCTCTGAATATCTTTTCTAAATATTCGCCATTTTTGGCTGATAAAATCCCCGGAACATTCTCAAAGACGAACATTTTTGGGCAATACTTCTCTAAAAACTTCACATAATGTTTGTACAAGTGATTTCTTGGATCGCTACCCATGTCTTTACGTGCACGACCGGCAATTGAATATGCCTGACATGGCGGTCCGCCAATAATCAAGTCAACCTTTTCTCCATTTAATGCTTGATCTATCGTATCAAATATCTCAGGTAATGTGCGCTCTGAAATCTCCCTATTTATAACCGAATTAATTAAATGCGACGGAACACTTCCCCAAAGCTCTTCCTTATTTTTAACCTCAGATTTAAGGTAGTTATAGTATATAAAGTCCTTTTTATTTTTCTTTAGCCAATGATATGAAGTTCTAGTCTTAATGGTATCGCATGCATCCTTGTTCATCTCAACATGTGCAATAGGGTGATATCCCGCTTGGATAAATCCCTCAGAAAGTCCTCCTGCACCAGAAAACAAATCAATAAAATTTAATTTTTCCTTCATTTCAATTTCTATTTTTATTTTGACCTTAATTCAATCAAAAGTAATTCGATATAACAATATCTCAACACCTCTATCCCTTCACTAATCCACAAATGGAAGCAATAAAGTGGACACCTTTGAATTTTCATAAAAAAAATAATTCTCAAATTTTCAAATCTGCAATTATACTTTTCACTCTATCAAATCAGTTAGTAAAAATCTATTTCAAAATCCTTCGATCACAGAAGTAAAAATATACGATAAATATAGCGACTTTCTCCACCTCTCAAAACGTTGTTAATAAAAACAACAATAAAATCTATTCAATTACTCATATTTGGGACTTAACACTCGATATAAATCTATGCGCCGTTGAGGATTACGGCATCATCCTATAGATTACGAATGAATTGCATCGAATTTTCCCATGACCATACCTCACGTTTTCCTATAGAGCGCCCCAATTGCTTTTGAAAATTATCGTGAATAATGTAATCGATTTTACTTTCACGAACATGCGCCATGAAAGTTTCTTTCGATTCTTGGTAGACAATCATATTGCTTACAGCTCGTTGTATTTTGTTGCACTACCCTTGGTCTTTTCCACCGGATACTTCTCACCGTTCTTTTGCACTTTTTCTCTCACCACCTGCTCCATATCTAAATCGTAATGATGTCCCAACAGAATAGCATAGGCCAATACATCAGCCAATTCCTCCTACACCTTTTCAATCTTAGCCTTTTCAGCGCCTTTCCATAAAAATGCTTCTAACAATTCACTAGCTTCAATTGACAAGGCAACGGCCAAATCTTTCGGATTGTGAAACTGTTTCCAATCGCGCTCATCGCGGAATTGGACCAATAAGGTTTCTAGGGTTTTGAGTTGGGACATGCCCATAAATTATCAAGAAATAAAGATAATAACCAACGTGTTGAAAAGTATTAAGAAATTAGACCTAACGACAACATTTACGAAAACTTTTTTTTATAATTTTAAGAAAAACTATATATGATTTCGATTTCTCCAGAAACAAACTTTTCTTCCGCTAAAAGAAATGAACTTGAAAATTTAAGATCTAATATCGAAAAATGTGAAAATTTACAAATCTGTGTCGCTTACATGACCGATTGGCAGTTTGACTGGAATTTAACATCCGCATTAGTGAGCAAACTTAGCAAACCAAATTCTTTTCTCATAGTTGACCCCTCAAATCCTACTAATCACAATTACTGCGATATATTAAAACAACAAGGTTGTAACATTTACTTTTCTGAAAAGAAATTTCAACGCAGTCAAAAGGAAACTAACAAACTTATGCATACCAAAATTTATCTCTTCGATTTTGGTAGCGAGGTTGAAATTTGGATAGGTAGTATGAATTTCACTTTGGAAGGAGTTTGTGGAGAAAATCTAGAATGCTCATTGAAATACAGGTGCCATAAATCAGATCCTATTTACCTTGACACCCTTTCATACATGGAATTTATTAAGTCTACATTTTGTTCAAAATGGCCAGATAATAAAATCGGAAAAAGACTGATACAATTTTACAAGCTAAACAGCCCTGACTTTAACAAATTCCTTGGGGATCTGGAAAAATGCATCCTCTTTGTTACAAATGACATAACCAAACTCAACTTAGTTCCAGGTAGCTTCGTCAACATTTTTTTTCTCAGCGATAATGTTGCCGATTTGAAAAAAGGTAGCTCATATACTCTAATTGTTCTAGACTCAAAAAAGCAAACTTATTATAAAACACCTTGTAAGATAACACAAATTGCTGATATCGTCTTTGGGAAATCAAACCTTGAAATCAGCAATCCAAAACCCTTCGCAATCCATCCTTTGCATTGGGATTATTTATATTTATTCGAAGCGAAACTCTTTGATCTTGTGCGGAGTAGCAATAATGTAAAATCTATTGTAACACTTGAAATTAACAATGAACTAAGTCCGTTATTGAATATATATGAACCTTACGAAAAAATAGACTTTTACACAACTTTTATTAAATCCGATTACGAAGAAAAAAGATTTACAAACTTTAGAGATATTATTGAAATTAAAAAAGCAGAGAAAATAAAGAGAAAAATCTCTAACCAAATGGAATCTCATGAATACCCTGAAACAATATTGAAGAATTTTTTATTTGATGTAGAAAATTATTTTAATAACCTTTTAGAAATTAAACCAAATCGAACATTTCACGATGTAGATTTAACGAAGAAAATAAAAGTCCTCAATAATTTCCTTATTGATCATGATGAAAACACAGAAATTAATGAAATTTGAGACAAATAAAACTAAGCTGACGTATATTAAAATCTGCGCATCAAGCCACATAGAACCAATTAATATTCATAGGAAAGGAAATTAATAATTCTAATTAGTAACTGGTAAATTCGTTTACTCAGAATGTGACATCTACTCGTTGACCCTGAATTTTTCCTGTCAGCACACCTGTTAAAAGTTCATGATAAATAATCCCGAGCGAATAAATATCAAAACGTCTCTCAAACCATCCTTTACTCCATTGCTCTGGAGGACAGTATGAATTTGTTCCAATTCCGCCAAGGGGAAAAACCTTGCTATCTATTACATTTCCTCAACCAAAAACTCCAATGCTTCATCCTCAGAAAGCTTCTCAACATTGCACACTTCCAACGTCAAGCGATTGTAATGTCGCTGCACTGCATTCACGCCAATGGTAAACCGTCGATTTTGAAGGCGTTGATCCAATTGAATGACTGGCTCCGATTGGTATAGGTCAGGAACCACTGGAATTAGAACCTCCTCTGTTCTTTCATCAACAATACATCCTTTTACATCATCATAAACCGTGTACGAAAACTTCGCTCGCAATTCAACACTTAATGCGAAATCGGACCATGAAAGATCCTCTGGGTTATCATTCATTCGAATGATTCGCACTTGCTCAATATGTACACTGCTCTCTGCACCGTGTAACTCAAATTCGATTTTAGAATTTGTTCTATTCAGTATTACCCTTTCCATTGGCCATTATTTATTTGAAACATGATTGAGCTTGATTTTGCGAAAGTGCGTATTTCTCTTCCAATGAATTCAACGCAATATCAATTTAAGGATACCCATTTCCCCTTACTTCCGCTGATATCAAAAACAATCTCAAAGTATTTCATATCAGGGTTTTTACAATACTTAAAGTTCAACAACTCTATAAATCTAAAATTTTTTCTTATCGCTACCGCTCGTTGTGAATAAAAACAACGGTTTTGGGGAGGCATCACGCTAATCGGGCGTTTCAACAATCAATGGCCGATGCAATTCATTTCAGTTGGGTAGTACCACTACCCAACTGAACGCTCTACTTTCCAGGCTTGGTATAGGAATACTTACCATTCCTCCATTAATATCAAATATGCATGAATTTTTCTGTTTTTTACATGCATTTCGAAAAACATCCTTAATTTTGTACCGAAGCCATGAATTTACTTCTTCAAAATATCCACCCAGGTGAAGTATATCGCCGATCTGACTTGGAATATTATTCCACAGCCATAGATCGACATTTGGCGCAATTGACGGATGATGGCATATTGGTGAAAGTAAACCATGGATTGTATTACGCACCCAAAAAATCAAAATTCGGTGTGGTTCCTCCAGACGACCATCAATTAGTCGAACGCTTTTTAAAGGATGATGATTTCCTTTTGGTATCACCCAACGCCTACAATGCTTTGGGTCTTGGCCTGACTCAACTCTATAACACGACCTGGGTATATAACCACAAACGCAAGGGCGAATTCCTATTGAATGGTAAGACCTTTGAACTCAAATTAAAATCATCCTTTCCAAAAGAAATCACAAGAGAATTCTTGCTTGTTGACTTATTAAACAACTCCCAAAATCTAGCTGAAAACTTTTCACAAACCTTTGAAAAGTTGAAAAAAAAAATCCATCATTTCAATACATTGGAATTGATGAAAGCCACTCAGCAATATGGAACAGGCAAAACAAAAGGCATCTTAAAAGCAATCCTTAGAACCTCCCTCCAACATGCTTGATTTCATCCATAACGATCCGGAATTCAAGGAGCTCCTTTCTATTGTATCATCTATAAAAGGAATTGATGTGACACTAGTTGAGAAGGACTACTGGATTATGCATGCTTTGTATTCCCTTCAGCAACAAGGTATCGAGTTCGAGTTAAAGGGAGGTACGTCACTATCGAAAGGGTATGGATTAATCCACCGATTTTCTGAAGATATCGATATTCATATTCGCACAAACTTTGGCTTATCCATCGAAGGCAAAGAAGATAAACCCAAGATAAAAGAAGCTCGTAAACAATTCTATGACGTATTGGCAAGCTCTTTATCCATCAACGGAGTCAATGAAGTTGCTAGAGATCATTCATTTGATGATCTAGAAAAATATCGAAGTGGTGGAATAAGGTTACACTACTCCAGTTACACACCCACTTTGGAAGGACTGAAAGATGGAATTTTATTAGAGGCAGGATTCGACACAGTGACTCCCAATAGCCCCGTCGATATTTCATCATGGATTTGGGATCACCTAGTTTCAATCCGTCAAGACAACAACTACATCAACAATAAAGCAATAGGAGTACAATGCTATCACCCTGGATATACCCTCATTGAAAAGCTTCAAACCATAATACGCAAATTTCGAAATAGGAATAATCCTACATCATCAGACGACAAAAACTTTATGCGCCAGTATTACGATGTTTACTGCTTGCTAGGAAATTCTGATGTGCAGGAATTCATTGGAACAGCAGAATATCTTGCCCATAAAAAAACTAGAATAAAAGGGGCAGATAATGAAATACCTCTACATCAACATCCTGCCCTTTTATTAAATGACCAAGTGATTCGAGCGTCATTTAAAAATCGCTATCAGTCCACTTCGAAACTATACTATAACGGCCAACCTGATTTCGAAGATATAATTTCCAGAATCCACGACAACATAACGAAGCTTTAAAAAACGACATTCCATATTATCCCTTTACCCAGTAGGCATAGTAATCAGGTGTGTTTTCACGAATGATCAAAGAATTGGATTGTCGATTACTCAAATACCCCCGATACAGCAAACCTACCTTCCCATCCCTTGCGATAATCGTCTGTATGACCTCCTTGTCCGTTTCCCGATTGGAATGAAAACCAAATTGGGTAACGAGCAAGATAGGAATGCGACCATCCTCTGCAACCATTTCCGCGTCGCAAACCAATTCAATTTCCTCATTCAAATTGGGAATCAATGGCGGATAATGCAATGGGTATTTAAACTTCATCTCGTCACTCAATCTTTTCCCCCAACACAATCACCGCATTGTCCTCGATGGTGATGGGGCTGTACCCCATCACCTGTTTCATGACATTGTGCAAAGCAATCACTCGTCGGGCCTGTTGCCGCGAACCGACAAAGCCTGTCTCGACAATCGCATTGTACGATTGGATCAACTGCTCGGGTGTGAATTCCAGCAACTCTTGGATATACTGCTGAATGGGATCGGCGTCTTCCTTGCGACCAAAAAACACATACCTATCCATGACGCTCGCTTTGTTGGGTTTGTATTTGATGCGGGAAGCCCATCGCCAAAAAGTCTTGCTGACTGTTCAACAATGTCCCTCCCATGGGAATCGAATGAGAAAATTTGATTCCGTCTTCTTCAAAATAATAAGCTTGCTCCTCACTCAAGACGACACACAATCGATGGAAACGCTTCTTCTGTTCATCAATCTGCGACTTGAATTTCGCGATGGCATCCAATAACAAAGCTTGTTGTTCTTTGGGATCACTTGATTCGGTTTTGATGGAGATCCCCAACAGACCATCCTTTCTTTCCTTGACGAAATGTATCGGGAATTGCATGTAAATCCCGTAATGCAATCGAATGACCACATAAGGAAACTTTCCAAATCCTTGTTCTGCATGAATTTGCGATATCGGAAAGCCGATTTCTTTTTCTGGTTTTGCGCTCATTTGGTTTCGGTATTAGAGATGGAACGAATAGCCACGATGTCTTTTAAGTCAAAAGGAATCGGTAGCGGAATAATCAACACATACGGGCATTGCGACTGCACATCAAAGTCACCATGCGTTTGATGATAGGCATAGGTAGCGCTTTGGAACTGGAGGTTTTCGTCCAGATGCAGCAGCAGCGCATCCGGCAATTGGGATAGATGCAAAGTAGAAACCAGCGCCCCATGTTGGAAGTGGAGCAAGATGGGGAAATGATGTTCCGATGCGATTGGCGGAACATCTAGAAAGGTGGAGGTTACAGGAACCTCGGTGCAATGGAAGTTGACATCCAGCTTTGAAGACAAGCGAACGACAAGTTGCTTTTTCATACAAATAGAATTAAGTTAAACTAAATTTTCTTTGTACTTGAAACGAGAAATGGGAGATACGTTTTTTTTGGCTTACGGCCCGTATTGTTTTACCACCGTGGTGTCTACACTCGGTTGGTACCATTTAAGGTTCGAAATACGTTGCGAAGGTAAAATTATTTTTTAAAACAACAAGGGAATTATTCAATAATTCTCCAATGACCCTTTTTATCGCTGCCCAATCGTTGCAACTTTCCGGCATCTTTGAGCGCCTTCATCCTGCGGCGCACACTACTCAAGCTCAAATTTAAGCGCTCACTTATTTCGGTGGCGGTAATTGTATTTTTCTCTTTGATCAATAAAAACACCTGATCATTTACAGTGTCATTTACAGTGTCATTTACAGTGTCAAATGGAGGATTTACAGTGTTAGCGGAAATATGCATTTCGCGATTTTTCAATGATACTTGAACATTGAACAACAAGCAGGAAAGAAATCGAATCAAGAAAGCACTGGATCGATATATTCCCTTTGATAAGTCTTCATAATTGGCACGCACCAAGGCATTGCGGAAATACCAAGAATGATGAGCAAATAGGTCGTTGTTCACCTTCTTGAATCCCATTTTACGCAGATATTTGATCAAGAAAATGGCTGTAGCACGTGTATTGCCCTCTCCAAAAGTATGAATCTGCCAAACATTCGAAATAAAATTAACTAAATGCTCTACAATCTCTTGATCCGAAAGTCCTTTGTAGCTAAATTTCTTCTCCTGCTCGAAATCATATTCCAGTGTCGCCTTCAAGCTGTCCGCACTCGCATAAAGAACGGTTTCGCCATTGAGCACCCATTCCTTTTTGGTGATGTTATAGTCGCGCATCTGACCAGCGAAAGCGTAAATATCGGCAAACAACCTTCGATGAATTGCCAGGTATTCAGCCGGCGAAAAAGAGAATGTTTGTTCACTGAGCATCTCCGCAATTCGAGCAGAAACTTTATCTGCCTCTTCCGTTCTATCCTGATCTGATTTGGGAGGATGTTGTTGGTAGTAAGTATCAATACGACGCTTAACTTCTTCAATGGTAATATCCCCTTCGATATTTTGCTTGGCTGCGTCAATGAGGTATTCAGAGGGCTGCAAGCCATCCACCTGCTGAAGGCCGATAGCTGTTTTCCACAACTTAGCCTTTTCAGACTTGTTGGGTTCCCCTTGTCTCAAATATTCATCGAAATTTTCCATTACCAGCCAGCCATTTGTATCCTGTAGCATTGCAGCTACAAGATAGCGAAATTACCCCAAAATGACAACGAAACACATGAATATTTTCTAGCCCTTACTAGGAGCCAATTGAACCACTCGCAGAATATCTCGTTCAACCCTCCTTGACTCTTTTCTCCTCCAAAAAATCCGCAATTATCAAAGCGGGCTCGACGCCTTCCACCAATAAACGTTGAAAGGATGCGTACAAATCTTTCGATGTGTTGTGATGAAGCAACAGTTGGTCATATATGTCCCCCGAGTAAAGATATGGAATCAAAATATCCCTCATAAAAGTATACTCCACAAATCGCGAGGAAACGTTTACAACAACATCCCCGTAATGCAACAGATTATTGAAATGTTGAGCCAAAATAAAGACGTCGGTCATTCTCTCCTCATCAATATCAACTGCAACACGAACGCGACTTGTCAAACTACTTACTCCAACAAAGTACAAGTACTTCTCCACTTCACCGTCGGCAATTTGAAATTCAATCTCGACATATTGTTCAGATTCAAAAACCCCTACCCGCCAACTCGAATTTCTACACAATTTGATCAAATCACCCCACACCTTTTCTTGTCTTTTTTGGGGTGGCAATAGAATTCTATACAGCCGTTGCGTAGTGAATTTGAACTTGTACCAAAAGTCTATAAGTTTTTTCTTCATGCTCTTCCTTTAAATCAATTTCATTGAGACAAAATGGACAATGATCTTTCATCCTGCATCCCGAAAAAGAATTTATCCAAGCACTTTTTAAATGTTTGCTCCTCCGAGGAATCTACCGAAGCGAACAAAGTCATTGAACTCTTTAGCTTCATCGCATCGGTGCGACCAAAAATCACTTCTGGATTGGTAGCATTCGACATTAATAGAATTGAAACAACCTCCTTCAATCGACTACCTAGTAATTCATGATTGAGGTAGGCCAAGGCCTCGTCCCTGCCTGATATCCCATAAAACTGCGCATAATGACTCATCCCGAGTCCTTTCAATTGAGGAAATACAAACCACATCCAATGGGATGACTTTCTACCAGAAGACAATTCGCTGATAACATCATTAAACACCGGGTCCTGAGCGGTAACGAAACGGTTTAAATTTAAATTATCCATAACGCTTAGAAACCGAATTTTGGATTTAAAAAATCCTTATCGCCTTGGATCTTTTTGAGCTGTTCTTTGGGCCATTCAGCATCACTGAACTCTACGAGCTTATCATGCAGAATCCAAGCCTTAAAAACCCGATCGGGTTTATTGATGAATACCAATTGAATCCATTCGCCTCCATACTCTCCCACTTGAACATAGGCAACCCCAAACTTGCTATTCAAATAATCCTTTCCATATTTCTTCAGACTATCATAAACCTCTGCGTCTATCTGCTCACCAACCTTCAATTGACCTGAGTTGTACAAATCAACAATCTTCCTGAATTGCTGGATATGTGCATCCTTCTTACAACTGCTGTAATAATCCCAAAATTGTTGGCTCACTTCCACAGGTTTTTCTAATTCAACAGGTTTTTGAGCTTGAGCAGAACTTACTTTCTCCGCTTTTGACTCAGCTTGCTGCTGACTGTTCATTTTACAAGACACCAGCACAAAGACAAAGGACCAGATCCAAGATTTCATTAATAGCATATTCATGTTTTAATCATTTTTATTTACTGAAGTAATACATAACTCATGGGAAAATGACCTAGATCTGAACTGGGTTTAATAAATATCATCATCCGTCATGTACTTATCACAATTGAGACAGAAAAAATCTCCTTCGCGCAGTTTATCCGTGTACTGTGCCCATTGGTGCAATCCCAAACTGCATAGAAACAATCGCTTTAGCAATTTCATTTTTATCTTATTTTACAATTAAATACAACGCTATACTTTATATTTCTTTCGAATATATCGATAATTTCAATCCAACCGAGAAAACCTTTTTAATCGCAACCGATCTTCTTTGGTAATCACTGCGCTCATCCAACCAGCCGAAATGGGATGCGTCAAGTTGCCATCTAAGCCTAATTCTATCGTATTCACTGAAGTCTCGCCCTTTTTATTCTTCGTGAAATCAAAAACACAAATATCCTCTACCTTCCATTCGTTGTCTTCTACAGCCAACTGAAACGATTTCAATATGATCGGGCTGTGGGTTTCGATGATCACCGATAAGTGACTGTAACACTTCTTACTGACCTCCTGCTGTAGCCAAGAAACCCAAGCCAATTGCCAATCGGGATGCAATTCCGTTTCTGGCTCGCGAATGATAATCACCTGTGGAGCTGCATCGGGGTCATGACTGGTTAATATTTCTATTCCAAAATGATCATACCAATCGGTCAACCATGATATCACCTTCGATACCCCACTCCCGCAATCCCAAAGCGGCGAGCGAACTCCGTTCTGCAAAACAAAATATCGGTAGTCGATCACCTCCCCATCTTCATACTGGAGCGCTCTGCGTTCTATTTCAAAACCGAAGTACTTCTTGAGCGATGCATTTAAGTCGGCAGAAAAATAATCAAACCATTGGGGCTCTTTGGTCCCCATGTGCAAAGACGATTTCGTCAAGACGCCATTGGCAGAATTAATCAGACGGAACATAAAGATGTACATCACGTTTCGAATGGCTATCTGCTTTTTAGGGACAATTTCAGAAATCTGAAACGACTTGAATATGTCCTTAAAGTTAGCGTTTGGCGAAGTCAACAACAGTTCACTGGCATCAATGATATTGGGCAACTCCGACAACAACTTCTCGATATCCCCCATCATAATCGGCTCAAATGAAAAGTCCTTCAAACCGAACGCCTCGCGAGCGGCATTGGAAAAATCCATTTGTTCATCATAATCAGGAAGGCTTTTCTCCAGAAATGAGTGTTTAATCCAACCGACAATATTGGTGGGATAAAATTCTTTGCGTTCTTTCTCCCAACGCACCAAACGATACTTGCCAAAGAACAACTGAATCTCTGAAATACCACCACATTGCACCGTGGGATGATTCATCAAATGACGATTCGGATCATACTCAAAGGTTACTCGTGCAGTACAAGTTGTACCATAAACCTCCAAGTCAATTTCAAAAACCAAAGGATGGTTGGTGTCCCCTTTGAAAACCAAACTCCTCCAGTCTTCACCCTGCTCGGCAAACGCATTGACAGCATCTAAGCGCAAGCCACCGGCCGAAGTATTCCTTGAATTGGAATTCATGGTTTGGAAAAATTTGCCCAATGCCGATTTACCTGTATTGTTGGCTCCAACAAACAAATTCACCTTGCGCAAATCGAAAGTTGTTTTGTTGTGCAACGACTTAAAATTTTGAATACTAATTTTCATTTTCTTTATTTATTTTACAAAACTCTGATTTATCTATGCAGAATTACTGCATGGTATATTTTCAATTCAAATGAAACCCAACTTGCGACCATTGATCAAGGGAGTAAATTCTTTTGGTAATTTGATGTTCCTCTCTCACAAAATAGGGGGAAACCCAACCGCACTTCTCGTTGATGCGTAATGAACTTGTCTCCATAAAACGGTATCGCGCAAATCGAATCAACGCCACATCAAAATCCAATTTCATGGCGTAGTTGAGATATTCCATGAAATACTTAAAGACTTCATCATTGTGCGTTTCGATAATGACATTCAACTCTGGATGTTTGAGACAATCGTCTATGACCATGTAAGACCAGTTGCGCAAAAGATTTTCGGACAAGCCTCTTTCTGGATGCTTGATGATCACAAATTGCTCATTGG
>JACCDT010609316.1_pt1 | contig 27412 bp, 22 predicted proteins | sample 7446291 | NCBI WGS metagenome assembly JACCDT01 (sample SAMN15323446, study PRJNA562643) | freshwater metagenome | isolation source: river surface water | place: USA:Blue River Watershed | collected 2017-08-17 | reverse complement strand
TCCGTTTCCTTCAGACCCACCTCGTTCGCGCCCAGCTTGTACTTGGGCAGCCGAAAGGTGCCGAACACATGGTCCCACAGCATCCAGAACTCGCCATAGTTGACCTGCGCGTCCTCGTACTCGCGCTTGTGGTGCCAGCGGTGCACTTCCGCCGCCCCGATGACAAAGCGCAGCGGCCCGACACGGTAATCGAGGTTGGAATGCTGGAACGCAAGATGCACGGCGAGCAGTCCGAGCCACGCTCCAACCGCCAACGCCGGCGCTCCCAGCAGCACGACGGCGAGCAATCCCGGCGCAGCCATCATGCCCGCATGCAAGGGATGCCGGCGTTCGCCGTTGAGCCAATAGAGGCGCTCCGAGCTGTGGTGGATCGCATGGAAGCGCCACAGCCATGGCACCTTGTGGCTCAGCCAGTGGACGCTGTAGAGGCTGAGGTCGAGCACCGCACCGACCGCCAGGGCCTGCGCCCACAGGGGCCACTGTTGCGGCCACCACGTGCCGGTCACCCACAGGGGCGCCACCGCCGCCAGGACGCCATGCACCGCAAGGAGAACCGCGAGATTCACGAGCGCGTGGATCGCGTCGCAGACACTGTCCCGGTGATCCTGGCCCCAGCTTGCATGGAAAGGCAGTCGACGTTCTAGCAGCGCGACTCACGCCAGGGCGGCCGCGACAATCAGGGGCACGGTGGGGAAGTACGGCCAGTCGGCAGCGAGACCGCCAAAGAGCACCGCCGCCGTTGCACCCAGGATCAATGGGTAGCTGCCATAGCGGATCGTGGTCTCCAGCATGTTTTCTTTCGTATTCATCTTCTTTCCTCAGGGCTTGCGAACAGGATTGGAAACTCTCTAGCTGCAGTAGAGTCAAGCAAGGTTGGCAGAGACCCGCGACCGGCGGTGCTGCTGCGAATGGGCGTCCGCAACGGCCCTAAAATCCGCGCGTCGGCGTGCGTCGCATGCCCCCGAAAAGAGCCGCTTTTTCCCATGTTCACGACTGTTCGATTGCTGGCCGCGCGCCTGTTGGTGCCGCTTGTCCTGCTGTGCGGCGGCGCCGCGGCGGCGCAGCCCGCCGCCAAAAGCGTGGTCGTCACCGAGCGCACGCGCGCCGAGCTGCTGGCCCATGCGCCCGAGGGCGTCGAGCCGGGCAAACCGGTCTGGGTCGGGCTGCAGCTGGCGCACCAGCCGGAGTGGCATTCGTACTGGAAGAACTCCGGCGACTCCGGGCTTCCCACCAAGCTGGAATGGAAGCTGCCGGCCGGCGTGCAGGCCGGCGAGATCGCCTGGCCCATGCCGCGCAAGTACCCGATCGGCACGCTGATCAACTACGGGTACGAGTACACGGTGCTGTTGCCGGTACCGCTGACCGTCACGCCCGAATTCAAGCCCTCGCTCCTGGCGGGCACGCTGGAGGTCAAGCTCAAGGCGACCTGGCTGGTGTGTCGCAAGGAGTGCATTCCGGAGGAGGGCGAGTTCTCGCTGGCCATCCCCGCCAAGAGCGCGACCGCCTTGCACGGCCCTGCTTTCCAGGCGAGCTTTGCGGCGCAGCCCAAGCCGCTGGCGGGCGAGGCGAGCGCGACGATCGAGACGGATGCCCTGCGCGTGCGGGTGAGTGGGCTGCCAGCCCACTTGCGGGGGAAGCCGCTGGACTTCTTCCCCGAGACAGCGGAGGTGATCGAGACTTCGGCGCAATGGAGCCAGGCATGGGAGGGCGAGGTTTGGACCGCACGGGTTCCGCTGTCGCCTCATCGCAGCCAGAGTCCGCAGACGATGCCGATCGTCCTGACGCTCGCCAACGAAGCTTGGAGCATCGATGCGCGCGTGCAGGGCGCCTGGCCCGCGACCGCCGCCCCGGCGGGCCTGTCCCCGGCATTGCAGGAAGCACTGCGCAACAACGCCTCGTCGGGCGACGCCGGCGCTCAGTTGACGTTCATGGCGGCCTTGCTGGGCGCATTGCTCGGTGGGCTGATCCTGAATCTGATGCCGTGCGTCTTCCCCGTGCTGGCGATCAAGGTGGTCGGGTTCACGCAGCATGCGAACGACATGCGCGCCCGCCGCCTCGATGGGCTCGCGTATTCGGCTGGCGTTGTTGCGTCGTTTGCGGCGCTGGGCCTGCTCGTCGTCGCGCTGCGCGGCGCCGGCCAGCAGCTGGGCTGGGGATTCCAGTTGCAGATGCCCGGCGTCGTTGCCGCGCTCGCGGTGCTGTTCACCCTGATCGGCCTCAACCTCGCTGGCGTGTTCGAGCTGCGCCAGGTGCTTCCCTCGCGCTGGGCTTCGCTCCAAAGCAGCCATCCGGTGCTCAATGCCTTCCTGTCCGGCGTCTTGGCCGTCGTGGTGGCCTCGCCCTGCACGGCGCCCTTCATGGGCGCTGCGCTCGGGTTTGCGGTCGGCTTGCCCACCCCTCAGGCGCTGATGATCTTTGCGACGCTGGGCGCGGGGATGGCATTGCCCTACCTGGTGGCCAGCTGGGTCCCGGCCGCCGCGCGGCTGTTGCCCCGGCCCGGCGAGTGGATGGTCACCTTTCGCAAATTGATGGCGTACCCGATGTTTGCGGCCGTGGTGTGGCTGCTGTGGGTGCTGGGACAGCAAGCCGGGATCGATGCGGTCAGCGCCCTGCTCGTGGTCCTGGTCGCAACCGGCATGCTGGCCTGGACCTTTGGCCTGCACGGGCGTGCGCGGGTGGTCCTTGGCGTTGTCGCACTCGCGTGGACGGCCGCTTTCGCCTGGCTGCTTGCAGCGCAGATCGGGGCAGCACGGCCGGATCGCGCCGTCGCGGCGACTGATGCGTGGCAGGCCTGGGAGCCTGGCCGGGTTGAGCAGCTGTTGGCCAGCGGGCGGCCGGTGTTTGTCGACTTCACGGCCGCCTGGTGCGTCACCTGCCAGTACAACAAGAAGACTGTGCTGCAGAACCCGGATGTGCTGGCGGATCTCGCGTCCAGGGACGTGGCGCTGTTGCGCGCCGATTGGACCCGGCGCGACCCGGCGATTACCACCGCGCTCGCGGCACTGGGCCGCAACGGTGTTCCCCTCTATGTCCTCTACAGCAGCGGGGCGCAGCCGCACGTTCTTTCGGAGATCCTGAGCCCATCCGAAGTGCGTAAGGCCCTGGCCGAGCTGCCCCGGCCGCCCCTGTCGCCGACAGCGCGGCCGGCCGCACGTCCGGCTCCTTAGTCCGTGATTTCCGTCGCTGTGCTTGACTCTCCAGCCGCTGCAGCCTGCACGATGCGTGGCATGACAGGAGCAACAAGTGGCTGACAAGGACGATCACGACGAACTCGCGGGATTGGACGCCAGCAACGCGGCGGACCGGAGGATCTTGCGGACGGTGCTGCTGATCAACCTGGGGCAGTCCGCGGCCGGCATCGGACTCGGCGCGTGGGCCGCTTCGACCGCTCTCATGGGCGCGGGCCTTGATAACCTGGCCGACGCATCCGTCTACGCGGTCAGCCTCTACGCCGTGGGCCGCGCGGCGAAGGTCAAGGTGCGGGCAGCCCGCCTTTCGGGCTTCTTGCTGATTGGCCTTGCCGTGCTGCTGTTCGTCGAAGTCCTGCGCCGGTTTGCGGGCGGCGAGGAGCCTGTGGGGCCGGCCATGATGGCCATGGCGGCCGTCAACGCAGCCTTGAACCTCGTGTGCCTGAGGCTGCTGCGCCGCCACCGCGGCGAGGATGTGAACTTCAAGGCGTCGGCCATCTTCACGAGCAACGATTCCATCGTGAACGGAGCCATCGTCTTGTCGGGCGTGCTGGTCATGTGGCTCGGGTCGAACATCCCGGACTTGGTGCTGGGTGTGCTCGTGGCCGGCATCGCCGCAAACGGCGGGCGCGAGATCTTGCGCGAGGCGTCCGAAAGCGCGCGAGAGGTTTGGGCGCGCCAGGATTATGGCGTTTTCGGACCTAAAGGCCCGAGGTCAGCACCATCTGAATGCTCCCGGCACCTAGGGCCAAGGCAAAAGAAGACGCCGACCATCCGGCCCGCCATCGTCTACTTGACCTTCGTGACGATGTACTCCTTGTTCTGCTGCACGAATTCGACCTCGACGGACTTGCCGGCGTCGAGCTTGTCCAAGACCTTCATGTCCTTGACGCGGAACGTCATCGTCATCGGCGGCCAGTTCAGCGTCGCAACCGGGCCGTGCGCGAGCACGACCGTGCCCGCCTTCTTGTCGACACTCTTGACAGTGGCCTTGGCCTCGTGAACCTTGGCTGGGGCCGTCTTGGCGCCCATGTCCATGTCCTTCATCGCGCCCGTGGTTTGCTGGGCAAGGGTCGGCGACGCGGCGGCGGCCACGGCGATGCCGAGGCAAATAAGAATGGCTTTCATGCGGTAACTCCTTGGGTTGGTGGGACGTGGAAAGGGCGGGCCCGGCCCTGCTGGCGCAGCAGCAGGTAGGCCGCCGGGATGACAAACATGGAAAGCAGCGGGGCAGTGATCATTCCTCCGACCATGGGCGCGGCGATGCGCTGCATGACCTCCGAGCCCGTGCCCGCACCCCACATGATCGGAAACAGGCCGCCCAGGATGACGGCAACAGTCATGGCCTTGGGCCTAACCCGCAGGACGGCCCCTTCGCGAATCGCGTCGAGCAGGTCCGCGTCGGCGTCCTTGCTCGCATCCAGCCGCTCCTGCCACGCGTTCTTCAGGTACAGCAGCATGATCACGCCGAACTCCGCTGCGACGCCGGCCAAGGCAATGAAGCCGACGGCGCCGGCGACCGACAGGTTGTAGCCAAGCAGGTAGAGAAGCCAGATCCCGCCGACCAAAGCGAAGGGCAGTGTGGCCATGATCAGGAGCGCTTCATCGAAGCGCTTGAAGGTGAGATACAGCAGCACGAAGATGATGAGCAGCGTGAACGGCACCACCACCTTGAGCTTGGCCGTGGCACGCTCCAGGAACTCGAACTGGCCCGACCACGACACGGAGTAGCCGGGCGGCAGCTTCACTCTGTCAGCGACGACGCGCTGCATGTCCTGCACGGCCGAACGCAGGTCGCGGCCCCGGATGTCGACATAGACCCATCCCGACAGGCGTGCGTTCTCGCTGCGCAGCATCGGCGGCCCATCGGTCACGCGCAGGTCGGAGACATCGGAGAGGACCAGCCGCGTTCCGCGCTCGGTGACGATGGGCAGCGCGCGCAGCTTCTCGAGCGAGTCGCGGACTTCGCGCGGATAGCGCACGTTGATCGGAAAGCGCTGCAAGCCTTCGACCGTCTCGCCCACATTGTCGCCGCCGACCGCCGAACTGATCACGGACTGGACGTCGGAGATGTTGAGCCCAAACCGTGCGGCGGAGTCCCGCCGGATGTTGACGTCCACGTAGCGCCCACCGGTCAACCGCTCCGCGAGCGCGCTGCTGACACCCGGAACATCCTTGAGCACGCGTTCGATCTCGCCCGTGGCCCGGTCGATCTCGGCCAGGTCCGTGCCCGCGACCTTCACGCCCACCGGGCTCTTGATCCCGGTCGCCAGCATGTCGATCCGGTTGCGGATCGGTGGCACCCAGATGTTCGCGAGGCCGGGCACCTTCACGATGCGGTCCAGCTCCTCGACCAGCTTGTCCGGGGTCATGCCGGGCCGCCATTGCTCGCGCGGCTTGAACTGGATCGTCGTCTCGAACATTTCCAGCGGCGCTGGATCGGTGGCGGTCTCGGCGCGCCCAGCCTTGCCGTAGACGCTGGCCACCTCCGGCACCGTCTTGATCAGGCGGTCCGTCTGCTGCAGCAGCTCGCCGGCCTTGCCCGCGGACAATCCGGGAAGCGCCGAAGGCATGTAGAGCAGGTCCCCTTCGTCCAGCCGCGGCATGAATTCGCCACCAATGTGCCGCAGCGGCCACAGGCTGACCACAAGCACGGCGGCGGCGATGGCCAGCGTCAGTTTCGGCGCGCGTAGCACTGCATCCAGCAGGGGCCGATACAGGGCGATCAGGAACCGGTTCAGCGGGTTCTTCTGCTCGCTCGGGATCTTTCCGCGGATCAGGTATCCCATCAGCACGGGAATGAGCGTCACCGCGAGGCCTGCAGCGGCGGCCATCGCATAGGTCTTGGTGAACGCAAGCGGGGAGAACAGCCGACCCTCCTGGGCCTCCAGCGTGAATACCGGGATAAAGGACAAGGTGATGATCAGCAGCGAGAAGAAGAGCGCGGGCCCCACTTCGGCAGCGGCATCGCCGATCACCCGCCAGCGGTCCTCGCCCTCCAGCGTCTCACCCGGGTGCGCATGCTCCCAGTGCTCCAGGTGCTTGTGCGCGTTCTCGATCATCACGACAGCGGCATCCACCATCGCACCGATCGCGATGGCGATGCCGCCCAAGGACATGATGTTGGCGTTCACGCCCTGGTAGTGCATGACGATGAAGGACGCCAGGATGCCCAGGGGCAGGGACACGATGGCCACGAACGCCGAGCGCAGGTGGAACAGGAAGACGAAACACACGAGTGCAACCACCAGGAACTCTTCCAGCAGCTTGACCTTGAGGTTGTCCACGGCGCGCTCGATCAGGCTGGAGCGGTCGTAGACCGGAATGATCTCCACCCCCTTGGGAAGGCTGGCCTGCAACGACTTCAGCTTGGCCTTCACCGCTTCGATGGTTTCCAGCGCGTTCTTCCCCGAGCGCATCACGATGACACCTCCGGCGGCCTCGCCTTCGCCGTCCAGTTCGCCGATGCCCCTGCGCATCTCCGGGCCGATCTGGATGCGCGCCACGTCGCCCAGCTTCACCGATACGCCCGAGGGCGTTGTCATCAGGGGCACCTGCCGAAAGTCCTCCAGGGACTGCAGGTAACCGGAAGCGCGGACCATGTACTCCGCTTCTCCGAGTTCCAAAACCGATCCGCCGGCCTCCTGGTTCGATTTTTGAAGCGCCTCCACGACCTTGGTGTGCGGGATGGCGTAGGCAGCCAGCTTCTCCGGGTCGAGGACCACTTGGTATTGCTTGACCATCCCTCCCACCGAAGCCACTTCGGCCACGTTCGGTACGCTTTTGAGTTCGTACTTCAGGAACCAGTCCTGGATCGCACGCAGTTGCCCGGCGTCGTGCGTGTTGCCGCGATCGATTAACGCGTACTGGTAGATCCATCCCACGCCAGTGGCATCCGGCCCGATCGAGGCCTTCGCACCTGCGGGCAACCGCGACTGCACCTGGTTCAGGTACTCCAGCACGCGCGAGCGCGCCCAGTACAGGTCGGTGCCGTCCTCGAAGAGGACGTACACGAACGAATCCCCGAAGAACGAATAGCCGCGCACCGTCTTGGCACCCGGCACGGACAGCATGGTCGTGGTCAGCGGGTAGGTGATCTGGTTCTCCACGATGCGCGGCGCCTGGCCTGGGTACGTGGTGCGGATGATCACCTGCACGTCCGACAGATCGGGCAAGGCGTCCAGCGGTGTCTTCACCAGCGAGTACACGCCCCATGCACTGACGATGAGGGTCGCCAGCAGCACGAGGAAGCGGTTCACGATGGACCACCTGATGATGGCCGCGATCATTTCTTGCTCCCCGAGGCCGGCGCAGCCGGCATCGGCGACACGTGGGTCAGCTGCGGACCGTCCGGCCCCATGCTGAACTCGAACGCGATGCGGTCACCGACGCCCAGGTTGCGCGGCAGCTGGTGGGGCGGGGGAAGCTTGAACTCCATCGTCATGGCGTCCATCCCCACTGAGGGCAGCGGCCCGTGCGCGATGGCCATGGCGTCCTTGCCGATGGCGCGGATGGTGCCTTCGCCCTGGTGGCGCGGCGCGGCTGCGGCCGCAGGCGGCGCGGGCTCGTTGTTCAGGCGGGCCTCGACGCCTTTCAGGCTGGCCTCCGAGTCGATCAGGAACTGCGATGACACGACAACGCGCTGGCCGGCTTGCAGCCCCTTCTTCACTTCGGTCTGGCCACCGCTTTCGATGCCGGCCTGCACTTCCACCGGCCGGAAGCGGCCGTTGTCCTCCGCGACGATGACCACAGTCCGTTTGCCGGTGTAGATCACGGCTTCGGAAGGCACCACGATCGACTTCTCCGACCGCATGTCACTGAAGTTCATCGACACGAACATGCCCGGAACGAGCTCGCCGCGAGGATTGCCCAGTTCCACCCGTGCCTTGATCGTCCGGGTGGTCGCATTCACGTCGGGCAGCAGCGCCTGCACCCGCCCTTCGTAGACCACACCGGGCGTGGCCGGCGTCTGGGCCTTGACCCGGGCGCCGGGGCGCAGCAGCGCCGCCTGGCTCTCGGGGACCTCCGCGTTGGCCCAGACTGTGGAGAAGCCGCTGATGCGAAACAGCGTGGCACCCGGCATGACGGCCATGCCTTCGCGCGCGGCGATCTCGGTGACCAGGCCACCGCTGGGCGCGATCACCGTCGTGCGCGGGCTCAGCCGACCGCTGGTTTCGATGCCGCGGATCTGCTCGTCGGTCATGCCGGACAGGCGCATGCGCGCCTTGGCGCCTTCGACAAGCGGAGCGAGGTCCGGACCCTGCAGCTTGCGCACCGAGAGGAACTCCTGTTGCGCGGCCACCCAGTCGGGCACGTACAACTCCGCGAGTGCCTGCCCTTTCGCGACGCGGTCCAGGGTGGCGCGCACGTGCAGCCGCTCGACGTAGCCGGTCGCTCGTGCCTGGATCACCGCCTGTTCCCGTTCGTTGAAGGCGATGCTTCCCACTGCCACGACCTGGGGAGAGAGCACCGCCTCCGACACCACGGCCGTGCGCACGCCAAGGTTCTGCTGGATGCGCGGGCTCACGGTGACGTTGCCCTGGTCGCTCTCGGCCCCGGCATAGACCGGCACCAGCATCATGTCCATGAACGGCGACTTCGCGGGTTTGTCGAACTTGTTGCCCGGCACCATGGGGTCGTGGTAGTAGAGGATCTTGTGGCCGTTGGCAGGATCCATGTCGCCGGCCTTGATGCCGGACTTGATGTGGCGCCGCGTGGCCTCCTCGCCTTCGGCGATGCTTTGCGGCAGTGGCCCCTTCACGGGCGCCGTGCCGACTGCGACTGGAGCTGCGGGATCAGCCGCCGCCGGCTTTTCACCCATGCCGCTGTGCTGCCCCATGCGGTAGATGCCCCAGCCGGAGAAGCCCAGCACCGCGATGCCTGCCGCGATCGCGGCGAGTTTCTGATTCCTGGTCATGGTTGATCCTTCAGTGCGGGCAAGGCGTTCGGGTCAGGCACGAGATAGGTCAGCTGGGCCCACAAGCGGGCGGTTTCCATCTCCAGCGCCAGCAGTTGCATGCGAGCGTCGACTTCTTCGCGGCGCGCTGCGAGCACGGCCGTGAGAGGACCCTTTGCGGTCTGGTAAGCGGTGAGCGCGGCCTCCGTGCGCAGCTTCGCGGCGGGCAGCAGGTGCGTAGTCAACTGCTCGATGCGCTCCTTGCCGGAGGTCCAGTCGTTGACCATCACCCGGACTTCGGTCTCGTGCAGGCGCAGGGCGTCCTCATACTTCGCTTGCGCCTCGGCAAGCGTCGCAAGTTTGGCCGCGACTTCGCGGTCCTGGCGGTTTGCCCTGTCGATCTGCAAAGGAATGGAAACGCCGATCGACACCATGTTCGAATACGCCGGGCCGCGCTGGCTGTACATGGCTTCGACCGTCCAGTCCGGTTGCGTGTTCGTCCGCGCCTGGCGCACGTCGGTCTCAGCTGCCTGCACCTGGGCGGCCAGCACCGCGAGATGGGGCAGGTGGCGGAAGTGCTCTTCCGTGGTCAGGGATGCCGCTTCGGTGCGGCGCCAGTCAACATCGCCGGCGAGCGGGCGCTTGACCGCTTCCGGCCCGATCCAGCGCGCGAGCATCAGTGTGGCTGCCTGCGCCTGGCGCTCGGTCTGGCGCAGCTTGTCTTGCAAGTTGATGACCGCTGCCCGGCTGCCGAAGAATTCGGCTTGACTGCCGCGGCCGCTACGGTACGCGATCTCGGCGCCTTGGACTTCCAGCTGAGCCTCCTGCACTTGCCGGCGGATGAGCTCCACCATGGCCTGGGCATATCGGCGCTCGATCCAGGCCAGGGCCGTATCGCGCTGAATGTTGGCGGTGGTCTCGACGCGCTCGGCCTGGATCCGCTCGCCCTCGCGCTGCGCACGCTCGACCCGCAGGCGTCGCTTGTCGCTGCGGGTGATCTCCTGCATGACGCCGATGCTGCGCATGGTCATGAAGTCGCGCGTCAGGCTGAAACGATCCGGACCGCTGACGGGCAGGTTCTGCACGCCCACCTTGAGGACGGGATCCGGCAACTGGCCCGCCGCGACGCTCATTTCGCGCACAGACGCCGCAGCCGCATCCTGCGCAGCCAACTGCTGCGAGCGGGCCACCGCGATGCGCTGGGCCTCCTGCAGGCTCAGGGGCGCTTGCGCCCAGGCCGGTGCCGCCAAGGCGAGCAGGCAGGCGGCTCGAGCAATGCCGCCACGGAAAAGGAAAGAGAACATGAAAACCTCCAAACAGCGGACAAGCTGAGCGGCGCAAGCGCCGACGCAGCACCTATGCGCCGTGGAAGGTCAAATTCGGAAGCAACAGTTGGCGATGGCCAGCGGTGGACTGGCCGATCGTCGCAAGAGAGGTGCCTGGACGTCATCGACCGAGGGCTCGCGCTTCGGGATGGTCACGAGCGTCAGCACCGGCCCGAAGTCCATGGCCGTGGCGATCGAGGCAGGCTGGTAGTGATTCAACGCCCCTTGGGCGGATTGGCAGTGCGCGTGACACAGGGCCGGCTGCTCGTCGTCCATACCCTGGGACATCTCTTCGGCGCACGGCATGCCAGCCTCGGACATCTGCGCGACCTGGACCGCCTTCGCTGCGGCCGGACAGGCGTAGGCTGCCACTGCGGACTGCGTGAAAAGCAGTGCGCAAAGCGACAAGACAACCGTGAGCAGCCGCCAATGGCGGCGGTTACTCACGGGCAACCAGATGTGGATGGACACAGCGCTAAATCTAACGGAGAGATCAATTTTGTGTCGGCTGACCGCCTAGGAGGCATTCAACGCTTTCCTTTGAGGCTGTGTGCCCCGTGAACATGCACTCTGCTGGTAGCTGACTCGCAATCGCTGCGTGATGCTGTGGACAATTCGGTCAAAATTCCGCATTGCCTGGCCTGTTGAGACTCACGGCAGTTTTCTCTCAACGCCTTAAGTTGTCGTTCCAGCGCTTTCAACTCTTTGATGCGGGAGGCCACATGGCCAATGTGTTCGTCAAGCAGGTCGTTTACCTGAGCACAGTTCTCGTGAGGCGAGTCCTTGAAGCGCAGTAGGACTCGGATTTCATCCAGCGTCATATCCAACCCTCGGCAGTGCCGAATGAAGGATAGCCGGTCAACGTGTTCGCTGCCGTATACCCGATAGTTTCCTTCAGTGCGAGCCGTTTCTGGCAGCAATCCTTCGCGTTCGTAATACCGGATAGTCTCAACCTGAGTGTGAGCAGCCTTGGCCAGTTCGCCGATTTTCATATCTTCACCTTGAGCAGTGGCAGGAAAGTTGCACAGTCTTATTTTGTAGGCGCTTGACATTGTAGTAGCTACAGGGTTTTTAATCCATCCTACAAGGAGAAGATCATGAACCCTAGTCACCAATCCCAACAAGTTGACACTGCCTTCGGTTGTGGGAGTGGATGCGCTGCATCGCCTGCTGTGGGTGGGCCAGTGGCGTCTGCTGCAACGGCTGTTGAGTCACGGCGATTCCGGATCGCAAACATGGACTGCGCGTCGGAAGAGTCAGAAATCCGTCGAGCGCTGGATGGCGTGGCAGGTATTCACGGCTTGCAGTTCGATTTGGGCAACCGCGAGTTGGGCATCGCTGCTGAGGATCATGCTCTCCGGTTGGCACTGGATGCGATTCGCAAGGCAGGCTTCAAACCAGAACCTATCAGGGTCAAAGACAAATCCGAGGGTGCTACTAAGGCACCGCCAACAGGTTTCTGGGCATCATGGGGCAAATTGATTGCTGCATTGGGACTGGCCGTGGCGGCTGAAGGCTTGGCCTTCGCTTTTCCAGATAGTTGGTCAGGAAAAGCCCTTGGAATGGGGCTGGCCGCAGTGGCCATCGCCCTGGCGGGCTTTTCTGTCTACGGTAAAGGGCTTTCCGCATTGCGGCAAGGTCGCTTGAACATCAACGCCCTGATGACGGTGGCTGTGACAGGCGCCTTTTTGATAGGCCAGTGGCCAGAAGCTGCCATGGTGATGGCTTTGTATGCCATAGCCGAGGCCATCGAGGCGCGAGCGGTGGATCGGGCGCGTAACGCCATCAAGAGCTTGTTGGCGCTGGCACCGGAGCAAGCCGAGGTGCGTCAAGGTGACGGCAGTTGGACGCGCGTCGGCGTCAAAGGGGTCGCCGTCGATGCGATAGTGCGCATCCGTCCAGGAGAGCGCGTTCCACTCGATGGCGTCGTGACGCTTGGACAGAGTGCCATCGACCAGTCTCCCGTGACTGGGGAAAGCCTGCCTGTAGACAAGGTTCCTTGCGACGAAGTGTACGCAGGCACCATCAACCAGTCTGCCGCCTTGGAATTCCGGGTTACCGCGCCCGCTTCGGACAGTACCCTGGCTCGCATCATCCACGCGGTCGAGCAAGCGCAGTCGTCACGCGCGCCAACTCAGCGCTTTGTAGATCGGTTTGCCGCGATCTACACCCCGGCAGTGTTCATCCTGGCTGTCTCCGTCGCGCTGTTAGCACCTTGGATCACGGATTTGACCTGGATGCAGGCTGTTTACAAAGCCTTGGTGTTGTTGGTCATCGCTTGCCCCTGTGCCCTGGTTATTTCCACACCTGTCACGGTCGTCAGTGGCTTGGCGGCCGGGGCAAGACGGGGGATTTTGATCAAAGGCGGCGTTTACTTGGAGGATGCGCGAAAGATCAAAGCTGTGGCCCTGGACAAGACAGGCACGATCACGGAAGGTAAGCCCAAACTGGTGGCCTTCGAGCCCGTAGATACAGGTCTTGATCAACGGGTGCTGGAGGGTCTTGCAAAGAGTCTCGCGGGCCGGTCGGATCACCCAGTATCCAAAGCCATCGCAGAGGGGCTGTCAACCATCGCTCAAGAAGTAGGAGAGTTTCAAGCCGTTGCAGGGCGTGGAGTGCAAGGTGTCATCGGCAATCATTCCTATGCGCTGGCCAACCACCGTTGGATCGAGGAGCGTGGGCAATGTTCGACTGAACTCGAAACCCGCCTCGCAGTTCATGAGAAGGCAGGTCGCACGGTCACACTCCTTGCTAACAGCGAACGTGTGATGGCGATCTGTGCGGTGGCGGACACCATCAAGCCAACATCCGCGCAAGCCGTAGCCGACCTGAAGTTGCTTGGTGTGACACCGGTCATGCTGACAGGGGACAACATCGCGACTGCGCGCACCGTCGGCTCACAGGCGGGCATAGGCGAGGTGCGAGGCAACTTGCTACCCGAAGACAAGTTGCAGGCCATCGGCGAACTTCAACAACGCCTGGGCATCACGGCGATGACAGGTGATGGCATCAATGATGCGCCAGCACTTGCTAAGGCCGACATCGGCTTCGCAATGGGCGGCGCGGGCACCCACACGGCGATGGAGGCTGCCGACGTGGTGGTCATGAATGACGATCTGCGCCGCCTGCCGGAAACGATTCGACTCTCGAAGCGCACCCACGCTGTTCTGTGGCAGAACATCAGTCTCGCGCTAGGCATCAAGTTGGTGTTCTTACTTCTGGCCATCTTCGACAATGCCTCCATGTGGATGGCCGTCTTCGCCGACATGGGGGCCAGTCTGCTGGTGGTCTTCAACGGCCTGCGCCTGCTGCGCAGCGCCCAACGAAACTGAGGCGATCTTGGACACCGAACCGCGCCTGCTGCAGCCCACCCGACTTCTCGACTTCACGCACCCTGCCATCGACACCCTGGTCGAGAGGCAGGGCTGGCGACAACTGCCCGCGTTCGAGCGGATCGGTGCGGTCTACGACTTCGTGCGCAACGAGATCGCCTTCGGCTACAACGCCAGCGACGAACTGCCGGCCTCGGCCGTTCTCGCCGACGGAGTCGGCCAGTGCAACACGAAGAGCGCGCTGCTGATGGCCCTGATGCGCGCCGTCGGCATCCGCTGCCGATACCACGGCTTCACCATCGACAAGCCGCTGCAGAAGGGTGCGATCACCGGCATCGCCTACGCGCTGGCCCCCCAGCGGATCATCCACAGTTGGGTGGAAGTCGACTTCGACGGGCGCTGGGTCAATCTCGAAGGCTTCATCCTGGACGCGCCCTACTTGGCCAGCCTCCAGCGGCGGTTTCCGGACCGCCGGCGCTTCTGCGGCTACGGGGCCGCCACGCCCGACCTGTCCGCGCCTGCGGTCGAGTGGCGCGGCCAGGACACCTACATCCAGAGGGACGGCATTGCCGACGACTTCGGCGTCTTCGACAGTCCCGACGAGTTCTATGCCCGGCACGGCTCGAACCTCTCGGGGCTGAAGCGATGGCTGTACTCGCATGTGATCCGGCACCGCATGAACGCTCAGGTCCGGCGCATCCGTGCCGAAAAGTGGTGATGCCAGTCACGGCGATCAGCTCGTCACCCATGCCCGAACCCTGTAGCGGCTAGACTCTTCCACATGCGCAGCTCGCTTGCCATCCTCATGCTCGCTGTGTTGCCGCTTCAGTTCGACAACGCCTCCATGTGGATGGCGATGTTTGCGGACATGGGGGCAAGCTTACTGGTGGTCTTCAATGGGCTAAGGTTGCTTGGAAAGCAATCGAGCAAGTAGAAAAGATGGACGGGGAAGTCTACAGCTGCTACACTGTTCCCCGTATGCGTAAATGGTTGGCAATCCTTTTGTTGGTATTCATGCCGCTTCAGCTTAGCTGGGCGGCTGCAGCCAGCTATTGCCAACACGAAACCGGTGCCGCAGCCAAGCACTTTGGTCACCATGACCACCAGCACAAGACTGCGGATGGCAAAGACGGATCCTCCGATCCAGCCAAGACCACCGGTGGTCATCCTGATTGTGCGTCCTGTCACGCGGGATGTTTGTCAGCCTTGCCTGGGGCAGTCACGATTGCAACGCTGGCAGACTCGCCACTGGATGCAGCAGATCACGGGGCTCGTTTCATGTCGCCCCCTTTTAAACGACCCGAACGCCCTCAGTGGCTGCCCCTCGCCTGATCGGCGAGGCGGGTCTCTTCCTTCTCTGAAGCCCGTTCGAGCCTGAGTGCGCGCCGCGGCATGCGGCGCCTTTGGGCACGACGCGACCTCTTGGTCGCCGCTTGCCGATCTCCCGTGAGTTGTTTTCAACACTGGAGCATCGGATGACACCTAGAACTCGAACGACGGTCTGGCTGCTGCACGTCAGCGCGGCTGCCGCCATGGCCGCCTGCAGCCTGGCCGCGCAGGCACAGACAGCCACCGCGACCACTGCACCCCCTGTCACGGTCGGCGCAGCCGGCGCCACCAGCCCGCTGAGCCTGCGGCAAGCATTTGACGCCGCTTGGGCCCGCCAGCCCGAAGCAATGGCACTGCAGGCGCGCCGCGACGCCGCCCGTGCCCAACAAAGTGCCGCCAAGGCGTGGACGCCCGAGCCGGCGGCCCTGGAAGTCTCGAACAAGACCGACCGCCTGGGCCGCAACAACGGTGCGCGCGAAGTTGAGGTCGGCATCGCCGTGCCGCTGTGGTTGCCCGGTGAGCGTGGCAACAGCGCGGCGCTGGCCGACGCAGAAGGCGCCGCCATCGAGAGCCGGGCCACCGCGGCGCAACTGCGCGTGGCCGCCACCGTCCGCGACGCTTGGTGGCAGTGGCAGCGTGCGCGTATCGAGGTCGGAACTGCCCGCGATCAGTTGGACAACACCCGCCTCATCGCCGCCGACGTGGCCCGGCGTGTGAAGGCCGGCGATCTGGCCCGCGCCGACCAGCACCAGGCCGATGGCGCTGTGGCCAGCGCGGAAGCGACCGTGGCCCAGGCGGAGGCTGGCCTCGCGGCCGCTCGCCAGCATCTGCGTGCGCTGGCGGGCACCGCACCTGCTTTGTCCGAGGCAGGCGACACCCTGGCGGAGCCGGATCCCGGCGCCGCAGCAGCTGACCTCGAAGCCCACGCCGCGCTACAGGAACTCAAGGATCGTGCGGCCGTGGCCGAGCGAGCCGTCGCACTGACGGCGAGCCAGTCGCGCGCCAACCCCGAGCTGATGCTGGCGACGACGCGTGACCGCGGCGCCCGCGGTGAGGCCTCACAGCAGACCATCACGCTGGGCATCCGCATTCCTTTCGGCGCTGGCCCACGCTCTGATGCCCGACGCGCCAACGCGCGCGCAGAGGCCACCGAAATCCAGGCCCAGCTGGCCCTGGAACGCGAACGTCTCATTGCAGAACGGGAAGCGGCGCGCGTGCGGGTCGAGGTCTCACGCACTCAACTGGCCGCCGCAGACAGACGCACGCAGTTGGCCCGCGAGTCGCGCGGCTTCTTCGACAAGTCTTTCCGGCTGGGTGAAACCGATCTGCCGACACGTCTGCGCATCGAGGCCGAAGCCGCCGAGGCCGAGCGCCAGGCCGCACGCACCCGCATCGAGCTCGCAGCGGCGATTTCTGCATGGCGCCAGGCCTTGGGCCTCCTGCCGCAGTGACGCCATTCAACGAATCCTTCAGGACATCCCCCACATGAACTTCCCGAATCTCCCGGCTGCACTGTGTGCAGCGGCCATCCTTGCTTCATCCCCAGCCTGGGCGGGCCCAGGCCACGACCACGGTGACGCGGCGCCCGCGGCCGTCGGCCAGGCGCTGCCGCGCTTCTCGGCCATGTCCGAGACCTTCGAACTCGTCGGTGTGCTCAACGGCAAGCAGATCACGCTGTACCTCGACCGCGTTGCCGACAACAGCCCGGTACGCGGCGCGCAGATCGAGCTCGAGATCGGCGGCGCGAAGTTCAAGGCCGAGAAGCAGGGCGAAGACGAGTACGAGGTCGTGCTGCCTACCGAGCCCAAGCCCGGCGTTTTGCCTGTCGCCGCAACCGTCATCGCCGGCAAAGAAACCGACTTGCTGGCCGGTGAACTCGACATCCACGAGGAGGCGCACACCGAGGAGGCTGTCGCATCCCACGCCTGGACGAAGTACGCAGGCTGGGGCGCCGGTGGCGTGGCGGTCTTGGCCCTGCTCCTATGGGGTGGGCGTCGCGTCGTGGGTGCTCGCAACGTTCGCGTCGGAGGTGCAGCATGAGGCGCACGTTGATCACCACCAGCCTCGCGCTGTGGTTCGCCTTGGCAGTGCTGTCCCCCGTCCATGCCGGTGAGGGTCATGACCATGGCGGCGCGCCCGCAGCGCCCAGCGCCAACGGCCCGCAGCGCCAGCCGGACGGCAGCGTGTTCCTGCCCAAGCCCGCGCAGCGCCAGCTGGGCGTGCGTACCCTCGTCACCGAAGCCACCGAACTGCCACGCACCGTGGAACTGGGCGCCAAGGTGCTGATGGACCCGAACGCCGGTGGCAAGGTGCAGCCGCTGAACGCCGGCAGCATCGAGCCGGGGCCGCTTGGCCTGCCCAACCCCGGGCAGGCGGTGCGCAAGGGTGAAGTGCTGGCCTATGTCGTGCCGTCGGCTGCGCCGATCGAACGCTCCAACCAGGCCGCACAGCTCGCCGAGCTGCGCGCCGCCAAGGCGCTGGCCGACAAGCGCATCGCGCGTCTGCAGGAGCTGGCCGACACGGTGCCGCGCAAGGAGATCGAAGCGGCCGAGAGCGAAGCCGCCAGCCTGACGGCGCGCATCGCCGCCGTCGGAGGCGGCCTGTCCACCCGCGAGGCGCTGGTGGCACCGGTGTCCGGTGTGATCGCCTCCGCCAACGTGGTGGCCGGCCAAGTGGTCGATGCACGCGAACTAATCTTCGAGATCGTCGACCCCTCACGCCTGCGCATCGAGGCACTCGCCTTCGACGCGGCCATCGCGTCGAACATCGGAGCTGCGACGATGGCTGTCGGCGACAAGCGTGTGCCGCTGACCTTCATCGGCGCCTCGCGCAGCCTGCGCGAACAAGCGCTGCCGCTGGCATTCCGGGCCCAGGGCTCCGCGCTCGACCAGCTAGCCGTCGGCCAGCCGGTGCGCGTGTTCGTGCAAACGAAGGACAAGGTCAAGGGCGTCTCGGTGCCGGTGGCTTCGCTGATGAAGAACCCGGCGAATCAGACCGTCGTCTGGGTCAAGACGGCGCCGGAGCGCTTCGAGCCCCGAACCGTCACGACCGAGCCGCTGGACGGCGTCAATGCCGCGGTGACTTCGGGCCTGAAATCCGGCGACCGGGTCGCGACGCAAGGCGCCACCTTGATCAACCAGGTGCGCTGACATGTTCAAGTGGCTACTCGATAACAGCCTGACGAACCGGCTGCTGGTAATCATCGCCAGCGTGGTGCTGATGGCCTACGGCGCGTTCACGCTGTCCCGTACCCCGGTGGACGTGTTCCCCGACCTCAACAAGCCCACCGTCACCATCATGACCGAGGCCGGTGGCATGGCGGCGGAAGAGGTGGAGCAGCTCATCACCTTCCCGCTGGAGACGACCATGAATGGTCTGCCCGGCGTGGAGTCGGTGCGCTCGACCTCGTCGGCCGGCCTGTCTTTCCTCTACGTCACCTTCGACTGGAGCACCGACATCTTCCGCGCCCGGCAGCTGGTGTCGGAACGGCTGTCGTCGATGGAGGAGGGCATTGCCGAGGGCGTGGTTCCGCGCATGGGGCCGATCAGCTCGATCATGGGCGAGATCATGCAGATCGCGATTCCCGTCGATCCGAGCAAGATCAGCCCTATGGCCGTGCGCGAATATGCCGACTGGGTGCTGCGCCCGAGGCTGCTGTCGGTGCCTGGTGTCGCGCAGGTGATCCCCATCGGCGGCGAGGTGCGGCAGTTCCAGGTCCAGCCCAACACCGCCCGTATGGCGGAACTGGGCATCACCCACGAGCAGCTCGAAGGGGCGCTCAAGGGCTACTCGGCCAACACCTCCGGCGGATTCCTGGAGCTCAACGGTCGCGAGTACCTGATCCGCAACCTGGGCCGCACCTCGCGACTCGATGACCTGAAGAACCTGGCACTGACCTCCAAGGACGGCCAGCCCATCCTGATGCGCCAGATCGCCGAGGTGACCTTCGCCGCGGCGCTCAAGCGCGGCGATGCGGGCTTCGAGGGGAAGCCGGCCGTCATCCTGGGCATCCAGAAGCAGCCGACGGCCGACACCATCGCGCTGACCAAGTCCATCGAGGACGCGCTGGTCGGGTTGAAGGCGTCGCTGCCGACCGGCATGGAGGCACCGCGCGTGACCTTCCGCCAGGCCAGCTTCATCGAGGCCTCGATCACCACGCTGCAGGGCAAGCTGATCGGCGCCTCGGTCTTCGTGGCGGTGATCCTGTTCTTCTTCCTGGGCACCCTGCGGCCGACCATCATCGCGCTGACGGCCATTCCCGTATCGATCTTCATCACCGCGCTGGTCTTCAAGTACTTCGGCCTGTCGATCAACACGATGACGCTGGGCGGCCTGGCGATTGCCATCGGTGGCCTGGTCGACGACGCGGTCGTGGGTGTCGAGAACGTGCTGCGGCGGCTGAAGGCCGACCGGGCCAACCATCCGCACAGCCGGCTGCACCCGATCGAGGTCGTCGCACACGCCACGATGGAGGTGCGCTCGGCCATCCTGTACGCCACGGTCATCATCGTGCTGGTCTTCATCCCGCTGTTCGCGCTGCCGGGGCTGGAAGGCAAGCTGTTCGTGCCGCTGGGCATCGCCTTCATCGTCTCGACGCTCGCTTCGCTGATCGTCTCGGTGACGGTGACACCCGTGCTCAGCTTCTACCTGCTGCCGCGGATGAAGAACCTGGACCACGGCGACACCAAGGTCCTGGCCTGGCTCAAGGCGGGCTACCGCAGCAGCCTGCAGGGCGTGCTGAACCGGCCCAAGGCCGCCATGGCGACCGCTGGCGCGGCGGTGCTGGTGGCCGCGGCCGCCGTGCCGTTCTTCCCGACGACCTTCCTGCCACCCTTCAACGAGGGCACGCTGCTGATCGGACTGCGCCTGAACCCCGGCGTCACCTTGACGGAGTCATCCGCGCTGGCGCGGCAGGCCGAGGTGCTGGTCAAGCAGGTGCCGGAAGTGACGCACGTGGGGCGGCGCAGCGGCCGGGCCGAGCTGGATGAGCATGCCGAAGGCGTGCACGTCAGCGAGCTCGACGTGGGTTTGAAGCCCACGGCCGAGCTGACGCGCAGCATGGACGAGATCAAGGCCGACATCCGCGCGCGCCTGGTCAACCTGCCCGCGGCGCTGGAGATCGGTCAGCCCATCTCGCACCGCATCGACCACATGCTGTCGGGGGTGCGTTCGCAGATCGCCATCAAGATCTTCGGGGAGGATCTCGATGCGCTGCGGGGCCAGGCCGATGCCCTGCGCGCGAAGCTGGCCGCCATCCCGGGCATCGCGGACCTGCAGATCGAGAAGCAGGTGCTGGCGCCGCAGATCAAGGTGCGCGTCGACTACGCGGCAGCCGCGCAGTACGGCGTGCCGGCACCGCAGGTGCTGTCTGCGCTGCAGGCTCTGGTCGAGGGCGAGAAGGTCACGCAGATCGTCGAGGGTGGCCGGCGCTTTGCGCTGGTCGTGCGCCTGCCCGACACGGCTCGGTCGGTCGAAGGCCTGGGTCAGATCCTGATCGAGACACCGAACGGCCGCATCCCGTTGTCGAGGATCGCGACGATCGAGGACGGCGACGGTCCCAACCAGATCAGCCGCGACGACGGCAAGCGGCGCATCGTGCTGTCGGCCAACGCGTCCGGGCGGGCACTCTCGGAGATCGTGGCCGACATCCGCAAGGTGGTCGCCGAGACGAAGCTGCCCGAGGGCTACTTCATCACCCTGGGCGGGCAGTTCCAGGCGCAGGAGGAGGCTTCGCGCCTGGTCGGCCTCCTGTCCATCGTGTCGCTGACGCTGATGTTCGTGGTGCTGTACAGCCGCTACAAGTCGGCTGCGCTGTCGGCGCTGATCATGGTGAACATCCCGCTGGCCCTGGTCGGCGCAGTGATCGGCCTGTGGCTGTCGGGTCAGCCGCTGAGCGTGGCGGCCCTGGTCGGCTTCATCACGCTGGCCGGCATCTCGGTGCGCAACGGCATCCTGAAGGTCAGCCACTACGTCAACCTGATGCGCTTCGAGGGCGAGTCCTTCGACCAGAAGATGATCCTGCGTGGCTCGCTGGAGCGTCTGAGCCCGGTGCTGATGACCGCCCTGGTCACCGCGTTTGCGCTGGCACCGCTGCTGTTCGAGGCCGAGCAGCCCGGCACCGAGGTGCTGCACCCGGTGGCCGTGGTGATCTTCTCGGGCCTCATCAGTTCGACCTTGCTCGACACCTTCCTCACGCCCGCGATGTTCTGGCTCTTCGGGCGCAAGCCGGCCGAAGCGCTGATGGACGACAAGGACGCCGAGGCGCTTTGATTTCCTCCCCTGTTCACACCCACCAACCCGAAAGGACTCTCATGAAGACGCACGCCTTCCTCGCCTCCATCACCCTGGCCCTGGCCGGTTCAGCCTTCGCGGCCGGCGATAAACACGACCACGCGCACGAGCACAAGCCGATGCACGGCGGCGTGGTCGTCGAAGTGAAGGACATCGACTACGAACTGGTCGCCAAGCCCACGATGATTCAGTTGCATCTGCGCGACCACGGCAAGCCCGCGAACGTGTCCAAGGCCAGCGCCAAGCTGACGCTGCTCACGGGCACTGAGAAGCAGGAAGTCGAACTGAAGCCGGCTGGCGACAAGCTCGAAGCCTCGGGCGCTTTCAAGGTCGGCCCTGGCACCAAGGTCGTGGCCCTGGTGACCATCGCTGGCAAGTCCGCCGGCACCGTGCGCTTTGCGCTGAAGTAAACCGGAGTTCATCATGAGCAAGCCCGACCTGCCCCGGCGCAGAACCCTGTTGGTTGGCTTGGCGGTGGTCGGCCTTGCGCCACTCGCCGGGTGCATGACCAAGCCACTGCGTTCCGTCAACACCGATGGCACCTACTGCCACCGCATCGGCAAGAGCTACCGCCCGAAGTTGACCTGCACACCGGCAGCCGTACCGACCGATGCCATCGAGGCCGAGGCCAAGCGCTTCGACGCCGACCCCGCTGCGTTGACCGTGTACGTACTGCGCAGCAGTTGGGGAGATGCCAGCGTGGTGGTGCCCGTGACGGTCGATGGCTCCGCCAGTGCGGCCACGATTCCGGTGTCGTTGGTGCGTCTGCGCCTAAAGCCCGGCGCACATCGCGTGACTGCGCAATGGGAGGGCCGGAGTGTCGACATCAATGTTGAAGGCCGTGCGGGTGACCTGCGTGTGGTCGAGCTGGTCGGATCCGGCTGGGCCTGGGGGACCAGCTTCCGTTGGGAGGCGGCGCAGGCCGATGCGGTCAAAGCACGAGCGCTGGCTTCGAAGCTTGTTGCCGATCTGGATCTCCGTGCCTGAGCCACCAAAGTCGAGGCTATGACACCGAGATTCGGAATCGGGAAATTGACTCGCGAAGCTCTGGCGCCATTCGTGGTTTTCTTATTGAGTTGAGTCTGCCCGTCACATTGCAGAGCGCTGTCAGCACGAGGAAGAGCGGCATAGAGCACTCGCTCTTGATAGTCTGCAGTTGAAAATCGGATTGAAGTTGTGATCTGTAGCCCGCCGGGTTCATGCACAGCAGATCAGCGGAAACGGTTAAATGACCCAAATCCGGGACTGGAGACTTGCGGACGGACTATCATTCAGATGACGGACGCGGGTTCAGTTCCGTGTTCCACCGCCAGAACAAGACCTTCGAACCTGCTGAGCGGGCTTCGAAGGCGCTCAGAGCCCCGCACCGTGCGGGGCTTTTTGCTTTGGGCTCCTGACTGACCCCGTGGCCACCCACCCCGAAAACCGTCTCAAACCCCGTTTCGTCTCAGAACCTCCTGACTTTTTGGCCGTGGTACGGCACGGGGGGGGACGAGAATGCTTAACTTTCAACCCGTAATGATTGGCGAAAATGCATTGACCAGATTTCTCTCGTCTGGTCGACTAAGAAGGGAGCATCTGCCATGACAACAGTGACACGCACCAATTTGAAATGCGAATGTGGGCACCAGGGGCGCATCGTCATGCGAGAAAACGACGCCCCGTTTTCCAGGCAGTACGAGGACTACTCTTTGGATGGGCTGAAAGGGGACAGTTTCTCTGTCCTGGACCGGTTCGCGAAGTGGGATGAAGTCTTCCGGGAGATGAAACCGGTATGTCCTGAGTGTGGGAGCAAGCTCACAGAGGACAACATTGAGGCCTGATCTTGTTCAAAACCGAGGCCCAAAAAGCCGAACGCCACCCGAAGGTGGCGCCGACTCTTTGCACGTGGAGCCATCATCACGCGAGGTGAGAGCGGGGAATCCACAGACTTCCATCAGAGTTTAGCACAGAGATCTATGACAGGCAACCAGCAGAACCACCTCGTCCATTTCCTGGCTCCAGCCAGGATCGCAGGGTACCGGAGCTTCCTCAAGTTGACCTCCAACGAGGAGGTACGGCGTGCGTATGCCTGGAACTATGCAATCTCAGCCATGGTGTTCCCTTTGTTGGGTTGTGTCGAGATGCATCTGAGGGATGCGATCCATAGTGTCATGTCCCAGAGGTATGCCCCGGTGGGGTCAGCTGGACATCATGGGCATCCTTGGTATGACGATGTCCAGGCACAACACTATCCGTTTACAGGTGATGCCAAAAAGTCAATCGACGGGATCTTGCAGGACAAAAAGACAAAGGCCAGAAGGAACCCGCAGCCAACAACGGATGACGTGGTTGCTGCCTTGACGTTCGGGTTCTGGACCAATTTCTTCAGGACACTGTCGCCAGTTGATGCGCCACCGATCATCTCGCAAATTTTCCCTAATCATCCCATCTTGAACCCCAAGCAGTGGGGCAATTCGCAGAACCGTCATCAGCTTGGACAGGATCTTCAAATCGCCAACTTCTTCCGAAATCGTGTGGCACATCATGAGCCATTATTCAAATTTCGGTACCAAGGGGCATACCCAAAGAGGCTTGCCCAAGGGCTGACGAACCTACGTGGGTGCATGGACCTCTGCCTGGTGATCAGTGGGTGGATTGATGGTCCCGCCGAGCAAGCCTTGCGTCAGTCGGAGTGGTTTCAACATTTCCAAGTCTTGTCGACCGAGGCCTGTTTCAATGACTGGGTAAGGAATGAAAATCCGCCGGCATACACCTATGCTGTGTGAAGGCTCACAACTAGAAATATCTGACGCCGTATCTCAATCGGTCAGGAACAAGGTGGTTCAAATAGTCTTGGTCGACGTTGCCAGACATGATTCTTCAAACGCCTCGATATCTGTCAGTCGGTAACGAACCTGGCCAGACAGCTTCAGGAAAACCGGGCCAATTCCGATTGATCGCCAACGCTCCAGGGTGGCTTCACTGACGGCCCACCGGGTTGCCAATTGCTTCTGGTTGAGGTGAACGACATTCATGCGCACTCCAGCTAATTGTTGATACGACGCCATGAACCCTTCGGTTCGAACAGAAGTCAACCTGCGCTGTAAGAAACGGGTGCGTTGGGGGCGGCGGGACGGATGCGAGCCCGTGCGGAAAAACGAGGGTGTGCCTCAGGCTTATCCATACTTCCGCATCTTTCCTCAAGGGTCGCAGGCGTCAGGCAAGGCTTAGCAGGCTTACACTTGCACGGAATTGAACCCGGGTCCACGGCCACCACCACACAGCGGCCCCAGCTCTCACGAGCTGGGGCTTTTTCTTGTCTGCGTCACCCTGAGGAGAACGCCATGGCTGTGAGTGAATCCTTCGACCCGGCGCGCGACCTGCAACTGGTGCGCGAGGTACCCATCACGCCCGAACAGTGCTGGGAAGGCTGGACGGTGCCCGAGACGCTGATGCCGTGGTTCTGCCCGCGGCCGTGGAAGGTGGTGGAATGCGAGATCGACCTGCGGCCGGGCGGGATCTTCGCGACCACCATGCAGTCCCCCGACGGGGCCGACATGCCCCGCGGCGAGGGCTGCTTCCTGGCCGTGGAAGCGCCCCACCGCCTGGTGTGGACCAACCTGCTGGGGCCCGGGTTCCGGCCGAACCCGCCGCAGGGGCCGGGCGGCTTCGGTTTCGTGTGCGAGTTGCGCTTCGACCGCCTGCCTGGCGGCACCACCCGCTACCAGGCCATCGTGCGGCATGTGGATGAGGCTGGGCGTATCGCCCATGAAAACATGGGCTTCGAGGCGGGATGGAGCGCCGCGCTGGGGCAGTTGGTCGCGTTGATGCAGGGGCGATGAGTCCCGCCTGGACTGTCGGGAATTACCGCTCGGTAAGAATCCAGAACCCTTAGTAACTTCTCTGGAGCCTGTATGAAGCAAATCGTCGGTCTTGTGTTGGCCCTGTCCGCGGGAATGGCCTTCGCCCATGGATGCCCCGGTGAGATGAAGGCGATCGATGCCAAGATGCCCTCCGCAAAGCTTGCAGAAGCGCAGATGAGCAAGGTGAAGGATCTGCGCGCCAAGGGTGAGCAACTGCACAAGGAGGGCAAGCACGGCGAGTCGATGGCTGCCCTGGGCGAAGCCAAGAAGTTGCTCGGCCTGTGACGGCAGACGATCCCCGGTGCTGCGGCACCGGGACCTGCATCATCGACGCGCAGGGCCGCTGCTGGTGCGGACAGCGCTGGGATGGCGAGAAGATGTGCCGTCCCCCGCTGGACGAGGCGCGTGACCCGGGGCCGGAGGGCCGGATGCCAGATCGCGCGGACCCGGCCGATCATTTCTTCAAGGCGTAGTGCTGGATCCAGGCGACGAGCTGCATCGCCGCAGGTGTGAGCGGCATGTCGTGCCGGCGCACCGTGCAGATGATGGGCGTGGGCAGTTCGTCGCGCACCGGGATGACGGCCAGCGCGTCGCGGACCGCGCAGCTGTCGTAGACGACCTTCGGGATCGTCGCCAGCCAGTTCTCCGAGGCGGCGATCAGGCCCGGCAAGGCGAGGAACGACTCGCACAGCATGCGCACGCGGGGCGCACCCAGCCCCGCGCGCTCGAAAGCCTCCTCGATCACCGCGCCCGGTCCGCGTGAAGGGCTGGACAGCACCCACTCGCCCTCCCGCAACTGCGCCAGCGAGGTGGCCTGCGCCAACGGGTGGTGGCGCGGCGCCACGATCAGGACCTGGCTGCTGTAAAGGGGCTCCGCCACCAGGTCGGAATCCAGGTCCACCCGGTGCACCGGCGTCAGCGCGAAGTCGATGGTGCCATCCCGCAACAGCGACGCGACCCCCGGGTACAGGCCGTCCCGGCATTGCACCCGCACCTCGGGATGCTGCTGGCTGAATTGCCGGATGGCTCGCGGCAGCAGGCCCAGACCGATGGCCGGCGAGATGGACATGTTCACCGTGCCTTGCCACAGGCCGCGCATCTGCGCGATCTCGTCAGTGGCGCGCCGGCTCTGCGAGACCATCAGCTTCGCATGCGGCAGGAAGGCCTGGCCGAAGGTGGTGAAGCTCACCCCCTGCTTGCTGCGCACCAGCAGCGGCGCCTGCAGCTCCTGCTCCAGCTGCTGGATGGCAGCGGTCAAGGCCGGCTGGGTGATGCCCATGCGCTGCGCCACGGCCCGCAGGCTGCCATGCTCTTCGACCAGGACGAGCGCTTCCAGCGTGGTGAGTTTCATTCGGGTTATTACTGATATTGGCAGACCTGATCACTGGCCTGAAAAAACGAATTTTCTTTGGCAGGCCTGATTTCTAACATCCCCTGCATGCTGGCTCAAAGGCAAGACGCCGCCAGCCCTGCCAAAGGAGACCCGAATGTTCATCAAGAATTGCTGGTACGTCGCGGCCTGGGACATCGAAGTGCCCCAGGACAAGATGCTCGCCCGCACCCTGCTCAGCGAACCCGTCCTGTTCTACCGGACCACCGAGGGCCGCGTGGTCGCGCTGGAGAACCGCTGCTGCCACCGGTCGGCCCCGCTGCACCTGGGGCGCAAGGAGGGCGACTGCGTGCGCTGCATGTACCACGGGCTGAAGTTCGACCCCAGCGGCGCCTGCGTGGAGATCCCGGGCCAGGACACCATCCCGGCCAAGACCTGCGTGCGCAGCTACCCGGTGGTGGAGCGCCACCGACTGGTCTGGATCTGGATGGGGGACCCGGCGCTGGCCGATCCCGCAGCCATCGTGGACTACCACTGGCATGACTCGCCGCAATGGCGCATGAAGCCGGGCTACATCCACTACCAGGCCAACTACAAGCTGATCGTCGACAACCTGCTGGATTTCACCCACCTGGCCTGGGTGCACCCGACCACGCTGGGCACCGAGAGCGCGGCGGCCCTGAAGCCGGCGATCGAGCGCACGACCGATGGCCTGGGCACGCTGACGATCACGCGCTGGTACCTGAACGACGAGATGCCCAACCTGCACAAGCGCGTGGCCCGCTTCGACGGCAAGGTGGACCGCTGGCAGATCTACCAGTGGTCGCCACCCGCCCTGCTGCGCATGGACGCGGGCTCCGCGCCGGCGGGCACGGG